>Ga0172382_10004143_pt1 | contig 22354 bp, 15 predicted proteins | sample Leawel138RmetaG_FD_122245 | JGI IMG/M metagenome (GOLD analysis project Ga0172382, IMG submission 122245) | Leachate microbial communities from a municipal landfill in Southern Ontario, Canada - Leachate well 138R metaG | ecosystem: Engineered > Solid waste > Landfill > Unclassified | place... | reverse complement strand
GCCACGGCTGCGACGGAGATGAACACGTCGCTGGCCACGGCGTGCTGCATCACGGCCTCGTGCATCTGCCTCGCACTTTCCACGTTGATGCGCATCACGCCATAGGGCGTGGACAGTGCCGTCGGCCCGCTGACCAGGGTGACTTCCGCCCCGGCTTCCCGGGCAGCCCGGGCGAGGGCGAAACCGGTCTTTCCGGAACTGCGGTTGGTGATGACGCGCACGGGGTCGATGCGTTCGGAGGTGGGGCCGGCAGTGATCAGCACGCGGCGGCCGGCCAATACCTTGGGCTGAAAGAAGGCAATCAGTTCGGACAGGATCTGGTCAGGCTCGAGCATGCGGCCGCTGCCGGTTTCCCCGCAGGCCTGTTCGCCTTCGGCGGGGCCCAGGATGCGGATGCCGTCCTGGCGGAGCAGCGCTGCATTGCGCTGTGTGGCCGGGTTCAGCCACATTTCCCGGTTCATGGCGGGAGCTACCAGCAGCGGGCATTCTCCGCGGGCTACGCACAAGGTCGAGAGCAGGTCGTCGGCCAGGCCGTGCGTCAGCTTGGCCATGAAATCGGTGCTGGCCGGAGCGATCAGGATGGCATCGGCGCCGCGGGTCAGATTGATGTGCGGCATATTGTTGGGCTCACGGGGATCCCAGGGGTCCAGATAGACAGGCCGTCCGGACAGTGCCTGCATGGTGACCGGAGTGATGAAGTGCGTGGCCGCTTCGGTCATGACCACGTCGATGACGGCACCCTGATCGAGCGCGCGGCGGACGAATTCGGCCACCTTGTAGCAGGCGATGCCCCCGGTCAGGCCGAGCACGATGCGTTTGTTGGTGAGTTCCAGCATGGCGGAAAAGTCACGGTTGGGCGCGGCGCCGCTCGCGGCGCCAGCGCAGTATTTCATCGAGGAGCAACAGTATGGCGCCTATGGTAATGGCGATGTCCGCGACATTGAAGGCAGGGAAGTACCAATCCTGCCAGTAGAACAGCAGAAAATCCACTACATGACCGTACAGCAGGCGGTCGATGACATTGCCCAGCGCTCCGCCGAGGATGCAGGCCAGCGCTGCGCAGAACACGCTCTGTTGTGGATGTTTCCACAGCAGGCGCACGATGACCACTGTGGCGATCAGCGCGATGGCGGTGAACAGCCAGCGTTGCCAGCCTTGCCCGCCGGCCAGGAAGCTGAACGCTGCCCCCGTGTTGTAGAGCAGCGTGAAATCGAAGAAGGGCAGCACTTGCAGGCGTTCGCCGTACTGCAATGCCGTGTCGAATCCGATCTTGGTGGTCTGATCGAGGACGACGAGAACAAGGGCGATCATCAGCCAGCCGAGGAAACGGCGCCGTCCGGCTGCAGCGGCCGGAGCCGCTTCCGTTTCGTGCGGGGCGGTGGGTATGTCGTCCGGGGCGTATTCCGGCCGGCGCCTGGGCTCGCGGTCAGGCATGCTCGCGGGCTTCGCCATCGCCGAAGAGATTGTCCGAGCAGCGTCCGCAAATCGTGGGATGCTGTGGATCGGCGCCGACGTCGGCGCGATGGTGCCAGCAGCGCTCGCACTTGGCAGCGGCCGCCGGCTGCACGTCAATGCGCAGGGCGTTGTCGACCGAGGCATGCGCGGTGGCGCGCGAGACGATCAGTACGAAGCGCAAGTCATCGCCCAGCGAACGCAGCAGCTCAAGGTCTGGCCCATCCGCATATACGTCGATCTCGGCTGCCAGCGAGGAACCGATCTGGCCGGTGGCGCGTACTTCTTCGATGCGGCGCATGGCTTCGGCGCGGATCTCGCGCAGCCGTGTCCACTTCTTCATCAGCGCAGGCGCGTCGGTCATTTCCGGATAGGGGTGCCAGGTTTCGGTGAAGATGGTGAGCGGGTCGGGGCCGGTCTGAAAGCACTTCCAGGCCTCTTCAGCCGTGAACGACAGAATGGGGGCCAGCAGCTTGAGCAGGCTGTTGGCAATGTGCCAGAGTGCAGTCTGCGCCGAGCGTCGGGCTTTGCTGTCGGCCGCCGTGGTGTAGAGGCGGTCTTTCAGCACGTCTAGATAGAAGGCGCCCAGGTCTTCCGAGCAGAAGACCTGCAAGCGGGCTACGGCCGGGTGAAATTCATAGCGCTCGTACCAGGCTTGTATGTCGGCCTGCATGGCGGCGCTCATTGCCAGGGCGTAGCGGTCGATCTCGAACATTTCATCGAGTGGCACGGCCTGAGTGTGGATATCGAAGTCGCTGACGTTGCCCAGCAGGAACTTCAGTGTGTTGCGGATGCGCCGATAGCTTTCGACCACGCGCTCCAGAATGGTGTCGGAAATCGACAGCTCGCCGGAGTAGTCGGTGGCAGCCGTCCAGAGGCGCAGGATTTCGGCGCCCAGCGTGTCGGACACCTTTTGCGGTGCCACGACGTTGCCGACCGACTTGCTCATTTTGCGGCCCTTTCCGTCGACCACGAAGCCATGCGTCAGCAGGCCCTTGTAGGGCGCGCGCCCATAGAGCATGCAGCCAGTCAGCAGCGAGGAATGAAACCAGCCGCGATGCTGGTCGGAGCCTTCGAGATACAGGTCGGCTGGCCAGGAGAGTTCGTCGGAGTGGGAACCTTTCACCTGGTGGTCACGACCGCCCAGCACCGTCGCATGGGTGGTGCCTGAATCGAACCAGACATCCAGGGTGTCGCGGTTCTTCTCGTAGTGTTCGGCGTCGGCCCCCAGCAGCTCAGCGGGATCGAGCGACTGCCAGGCTTCGATGCCGTGTTGTTCGATGCGCTGGGCGACGGCTTCCATCAGTTCGGGTGTGCGCGGATGCAGTTCGCCGGTTTCCTTGTGCACGAAGAAGGCCATGGGGACACCCCATTGGCGTTGGCGGGAAAGCGTCCAGTCGGGGCGGTTGGCGATCATGGCATGCAGGCGCGCCTTGCCCCAGGCCGGATAGAAGGCGGTGTCCTCGACGCCCTGCAGAGCCATTTCCCTGAGTGTGGCGCCGCCTTCGGCAGGCTGGCGGTCCATGCCGGCAAACCATTGGCTGGTGGCGCGGTAGATGACCGGCGTCTTGTGCCGCCAGCAGTGCATGTAGCTGTGTTTGAGGGTTTCCACCTTCAGCAGCGTGCCTGCCTCGTTCAGCGCCTCGACGATGAGCGGATTGGCCTTCCAGATGATGTGGCCGCCGAACAGCGGCAGGCTGTCGGCGTAATGGCCATCACCCTTGACCGGGTTGATGATGTCTTCGTCCGCCAGGCCGTGGGCCTTGCAGGAAACGAAGTCTTCGACCCCGTAGGCGGGGGCGGAATGCACGATGCCGGTGCCGGAATCGAGGGTGACGTAGTCGCCGCAATAGACGGGCGCCACGCGCCGGTAGCCGTCGTGGACATCGTGCAAGGGGTGGCGGAATGTCAGGCCGTTCAGTTTGTCGCCGGTTGCCGTCGCAACGATGCTGCCCTGGACGCCCCATTCCGACAGGCACGCCTCGACACGATCCTTGGCGACAATGAGCAGAGAGCCGGTACTGCGGGCTTCTTCCAGGCGGACCAGCGCATACTCGAATTCGGGATGCACATTCAGCGCCTGGTTGGCCGGAATGGTCCAGGGCGTCGTGGTCCAGATGACGATGGCGCCGGCCTCGGCCTGCGGATGTCCGAAGGCCGCTGCGACGGCGGCGGCATCATCGAAAGGGAAAGCAACGTAGATGGAAGGGTCGTTGCGGTCGGCATATTCGACTTCGGCTTCCGCCAGGGCGGAACCACAGTCGAAACACCAGTTCACGGGCTTCAGGCCGCGGAACACGAACCCTTTCTGCATGATGCGCGACAAGGCGCGCAGCTCGTCGGCCTCGTTGCTGTAGTTCATGGTGAGGTAGGGATGTTCCCAGTCACCCAGAACACCCAGGCGCTTGAATTCGCGGCGCTGGTTGTCGATCTGTTCGAGCGCATAGGCGCGTGCCTTGGCCTGGACTTCGGCCACCGGCAGGTTCTTGCCGTACTGCTTCTCGATCTGGATTTCGATGGGCATGCCATGGCAATCCCAGCCGGGCACGTACACGGCATCGAAACCGGCCATGTTGCGGCTCTTGACGATGATGTCCTTCAGGATTTTGTTGACGGCGTGCCCGATGTGGATACTGCCGTTGGCATAGGGCGGCCCGTCATGCAGGATGAATTTCGGCCTTCCGCGGCTGGCCCCCCTGATGGCTGCGTAGACTTTGTTTTCTTCCCATTCGGCGACCCAGCCCGGCTCTCGCTTGGCCAGGTTTCCGCGCATGGGAAAGGGGGATTCAGGCAGATTGAGGCTTTTTCTATAGTCCATGGAAGGCGAAATGATCTCGGGCGCGCCGCGCGTCGTCGTCGATGGCGGCGATCAAGGTGGGAAGGTCCGGAAATTTCTTTTCGTCGCGCAGGAAGCGGACGAATTCGACAGATCCAAGTTTACCGTAAGCGTCGATATTGCAGTCCAGCAAGTGCGTTTCGAGCACGCGCCGCCCCTGCTGGGTGACCGTGGGGCGCACGCCAAGGCTGGCGACGCCTGGCAGCGCCTGAGGCGCCAGCCCATGCACCCGAACCACGTAGACGCCGTTGCGCAGGGCGCAGCGTTCCGGCACGCGATGGTTCAGCGTGCGGTAGCCGATCGTGCGGCCGATCTTCTGGCCGTGGCCGATATGTCCGCTGATGCGGTAGGCGTAGCCGAGCAGGGCATGGGCACGTTCCAGATCGCCGGCAGCCAGCGCCTGCCGCAGTTCGGAGCTGGAGACCCGTCGGCCATCGGCCCCCGGGATGTCGGCGATGATTTCGACGCCGAAGCCGGCCCGCCGCCCCATGCGGCGCAGCAGGTCGACGTCGCCGCCGCGCTTGTGCCCGTAGCGGAAATCCTCGCCGACCAGCAGCCAGCGCGTGTTCAGTCCGTCTACCAGCAAGCGGCGGATGAAATCTTCGGGCGCCATGCTCGACAGCCGCTCGTCGAAGCGCGCCAGCACGATCTGCTGCATGCCGTGCTGGTACAGCGTCTGCAACTTGTCGCGCAACGTACTGATTTGCGCAGGCGCCATGTCCGGCCGGCCGCTGCGAGCGGCAAAGAAGACACGCGGGTGCGGATCGAAGGTCATGACGGTGGGCGCCAGACCATGCCCGTCCGCATGTGCTCGGACACGGTCGAGAATGGCCTGGTGGCCCAGATGCACGCCATCAAAATTGCCGATGGTCACGGCGCTGGGGCGCTGTGTATCGTGGCGGGGAAGGTGTCGATAGAGGTGGCAACTCGGTTTCACAGGCAGGAGTTTACAATTTTGCGACGTACAACTCAGGAACTATCGTGGCCGACTTCAGAAAGAGCCCCTGTCGCATTGTCATTTTGATCTCCGGGCGAGGCTCGAACATGCAAACCATCGTCGACACCGTGGCACGTGAATCGCTGCCTGCACAGGTGTGCGCCGTCATTTCGAACCGCAGCGATGCCGCGGGCCTGGAATGGGCGCGGCAACAGGGCCTGGAAGCCCGGGCGGTGCCGCATCGCGATTATGCTACACGCGAGGAATTCGATCGGGCGCTGGCCGCTGCGATCGACGAGCATGACCCCCATTACGTCCTGCTCGCTGGCTTCATGCGGGTGCTCACGCCCGGTTTCGTGGCCCATTATGAAGGCCGTCTGCTTAACATTCATCCATCGTTGCTGCCTTCTTTTCCCGGCCTGCACACGCATCAGCAGGCCTTGACCCTGGGAATACAATGGCATGGCTGCACCGTGCATTTCGTGACTGCGCAGCTCGATCACGGCCCGATCGTGGCCCAGGGAGTCGTGCCGGTGCTGGCCGGCGACGATCCCGACACCCTGGCGGCGCGCCTGCTGACCGTTGAGCACAAGCTGTATGCTGAAGTGGTGCGCTGGCTTGCGCAAGGCCGCGTGTCGCTGGACTGCAAACAGGGCGTGCAGGTGCATGGCGTCGACACCCGCGCATTTCTGCCGGACGGTTCCCTGATGGGTAGCCCCGGCAAGGAGTCATCATGAGTTCCCGTTCAAGCAGGCCTGTGAAGCGGGCCATATCGGACGCCGGGCGTCCCGAGCGCTGGCGCGAGCGGTCTGCAGCATCGTCCCGGGCGGATAGCGCGGTGCGTCCCGCAGCCGGAACGACTGGTGGGCCGTCGCGTCCGGGCAGGAAGGTTGCCGCTGGCCGGAAGACGGCCGTGCCCGATCAGCCCTACGTGCCTGCCATCGCGCGTATCGAGCAGGTGCGCAGCGTATTGGGGGAAATCCTGCAATGGCAGCACCCCGCCGATCACGTGCTGTCGCGCTGGATGCGCCTGCATCCCAAGCTGGGCGTGCGCGACCGCGCAGAAGTCACCGAGGCCGTCTTCAATGTGCTGCGCCACCTGCGCCGCTATCGCAGTCTGTCCGAGAGCGGCAGGGGGCCTGCGGCGCGGCGGCTGGCCGTTCTGGGGCTGGATGCCATCATGCCGGCGGATGTACTCGCCACGGGCCTGGAAGAGAACGAGCGGGAGTGGCTGGAACGCATTCGCCGTGTCGACTTGCTGGCTCTGCCCCGCGCGGTGCGCGAGAGCCTGCCCGACTGGCTGGATGAGCGCCTGTCGTCGCTGCCCGACAGCGACCGTCTGGTCGCGGCCCTGAATCAGCCGGCGCCGCTGGATATTCGCGTGAACCCCCTGAAAGCCGTTCGCAGCGATGTTCTGGCGGATTTCGCCAAGGGCCCCGCGGCGCGCTACGAGCCGGAACCGACACCTTACAGCCCCTGGGGGATCCGCTTCCAGGGTCGTCCGGCCGTGGCTCGCTGGCCGGCCTATGAAAAGGGCGAGATCGAAATACAGGACGAAGGCAGCCAGATTCTGGTGTCGCTCATGGCGCCGCGGCGCGGCGAGATGATCATCGACTTCTGCGCCGGCGCCGGCGGCAAGACGCTGCTGCTGGGCGCGCTCATGCGCTCAACGGGGCGGCTCTACGCCTTCGATGTCTCGCAGGCGCGCCTGGCGCGCGCCAAACCCCGTTTCGCGCGCAGCGGCCTGTCGAACATCGTGCCGGTGGTGATCGAACCGTCCACCGATCAGCGCGTCAAGCGTCTGCGAGGCAAGGCGCAGCGCGTACTGGTCGATGCGCCTTGCACAGGCTTGGGAACTTTACGGCGCAATCCTGATCTTAAATGGCGTCAGCATCCTGAAAGCGTACTGGAAATGATGCGCTTGCAAAAAGGCATACTGGAAGAGGCTTCAGCCTGCGTCGCCCCGGGCGGGCGCCTGGTCTATGCCACCTGCAGCCTGCTGCCGGAAGAGAACGAAGGGCAGGTCCAGGCGTTTCTGCAGGCGCATCCCGAATTCGAGCTGCTGGATGCTGCCGCGATTGCAGTGGAACGCTGCAAGGGCTTGCCGGTGGAAGGCCCTTATCTGCAATTGCGGCCCGATCTGCACGGTACTGACGGGTTTTTCGCAGCGGTGATGCAGCGGCGGGCGATGGAGTGAAGCCGGGCAAGGGCCGTAACGTTGCGTCACACCTGATGCGCCTGGAACTGTAACGCCACTGTCCCTGGACGTACATCCAGGGTAAACTTTTCAAGATTCTTACAAAACGGGGAGACCTGTACCTTATATGGACCAAGTCTATCAATATCTGGGCGGCGGCTTGCTGCAGCTTTCCTGGTGGCAGGTTGCCCTGATCACGCTGGCGCTCACACACATCACCATCGTGTCCGTCACGGTCTTCCTGCATCGCAGCCAGGCCCATCGGGGCCTCGACCTGCATCCGGCAGCCATGCATTTCTTCCGCTTCTGGCTGTGGATGACGACAGGCATGGTGACCAAGGAATGGGTGTCCATCCACCGCAAGCACCACGCTTTCGTCGAACGCGAGGGCGATCCGCACTCGCCGCTGGTCTATGGCATCGGCAAGGTATTCTTCCGTGGCGCCGAGCTCTATCGCTATGAAGCCGAAAATACCGACACTCTGAAGCGTTTCGGCCACGGCACGCCCGATGACTGGCTCGAGCGCAATCTGTATTCGCGCCGCAGCAGCCTGGGCATCCTGATCATGCTGGGCATCGACCTGGCCTTGTTCGGTGTGCTGGGCCTGACAGTGTGGGCCATCCAGATGGCGTGGATTCCATTCTGGGCCGCCGGTGTCGTGAATGGTTTGGGCCACTTCATTGGCTACCGCAATTATTCCAGCCCCGACACGAGCACCAACGTGTTTCCCCTGGGCATCATCATCGGTGGTGAAGAACTGCACAACAATCACCACGCCCATGGCACATCGTGCCGCTTCTCGGCCAAATGGTGGGAATTCGACATCGGCTGGCTCTATATCCGCATCCTGAGCTTCCTGCGGCTGGCAACCATTCGACGAGTGGCGCCTCGCCTCAAGGTCGAACATGCCAAGAGCGCCATCGATATCGACACCTTGCAGGCCATCATCACCCATCGCTACGAGATCCTGGCCAAATATACGCGCATGGTGCGCAAGGCAGCCGCCGAAGAGCTGGCCAAGGTCAGGACATCGGCCAGCGATGCCGGCAACGCCGCACTCCTGCAGCGGGCGCAGAAGCTGCTGGCACGCGATGACAACAAGCTCGCTCCTGCCCAACGGGCCGAGATCGAATCGGTACTGGCCCAGCACCAGTCGCTGTCCACCCTGGTGCAGATGCGCGCAGAATTGGCCCGTCTGTGGGAAAGCTCCAGCGCCAGCAGCGAGCAGCTTCTGGCTGATCTGCAGGCCTGGTGTCAGCGCGCCCAGCAAAGCGGTATTGAAAGCCTCGAGCAATTCGCCCTGCGTCTGCGCCGCTACGCGGCATGATAGAAGGGCTCAATCCCGAGCAGCAGGCGGCGGTCCAGCTTCCTGCGGCTCATGCGCTGGTTCTGGCGGGGGCGGGCAGTGGCAAGACGCGTGTGCTGACCACCCGCATCGCCTGGCTGATCCAGACCGGCCAGGTCAGCCCCGGCGGTGTGCTGGCCGTCACTTTCACTAATAAATCGGCCCGTGAGCTGCTCACCCGGCTTTCCAGCCTGCTGCCCATCAACACCCGGGGCATGTGGGTGGGCACCTTCCACGGTCTTTGCAATCGACTGTTGCGTGCGCATCACCGCGATGCCGGCCTGCCACAGACTTTTCAGATCCTCGACAGTCAGGATCAGCTCGCCGCTATCAAGCGCTTGCTGAAGGCGTCCAACATCGATGACGAGAAATTTCCTCCGAGGGATGTCCAGCGCTTCATCAGCAGTGCAAAGGAAGAAGGCTTGCGGCCGGATGCGGTCGAGGCGCATGACGCCTTCCGGCGCCGCATGGTGGACATCTACCGGCTCTATCAGGAACAGTGCGAACGCGAGGGCGTAGTCGATTTCGCGGAGCTGTTGCTGCGCGCCTACGAGCTGCTGCAGCGAAATGGCCCGGTGCGCGAACACTACCAGCGCCGTTTCCGCCACATCCTCATTGACGAGTTCCAGGATACCAACGCCTTGCAATATCGTTGGATCCAGCTGTTGGCAGGCGGCGATGCGTCGGTGTTCGCCGTGGGCGATGACGATCAGTCTATCTACGCATTCCGCGGCGCCAACGTCGGCAATATGGCTGATTTCGAGCGCGATTATGCGCATGGCAACGTGATCCGGCTAGAACAGAACTACCGTTCCTACGGCCATATCCTGGATGCCGCCAATGCGCTGATTGCCCACAACACCGGGCGGCTGGGCAAGAACCTGTGGACGGAACAGGGCCATGGCGAGCCAATACGCATCACTGAGCAGGCTTCCGATCTGCTGGAAGCCCAATGGGTGCTGGATGAAATCCGCGCACTGACGAGCGAAGGGCGCCAACGCAGTGAGATTGCGGTGCTGTATCGCAGCAATGCACAATCGCGGGTGCTCGAACATGCCCTGTTTTCGGCACGCATTCCCTATCGGGTCTATGGCGGCCTGCGCTTCTTCGAGCGCCAGGAAATCAAGCATGCGCTGGCCTACCTGCGTCTGCTGGACAATCCGCACGACGATACGTCCTGGTTGCGAGTGGTCAATTTCCCCACGCGGGGCATCGGCGCGCGCAGCGTCGAGCAATTGGCCGACATCGCGCGCGAGCAGGGCAGCAGTCTGTACCGTGCCGCACCGCTGGTGCCGGGGCGGGCGGGGGCGGCGGTGGCGCGCTTCGCGACGCTGATACAGGGGCTGGCCCATCAGGCGCAGTCGCTCACGCTGACCGAGCTTATCGAAGAGGTCGTGAGGGAAAGCGGCCTGGCTGCCCATTACGAAGCCGACCGCGAAGGGCAGGACCGCCTCGAAAACCTCCAGGAGCTGGTCAACGCGGCAACCGTTTTCAGCAGCGAGGAAGGCTATGACGGTCTGCCGGCGGGCCGGGCACTCGATTCTGCTCCCGTGGTGGACGAGGGCATGACGTTTCCCGAAGGGTTGGTGCCGGCGGCGGCCATGTCGCCCCTAGCGGCCTTCCTTTCTCATGCGTCGCTGGAAGCCGGTGAAAATCAGGCGGCTGCCGGCCAGGACGCTGTGCAATTGATGACGGTGCATGCGGCCAAGGGCCTGGAATTCGACGTCGTTTTCATCACTGGCCTGGAAGAAGGGCTGTTCCCGCACGAAAACAGTCTGCTGGAATCAGCCGGGCTCGAAGAAGAGCGGCGCCTGATGTATGTGGCAATCACCCGGGCACGCGAGCGGCTGTATCTTACGCTTGCCCAGAGTCGCATGCTGCACGGTCAGACGCGTTATGCCCTGCGCTCGCGCTTCCTGGAGGAAATTCCCGAAGAGCACCTGAAATGGTTGTCGCCACGCGAGTCGACTCGTGTCGCCGCCGCTGGGTCGGCCGCCTGGGGCGGAGCCTTCCGCCGGGGGCGGGGTTTCGCAGCGTCGTCCTCGACCCTGGCTCCGAACGCACCGCTTTCGGCGACGAGCGGCGTCACCGTGGGCAGTCAGCAGTTCCGCATCGGCACGGGGGTGCGTCACGCCCGCTTCGGCGAGGGCACGGTGCTGTCTCTGAGCGGAAACGGTACGGACGCCCAGGCGCAGATTCAGTTCCGGGAGGTGGGAACGAAGACGCTGGCGCTGGGCGTAGCCCGGCTGGAAATCATCGCCTGAAGCGGCATGCACTTGCATGCCGCTCGGATTTGCCAGGCATAGAACACAGTCAGCAGTGATTGTTCTATGTCCGGGCTCAGCGTCGCTGTGAAGAACTCCGGCCGTATCGGCCGGAGCTTGTCCACGTCGCGGCATGCAGGCGCCAAGGTGGAGAGGCTTGCGCATAGGCGCGTGGTCAACGTCGTGCCCTGCTTGCCGCTTGAGCTATCCAGTCAAAGTTGAAAATTTTCTGTGATGCTGTAAATGACCGGAGTCAGCCTGACGATCGGCGTTTGCAGCTTCAGTCGGCGAATTCCTGGTCTATTGCTTCCAGTTCTTCCTGAAGCGTCAGCCATTCGTCTTCCAGCGCGCCGTGGCGCCTGGTTAGTTCGCCGTGTTCGCTGAGCACGCGCAGGCGTTCTTCGCGGCGTTCGTCACTGTAGAGATTGGTGTCGGTAATCACGGCATCCAGTTCCGTCAGGCGCCTGGCCGCCGCTTCCATTTCCGTTTCTACTTTGTGTAGTTTCTTTTCGAGCGGCTTGCGCTTGACGGCGCGCTGCTGGCGGGCTTCCGCTTCCTGACGGCGCTGGGCACGCCGATCCACGGCGGTCAAGCCTTCCGCCTGGGCGGCGCGCGTGTCGCGCTCCTGGGCCCGCTGCCGGCTGCCGCGCTCGGCCAGCCAGTTGCGGTAGCCTTCCAGGTCACCGTCAAATTCCTGCACCCCGCCGTCGCCGACGATCCAGAAGCTGTCGACGGTGGTGCGCAGCAGATGGCGATCGTGCGAGACCAGCAGCATGCTGCCGCCGAATTCGGCCAGGGCGGTGGCCAGCGCCTCGCGGGTGTCGACGTCCAGATGGTTGCTGGGTTCGTCCAGCAGCAGCAGGTTGGGCTTGCGGCGCACGATGAGCGCCAGTGCCAAGCGGGCCTTTTCGCCGCCGGACATGGGCCCGACCGGATCGTTCACGGTGTCGCCGCTGAAACCGAAGCCGCCCAGGTAGTTGCGTAGTTCCTGCTCGCGGGCCTGGGGCTCGTCGCGCAGTAGATGCTGCAGCGGTGTCGAGGCGGTGTCGAGCATGTCGAGCTGATGCTGTGCGAAATAACCGATCTCCAGGCCACGCGAGGCGTTGCGCTTGCCCGCCAGAACGGGGAGCTCCCCCGACAGCGTCTTGATCAGCGTGCTCTTGCCGGCGCCGTTCACGCCCAGAATGCCGATGCGGCTACCGCCGCGTACCATCAGCGTAACGGCTTGCAGAACCGTTCGGGCCGTACCATCGGCGTGCCGGTAACCCGTGCTGATGTCTTCGAGGACGAGCAGGGGATCGGGCATGGACTCAGGCTCGGGGATGCGGATATCGATCCCCGATTCGGCATGGATAGGGGCGAGTTTTTCCATGCGGGCCAATGCTTTGACACGGCTTTGCGCCTGCTTGGCCTTGGTTGCCTTGGCCCGGAAGCGGTCGATGAAGCTCTGCAGGCGGGCGGTTTCCTTCTGCTGGCGCTCCCACGCCAGGCGACCCTGGCGCAGCCGTTCGCTGCGCTGTTCCAGGAAGTCTTCATAGCCACCGCGGTAGCGTTGCAGCCTGCCTTGATCGAAGTGCAGGATGGAGCGAGCCACGGCGTCCAGGAATTCAGTGTCATGTGAGATCAGCATGACCGTGCCGGGGTAGCTTGCCAGCCAGCGCTCCAGCCACAGCATGGCATCGAGGTCCAGGTGGTTGGTGGGCTCGTCCAGCAGCAGCAGGTCGGACGGCGCCATCAGCGCGCGTGCCAGGGCCAGCCTCATCCGCCAGCCGCCGGAAAAGCTGCCTACCGGGTTCATCCATTGCTCCGGCGTGAAGCCCAAGCCGGCCAGCAGCTGTTCCGCGCGGGAAGGCGCTGTCCAGGCGTCCGCTTCGATGAGTGCCTGCTCCAGTTCCGCGATGCGTTGTCCATCTTCCAGGTTGACGGCTTCGCGCTGGGCTTGCAGGCGCCGCAGCCGACGATCGCCATCGATGACGAACTCGCGGGCCGGCCGGTCGCGCTCGCTGATTTCCTGTTCGACGCTCACGATCCGCCAGGCGGCCGGAATGTCAAGCGAGCCGGCGTCGGGATCCAGCCGGCCTTCGAGCAGTGCGAAGAGGGTGGACTTGCCCGCGCCGTTCTTGCCGACGACGCCGACCCGCTCGCCGGGATTCACCACGAAGTCGGCGCCATCGAGCAGGACCTTGACGCCGCGGCGAAGAACGATTCCAGAAGCGCGTATCACGACTCGATCTGTTCCCTTGTCAACAGCAGGATCTGGTCATCGCTGCCGGCTGTGCTGAGCCAGACCGGTTCCAGCTGGGGGAAGGCGGCCATGAAGTTGTCGTATTCGTGGCCGATCTCCAGCACGAGCACGCCGCCGGGGGCCATGCGTGCCGGTGCATCGCGCAGGATGCGGCGTACCAGGTCCATGCCGTCGCTGCCGCCCGCCAACGCCATGTGTGGTTCGTGTTGGTATTCCTCGGGCAGGGCCGCCATGGATTCCTGATTCACATAGGGCGGGTTGCAGACGATCAGTTCGTACTGCTGTTCCGGGGGAATGCCATCCAGCAGATCGCTGTGCAGCGGGTGGACACGGTTTTCCATGTGGTGCAGGGCGACGTTGCTTCGGGCCACTTCGAGCGCATCGGTGGACAGGTCCACGGCGTCTACCTGGGCGTTCGGGAAGGACTGCGCCGTCAGGATGGCCAGGCAGCCTGAGCCTGTGCACAGATCCAGGGCGCGGGTGATGGCTTCCGGTTCGGCCACCCAGGGCTGCAGCGATTCAGCCAGCAGCTCCGAAATTGGAGAACGGGGGATGATCACGCGCTCGTCGACCAGGAAACGCTGTCCCTGCAGCCAGGCCTCGCCGGTGAGATAGGCGGCGGGAATGCGCTGACTGCAGCGCCGTTCCAGTATTCGTGCATAGCGTTCGCGCTCTTCGACCAGCACCCGGGCATCCAGGAAAGGTTCCAGCGTGTCGGGCGGCAGGCTGAGGGTATGTAGCAGCAGATAGACGGCTTCGTCCCAGGCATTGTCGCTGCCATGGCCGAAACTCAGGCCGGCGGCATGAAAGCGGCTTATCGTATAGCGCAGTAGATCGCGCAGGGTTTGCAGCTCTGCAAGGGCTGCGGCGGTTTGTCCAGACATGACGGCGGTTTCCTTCATGGTCGGGGTCAGGCTGGCGGCAGCAGCCGTTCCAGCACACCCCGGTATATGTTCTTCAGCGTTTGCAGGTCGGCGATGCGCACGTGTTCGTTCACCTGGTGGATGCTGGCGTTGATGGGACCGAATTCTACGACTTGGGGGCAGATGCGGGCGATGAAGCGCCCATCGGACGTGCCGCCGGTGGTGGAAAGCGTGGTTTCCAGCCCGGTGGCCGACTTCACGGCTGCCGATAGCGCTGCGCTCAAGTCGCCTGGGGGGGTCAGAAAGGGCTCGCCGCCCAATGTCCAGGCCAGCTCGTAGTCCAAGAGATGGGCATCCAGTATGGCATGCACGCGCTGCTTCAGTGATTCCGGTGTGCTCGCCGTCGAGAAGCGGAAATTGAAATCCAGGGCGATGGTGCCTGGTATGACGTTGCTCGCACCGGTGCCGGCCTGCATGTTGGAGACCTGGAAGGTGGTGGGCGGGAAATATTCGTTGCCGCCATCCCAGTGTTCGGTTGTGAGGGCCAGCAGCGCAGGTGCCGCCAGATGGATGGGGTTGCGCGCAAGGTGGGGATAGGCGACGTGTCCCTGCTTGCCCCGGATAATCAGCCGTCCCGATAGCGAGCCGCGCCGTCCGTTCTTGACGGTGTCGCCCAGAACGTCTACCGAGGTCGGTTCGCCGACGATGCAGTAGTCGGGTGTTTCGCCGCGCCGAGCCAGCTCTTCGCAGACGCGGACCGTGCCGTCCAGCGCTGGTCCCTCTTCGTCGGAGGTGATCAGCAGGCCGATGGAGCCGGCATGGGCTGGGCGAACTGCTACGAGTTCTTCGATGGCCACCACGAAGGCAGCGATGGAGCTTTTCATGTCGGCCGCTCCACGGCCGTAAAGTTTGCCATCGCGCTCGGCCGGCTGAAAAGGGTCGCTTTCCCAGCGTTCGGGCGGCCCGGGTGGGACCACGTCGGTGTGGCCGGCGAAGACAAGCAGCGGCCCGCTTGAGCCGCGCCGTGCCCACAGGTTGACGACGTCCCCGTAGACCAGTGATTCACACTGGAAGCCGGCGGCCGCCAGCCGCGCTGCCAGCAGTGCCTGGCAGCCGGCATCAGCCGGCGTGATGGAAGGGCGCGAGATCAGCTCGCGCGCCAGCGCAAGTACGGAATCGTGCGGCATCAGGCCCTCAGCAGATCGTTGATGCTGGTCTTGGCGCGCGTCTGGGCATCCACTCGCTTGACGATGACGGCACAGTTGAGGCTGTGGGTGCCATCGGCAGCCGGCAAGGAGCCGGGCACGACCACGGAGCCCGCCGGCACGCGTCCATAGTGGATTTCGCCGGTGGCGCGATCGTAGATCTTGGTGCTTTGCGACAGGAACACGCCCATGGCCAGTACGGAGTTTTCCTCGATGATCACGCCTTCCACGACTTCCGAGCGCGCGCCGATGAAGCAGTTGTCTTCAATGATGGTGGGATTGGCCTGCAGCGGTTCCAGCACGCCGCCTATGCCCACGCCGCCGGACAAGTGTACGTGCTTCCCGATCTGGGCGCAGGAGCCCACAGTGGCCCAGGTGTCGATCATGGTGCTGTCGTCGACGTAGGCGCCGATGTTCACGAAAGAGGGCATCAGCACAACATCGTGGCCGATGTGGGCGCCGCGCCGGACCGTGGCGGCGGGTACGACCCTGAAGCCGGCCTGGGCGAAGTCAGCCTCGCCGTAATGCTCGAATTTACCGGCCACCTTGTCGTAGAAGCGCAGGGGCCCGGCCTCCATCAGACGGTTGTCGTGCAGGCGGAAGGAAAGCAGTACCGCCTTCTTGACCCATTGCCTGACCTGCCACACGCCATCGGTCTTCTGCGCGACCCGCAATCGTCCCTTGTCGAGGCCGTCGATGACGGCTTCCACTGCGTCGCGGATGTCGCCTGCGGTGGCGGGACTGAGGGACGCGCGCATTTCCCAGGCGCGTTCGATGGTACTTTGAATTTCTTGGGTCATGTTTTTGTATCCGTGGCTGTGGACGAGGTTGCGCCCGCCTGTACGGAAAAACACGTTTCGGCTGCGAATCGAGAGATTCGCAGCCGCGCCAATTCTGCGTTTGCGAACGAACCGGATATTCTACAGAAAAGATGGCCGGGGCAGCGGCGGGCCGGCTGCAGCATCGTTTTCTCGTTGCGGATCGGGGCGGCATGCTGCCGTCCGGTCTGTCGTGATGATGGGCCTTTGGTCTGCCGTGTAGATGGGACCTTGTTACGCGATGATGATGAACCCCTGTTGCGCAGAGCGGGACGCATCGAGGAGCATGCGTTCAGGCGCAGCATCGCCGTGCCTGAACCCGAGGAAGGTGGTGTTCAGGCTGTCTGGATCTGGTCGGCCAGCAGCTCGTTCCATTGACGGAAGGTGAAATGTTGCGGCTGGTTTGCCAGGTTGCGGTCGCCGTATCCCGATTCGTGCAGCACGAAACGCACGCCTGCTGCATGTGCGCATTCGGCATCGACCGAGGTATCGCCGAAATAAAGGCATTGTTCCGGTTGCAGACCGAGCATGCGTATGGTTTCCAGCAGTGGCACGGGCGACGGCTTTGCCTGCGCCCAGGTATCGGCGCCGGTGATGAAGTCGAACATGCCGTGAATGCCGAACTTGCGTGTGGCGATCAAAGCGCCCGCGTAGGCTTTGTTGGTGCAGATTCCCAGGGGCAGCGAGGCGTTGCGGCAAGCTTCCAGAACGTCGAGTGCTCCTGCGTAAAGCTGTGTGCGTTGAAAGTCGACGGTGGCGGCGTTGGCAAAATACAGCGTCTTGAGATAGCTGAAATCAGCCGGTCCGTTCCATCCCAGGTCGGCGGCGATGTAGCGCATGATGCCTTCGCAGGTGCCGTGCATATTATCGGGGATGTAATCGTCCGGGATGCTTCCTAGACCCGCTTGCTCGAACGTCAGGCGCATGCCGTGAAGGATGTCGGCCACGCTGTCGATTAGGGTGCCGTCGAGGTCGAAGACCACGCCGCGCACGTCGTTATCCACGAAGAGCGGGTGCAGATTGAGATCGTCTTTCACTTTCATTGACTCGGAAGTGACTTGCGGTCGCAACATGGCTCCCGGCCGCGGCTTCGTCCGGGGCGCGTCACGCAAGATGCCGCCGTTTGACCGCTATTGTAGGAGAGAGGTGTGTCATTCGCATGAACCGGACCACCGCGCTGCGGTACGGACGAGGCGATGGCTGGCGAATATGCGGCGACCGGCTGCTTGATTATGATGTTTTCAGGGGAGGAGCCAGAGCCCGCCATTCCCCTTTGGCGGGGAAGAGCCGAAACTTTGAAAATTACCGGCTCAGGGTCTTGGCCCTGTGCGGTTGGGACGGTGTGATGCACTGTGTGTGATGAATGCCGTTCCCCCGTTTGCGGGGAAGAACCAGAGTGCTGGGCCTTGAGGCGGCAGCCCCGAATTCTGGTGCGAACGGAGAGACTCGAACTCTCACACCTTGCGGCGCCGGAACCTAAATCCGGTGCGTCTACCAATTCCGCCACGTTCGCATGCATCGTGCACTCTTTCCCCTGTAAAAGGGAAGTCAAACAGTGTAGCCTACTGCTGTTACTGCCCGCAAGCAGACTGCTCGATCCCGGCGTTCATTCGCAGGCCGAACTTTCCGGTAAAATGACGGGTTCAATACTTTTAATACTACCAATCTAAATAGGTCCCGAATGCAGCCCGTGGTTGAAAAATTGTCCGGCCTGGAGCGCCGTGTTGATCTGGTCGTTTCGCTTGCCGACGTCGAGAAGGAAGTACAGGCCCAGCTGAAACGCGTCGCCCGCAGCGCCAAGGTTCAAGGCTTTCGCCCAGGCAAGGCTCCGTTGTCCATCATAGAGCGCAGCCATGGGCCCGGCATCCGCTATGACGTGATCAACGAAGAAGTCGGCCGCAGCCTGGACAAGGTGCTGGGCGAAACCGAGTTGCGCGTAGCGGGGACGCCTACCCTGGAGCCTAAGACCGAAGGCGTCGAAGAAGGCCAGCTGGCTTTCTCGGCCACCTTCGAGGTCTATCCTGACGTCGAAGTGCCCGATCTGTCGACCCTGGCCATCACCCGCAGCCAATGCGAAGTGGCCGATGCGGACGTCCAGCGCACCATCGACATCCTGCGCAAGCAGCGCGCCATCTTCGAGGCTCGTGAAGACCGCGCCGCTGGCGAAGGCGACCGCGTGACGCTGGATTTCACCGGCCGCATCGACGGCGAGGAATTCGAGGGCGGCAAGGCAGAGAATTTCCCCTTCGTGCTCGGCCAGGGCCGCATGCTGCCCGAGTTTGAAACAGCCGTCACCGGCATGAAGGCGGGCGAAGCAAAGACCTTCCCGCTGAGCTTTCCGGAAGACTATGGCAGCAAGGAAGTCGCTGGCAAGACCGCAGAATTCACCATCACCGTGCGCGAGGTGGCAGAGGGCATCCTCCCCGAGGTCGACGCCGAGTTCGCCAAGCAGCTCGGTCAGCCCGAAGGCGACGTCGAAAAGCTGTTGGCAGACGTCCGCGCCAACATCGAGCGCGAAGTGAAGGCGCGTGTCCACGCCCGCACCAAGGGCAGCGTCATGGACGCGCTGGCTGCTGCCTGCACCTTCGACGTGCCCAAGTCGCTGGTCAAGAATGACGCGGAAAGCCGTGTCGCTGCGGCCCGCGAAGACCTCAAGCAGCGTGGCGTGCCCAACGCCGACAGTCTGCCCATTCCGACCGATGCTTTCGAGGCTGAATCCGAGCGCCGCGTGCGCCTGGGGCTGCTGGTGTCCGAACTGGTGAACAGCGCCGACCTCCAGGCCAAGCCCGAACAGGTCCGCGTCCGCATCGAGGAATTTGCACAGAACTACGAAGAGCCTGCCCAGGTCGTGGCGTATTATCTTTCCGACCGCCAGCGACGTGCCGAGATCGAGGCCGTCGTGCTGGAAGACAACGTCGTCGAGCATGTGCTGTCCAATGCGCAGGTGACCGACGAAAACGTCGCCTTCGACGAAATCATGGGGACCAACTAATGTCGCGTTTTACCGATTTTTACGCCTCGCTGTATGGTGGTGATTCGGTAGTGCCCACCGGTCTGGGCTATGTGCCCATCGTGGTGGAACAATCCGGGCGCGGGGAGCGCTCTTACGACATCTACTCGCGCCTGCTGCGTGAGCGGGTGATCTTCTTTGTCGGGCCGGTCACAGACCAGTCTGCGAATCTGGTGGTGGCGCAGCTGCTTTTCCTCGAATCCGAGAACCCCGACAAGGACATTTCCCTGTACATCAACTCCCCAGGCGGATCGGTATATGCAGGCATGGCCATCTACGACACCATGCAGTTCGTCAAGCCCGACGTTTCCACGCTGTGCACCGGCATTGCCGCCAGCATGGGCGCCTTCCTGCTTGCCGCGGGCGCGAAGGGCAAGCGTTATACGCTGCCGAACTCCCGTATCATGATCCACCAGCCTTCAGGCGGTGCCCAAGGCCAGGCTTCGGACATCCAGATCCAGGCCCGGGAGATCCTGCGGCTGCGTGAGCGGCTGAACGAGATCCTGGCCGACAATACCGGCCAGCCGGTGGAGCGCATCGCCGTCGATACAGAACGTGACAATTTCATGTCTGCCGAAGATGCGCTATCTTATGGGTTGGTGGACAAGGTTCTGGTTTCGCGCAGAGACCAGGATTGATTCCCTCCGTTCGCCAGGTCGAGCGCCGCGAGCCCGGGCTTGTGGTCAAACAGGGCGGTAGGCGCTACCCATCGAACGGCCGGCCGGCATCATGCCGACCGGCCGCCACTTTCGCGGCGCCCAGGTGGCGTTGCATTGATTGATCCGAAATTTCTATGCCCGAAAAAAAAGGTTCGAGCGACGATAAAACCTTGCATTGCTCCTTCTGCGGGAAGAATCAGCATGAAGTACGCAAGCTTATCGCCGGGCCGTCGGTGTTCATCTGCGATGAATGCATCGACCTCTGCAACGACATCATTCTCGAGGAATCGCAGGAAGCGGCGCGCGATGCCGTCCGCAATGAACTTCCCGTGCCTGCCGAGATCAAGGAGTTTCTCGATGGCTACGTCATCGGCCAGGAGAAACCCAAGCGGACGCTGGCTGTGGCGGTTTACAACCATTACAAGCGCATCCGCTACGGTGAAGTCAAGGGAGACGACGTCGAGCTTTCCAAGAGCAACATCCTGCTGATCGGGCCTACCGGTTCGGGCAAGACGTTGCTGGCGCAGACGCTCGCCCGCATGCTGGACGTGCCTTTCGTAATGGCGGACGCCACCACGCTGACCGAGGCCGGCTATGTGGGGGAAGACGTCGAGAACATCGTTCAGAAACTGCTGCAGAATTGCAACTATGACGTCGACAGGGCTCAGCGCGCCATCATCTACATCGATGAGATCGACAAGATTTCACGGAAGGCGGACAACCCCTCTATCACACGCGACGTATCCGGCGAAGGGGTACAGCAGGCATTGCTCAAGCTGATCGAGGGCACCGTTGCGTCCGTGCCTCCGCAAGGCGGGCGCAAGCACCCCAATCAGGATTTCGTGCAGGTCGATACGACCAACATCCTGTTCATCGTCGGCGGGGCCTTCGACGGCCTGGAAAAAGTCATCCGCGACCGCACCGAACGCTCGGGTATCGGCTTTTCTGCCACGGTGCATGCCAAGACAGAGAAGGGGGTGGGCGAGCTGTTCACTGAGGTCGAACCGGAAGATCTGATCAAGTTCGGGCTGATCCCCGAACTGGTCGGCCGCTTGCCGGTCGTGGCGACCTTGCAGGAACTTGACGAAGATACGTTGGTCCGTATCCTTACAGAGCCGAAGAATTCGCTCATCAAGCAGTTCCAGAAACTTTTTGCGATGGAAGACGTCGAACTCGATGTACGGCCCGGCGCGTTGAATGCCATTGCACAGCGGGCGATCAAGCGGCGCACGGGTGCGCGAGGTCTGCGCTCCATCGTGGAACAGACCTTGCTGGATACCATGTACGAACTACCGTCGCTGCAGAATGTGAAGCAGGTGGTGCTGGATGAAAACGCCGTTGCCGGCAAAGGAGTGCCCATGCTGATCTACGAAGAAGGCGCCGAAGCTGCTCCAGAGACAGCGCCCCCTGATCGTGAGCCTTCCCGCAAGCTCAAGGGGGCGGCCTGATCCGTTTTGCAGTTCTAAAAAATGATTCTCGGCTGGTTCGCTTGAAATTCCTGCTGCTGTCGCCATCTACAGTGGCAGGAAATCGCTGAAAAGGGAGGCAAGGGGCCTTGTTCAGAGGCTCCCCTGGCTTCCCTTTCGCATCTATAGCCGAAATTTTAAGGAAAGTAACTATGTCTGCGAGCCAGATTCTTACTTCGGAACCCATGGATCTACCGCTGCTGCCGCTGCGCGACGTAGTGGTATTTCCGCATATGGTGATTCCCCTGTTCGTTGGCCGCCCACGCTCCATCAAGGCACTGGAGCTGGCCATGGAAGCCGGCAATCACATCATGCTGGTTGCGCAGAAATCCGCTGGCAAGGACGATCCCAGCCCCGAAGATCTGTATGAGATCGGGTGTGTGGCCAGCATTCTGCAGATGCTCAAGCTGCCTGACGGCACGGTCAAGGTGCTGGTGGAAGGCCTGCAGCGGGCGCGCATCGACAACGTGGCCGATGCCGAAACCCATTTCGCGGCGGTGGTGGTTCCGCTGGCGCCGGAAACCGGCGACAGCGCCGAGGTTGAAGCCTTGCGCCGCGCTGTCATGGCCCAGTTCGAGCAGTACGTCAAATTGAACAAGAAGATTCCGCAAGAGATCCTCACTTCGCTCACGGGCATCGATGATCCCGGCCGCCTGGCCGACACCATTTCCGCTCATTTGCCGCTCAAGCTCGATCAGAAACAGCGCATGCTCGAAGTCGCCGGTACGTCCGAGCGCCTGGAAGGGCTGCTCAGCCAGCTTGAAGAGGAAATCGACATTCTTCAGGTGGAAAAGCGCATCCGCGGCCGCGTCAAGAAGCAGATGGAGAAAAGCCAGCGCGACTACTACCTCAACGAGCAGGTCAAAGCCATCCAGAAAGAGCTTGGGGAAGGCGAAGAGGGCGCCGACATCGAAGAACTCGAGAAAAAGATCGAATCGGCCCACATGCCCAAGGAAGCGCGCAAGAAGGCCGATGCCGAGCTCAAGAAGCTCAAGCTCATGTCGCCAATGTCGGCCGAAGCCACTGTGGTGCGCAACTACATCGACACCTTGATCGG
>Ga0172382_10004141_pt1 | contig 22362 bp, 18 predicted proteins | sample Leawel138RmetaG_FD_122245 | JGI IMG/M metagenome (GOLD analysis project Ga0172382, IMG submission 122245) | Leachate microbial communities from a municipal landfill in Southern Ontario, Canada - Leachate well 138R metaG | ecosystem: Engineered > Solid waste > Landfill > Unclassified | place... | reverse complement strand
TGTCCTGGCTGTCGTTGGAGGCCGCGCCGTCGGTGCCGATGCCGACGGGCACCCCGGCCGCGCGCAGCCGCGGCACCGGGCACACCCCGGAGGCCAGGATCATGTTGGCGACCGGATTGTGGGCGATCGCGGCGCCGTGCCGGGCGAACGTCGCGATGTCGGCCTCGGTGAGCCACACGCCGTGACCGGCGATGAGCGGGCGCTCGAACAGCCCGGCCCGCAAGGAATGCTCCACCGTGCGGTGCCCCCACCGGTGCCGTGCGGTGGTGACCTCCTCGCGCACCTCGGCCAGATGGGTGTGCACACCCCAGCCGGCGCGGCGGCACTCCTCGACCCCGGCGGCGAGCAGCTCGTCGCTCTGCCCGAGCAGCGTGCCGACGCCGTAGCGGAAGTCCAGCAGCGGCGCGGTCGCCGCGTGCGCGGCCAGGTCGTGCTGTTCGGCGAGCACGTCGTCGATGACGTCGCCCGGCGCGAGGGTGCTGCGCTCGAGCAGCGGCAGATCCTCGGCGCCGTAGGCGACGACGCCGCGCATCCCGGCGCGGGTGAGGCCGTCGACCACACCGAGGCTGGCCCGCGAGCCGATGTTGGTGTGGCAGAACATGTCGTTGACGGTGGTCACCCCCGACAGCAGCATCTCGATCGCGCGCAGCGCGGTGCCCTCGGCGGCGTCCTCGCGGGTCAGCACCATGCCCAGCGGCGCGACGATCGCGTCGGCCCACTCGAACAGGGACAGCTCCGAACCCATGCCGGTGGCCAGCGACTCGGACAGGTGGGTGTGGGTGGAGATCAGGCCCGGGATCACCAGACCTGTGCCGTCGCCGTGCACCGGCAGGTGCGCCTGCGCGGCGACCAGTGCGGCGTAGCCGTCGACCGCGACGATCGCGCCGTCGCGCACATGCACGGCCGCGTCGGTGAGTACGCCGTCCAGATGCGCGCCGGGGGTGCGGACGCGCTCGGCCGGTGCGGGCAGGCCGGCCATGGACAGCACATAGCGGCCGCGGACCAGGAATTCCGTCACGACGCCACCTCGCCGAGCACGGTGCGCAGCACGCCGACGAAGGTGTCGATCTCGGCGTCGCTGATGACCAGCGGAGGCATGATCCGAACCGTGCCCGACTGGTTGAGCACGGAGCCGACCAGCACGCCGAGCTGCTGCATGCGCGCCACCACCGGGTTGGCGTCCACGGACAGTTCGATCGCGCACCACAGACCCCGGCCGCGGACGTCGACGAGCAGCCCGGCGAACTCGTCGCACAGTGCCGCGAGGCCGGTGCGCAGATACTCGCCGGCCTCCACGACACGGTCGAGCAGGCCGTCGGCGATGACGTCGAACGCGGCGATGCCGGCCGCGCAGGCCACCGGGTTGCCGCCCATCGTGGTCAGGTGTGACAGCGGCGGGTCGACGAAGGTGGCGAAGAGTTCGGCCGAGGCGAGCACCGCCCCGAGTGGCAGTCCGCCGCCGACCGCCTTGGCCATCGTGATGATGTCGGGGCGCACATCGGTGTGCTGGTGGGCGAACCACCGCCCGGAGCGGCCCATGCCGCCCTGCACCTCGTCGACGATCAGCAGCGCGCCGGTGGCGTCGCACAGTTCGCGCAGCCCGGGCAGGAAGTCGTCGGACGGCACCCGGATGCCGCCCTCGCCCTGGATGGGTTCGACGATCACCGCCGCGGTGCGGTCGTCGACGGCTGCCGCGGCGGCGGTCAGGCTGTCGTAGGGCACGAACATCACCTCGTCGAGCAGGGGTTCGAACGGGGCACGCCACTCCTCACGCCAGCTCACCGACAGGGCGCCGAGGGTGCGCCCGTGGTAGGCCCGTTCGAACGCCACGAACTTCGGCCGTCCGGTGTGTTTGCGCGCCAATTTCATTGCGCACTCGGTGGATTCGGCCCCCGAGGAGGTCAGGTAGGCCATGTCGAAACCGGCGCCGGCCGCCCCGGTCAGCCGTTCGACGAGCTCGACCTGTTCAGGGACGACGAAGCGGCCGTAGACGTTGACGTGGGCGTAGCGGGCGGCCTGGGCCTGGATCGCCTCGACCACCCGCGGGTGGCAGTGACCGACGTTGGCGACGCCGATGCCTGACGTCATGTCGAGGTAGCTGCGGCCGTCGGCGGTGGTGACGGTGCAGCCGCGCGCCTCGGCGACGACGAATTCCTTGCGGCCGGGCACGGTCTGGGACAGGTGGCGCACGAAGCGGTCCCGGTAGGACTCGATCTCGACGCCGGACATGGTGGGGTTCAACGGATCTCCTGGGTGGATGTGACGGGTCGCGGGGCGCGGCCCATCACGTCCGCGGGCAGCAGGCCGGGACCACCCCGGCCGGCCGCAGACCCCGCAACGCGATGAAGCGGGTGCGGGTGAGCTCACCGAGAGTCCAGCCCAGGCCTTCCCGTCCGCTGCCTGCGAGGTCGACGCCGCCGAACGGCACCACCGGCGGCCGGTAGTTGTTGGTGCCGTTGACGACGACGCCGCCGAAGTCCAGCCCCGCCGCCATCGCCATCGCCGCCGGCCAGTCGGCGGAGAACACCGCGGCGGTCAGCCGCAGCCTGGTTGCGTTGGCCAGGGCCACGGCCTCGGCGTCGCTGTCGACCGCGGTGACGGGGAACACCGGGCCGAAGATCTCGTCGTCGTGCAGCACGGCGGCGGTGCGGGGCACGTCGGCCAGCACGGACGGGACGCACCAGGCGCCGTCGGGGGCGTGGCCGAGCACCCGGACGGCGCCGTCGTCGACCGCGCGCGCCACCTGCTGTTCGACGCGGGCCGCGGCGGCGTCATCGATGAGCGGGCCGAGCCGGGCGCCGTCGGCGAGCGGGTCCTGCGGCGTGACGTCACCGAGCGCGGCGACCAGACGCTCGGTCAATTCCGCGGCGACCGCGCGGTGCGCGATGAGCCGTTTGGTGGCCGCGCAGGCCTGACCGTTCATCAGCAGCCGGCCGCGCAGGGTCTCGGGGACCACCAGGTCCAGGTCGGCGTCGGCGCGCACGATGGCCGCACCGTTGCCGCCGAGCTCAAGGTGCAGTGGCCGCAGCAGGTGGGCGGTCGCGCGGGCCACCGACACCCCCGCGCCGACCGACCCGGTCAGCGACACCGCGTCGACGCCGGTGGCCGAGCACAGCGCCGCGGAGGTCGGCGTGTCGGCGTCCACGTACTGCAGCACCCCGGGCGGCAGGTGGCGGGACAGCACGTCGAGCGCCGCCTGGGTCGCCAGCGGGTTCTGCGGCGGCAGTTTGACGATCGCGACGTTGCCCGCGGCCAATGCGGCGGCGGCCTTCTCCATCGTCAGCTCGACGGGGAAGTTGAACGGGATGACAGCCACCACCACGCCCAGCGGGACCTGCTCGACGAAGGTCAGGTCCCGTTCGCCGCCGGGCAGCGCGCCGGTCGGGGCGAGTGTGCCCGCCAGCGTGCGGCCCAGTTCGGCGTTGCGGCGCAGCAGGGCGATCGCACCGGTGACCTCGTGGCGCGCCTGCGGCAGGATCTTGCCGGACTCGCGGGCGTGGGCCACCGCGAGTTCGTCTGCGCCGCAAGCCAGTTCGTCGGCGGCCGCGTCGAGCAGGGTGGCCCGCTGGTGCGGGGCGGCCGCCGCCCAGTCGGGATAGGCGGCTCGGGCCGCGGCCACCACCGTCGCGACGTCGTCGATCGCCAGCGCGGTGATCTGACCGACCGGTTCGCCGGTGCCCGCGGCCCGCACGGTGCGCGGTGCCACCGTCACAGCCGGGCCGCCTCGAAGTCCAGCCGCGCCACCAGTGCGGCGGTCAGTTCCGGCAGGCCCAGCGGGGTGTCGTGGCCGTCGCCGCGGGCATAGACCGCGCGCACCGACCCGGTCCCGGCGGGGCGGCCTTCGCGGCGCAACCGTTCGGCGAGTTCCTCTTTGGCGCAGGCGATCTGCTCGCGGGTGGGCAGTATGTCCACGACGCCGGGCACCGCGTCGAGTGCGCCGCGCAGCGGGATCTCACCGCGCACTCCGCGCCGCGCGGTGGGCAGGCCGTCCTCGGCGCGGAACGCGGCGTCGGCCAGGAAGCTGCGGTGTGTCAGACCGGGGGAGACCCACGCCAGCAGCGTCCGGTAGGCCGGGGAGATCCGGGCGAGCGTGACGCCCAGCGCGTCGGCCATCGCGTTGTGCATCTCCGCGTAGGCCTGCCGCTCGGCCGGCCCCCACGCCCACGTCCCGTCGCGCCGGGCGGTGGCGGTGCAGTCGGCGCGTTCCGGCGACACCGAGGTGCCACGGTTCTCGAACATGCCGGGATCGTCGTAGGACGCGGCCGGGGCCTGGGCGCCGCGGAACGTCATGGTCAGCTCGTAGGGCACCAGTGCCAGCGGTTCGGAGATCACGAACCGGTCCAGTACGACTCCGTCACGCACCAGTGGTGCGGTGTTCAGCACGTCCTCGGGTGCCGCGTCGTCAAGCACACCGCGCAGCTCGGCAGGACCGTCGTACGGGCGTGACGGGCGCCATCCTGCGGCCAGCAACGCGCTGTTGACGCTGCGGTGCTCGCGGCTGGTGGCGTAGGGCTTGTACTTGGTGCACGGCAGCAGCAACCCGAGCCGGGCACGGGTGCCGGGCACCGGCGTGGGTTCCCAGTCGTGCTGGACGTAGGCAAGCCACTCGGCCACCCGCTGGTGGCCCAGGGCGTCGACATTGGCCTGCGGCGAGTAGAACCGCATGCTGGGGTCGAGCACGAACGGCGGCCGGATCTTGCGTTGTGACGACGGCAGCCGGTGGCGTGGATGCAGCGCGTCGGGGTCCGGCCCGGCCATCGCGGCCGGGCCGGGCATCACGGGAGTCTCGGTCACCGTCAGCTCTTGGCGCTGATCGTGGTGTCGAGGAACTCGTTGGTGACCAGGTCGTCGGGTGTGATGCCGGCGACGTCGGCGTCGCTGTACTGGTCCACGATCTCGATCAGGGTCTGGACGCGGTCCTTGTCGAAGCTGCCCATCACGCCGTCCGCGCCGTCGGCGAGGATGCCGTCGGCAACCGCGGTCTTGTGGGCGTATTCGGCGCCTTCGGTGCTGTACACCCAGCCGGTGTCGTACTCGCCGACGAGCTTGACGATCAACGCGTTGGTGGCCGCCGGATCATTGATGTAGTCGACCTGAGCCTGCTGCATGATCGGGACGAGCTTCTTCAGGCAGTCGCCCTGGGCCTGCACGTCGGGGGTGCGTACGGTCAGCGCCTGGAAGTACTCCGGGTAGCCGGCGTCGGCCACCAGCTCTCCGACCACCGGCTTGCCCCAGTCGGCGATCTCGTACTCGTACATGAAGGGTTCGGCGGTGATGAAGCCGGCCTCGGCGAGCTTGCCCTTGGCGGCGACGAACATCCCCGGCTTGTTCTGGTCGCTGCGGTCGATCTGCTTCTCGTCGAGTTGGCCGGACCCGATGAGGTACTCGACCCACACGCCTTCCTCCGGGCCGACCGACACCGCGGCGCCGGTCGATTTGAGGTCGCTGATCTTCTTGACGGCCGGGTAGGTCTGCGGGTCCCAGTAGATGGCGTACGGACTCTTCTCCATGGTGGCCAGCACGGCCGTCACGGGGGTGTCCTGCTGCGCGACCATGTACTCGGTGGTGCGGCCGTAGCCGAACAGGATGTCGCGGTCCTGGTAGAGCAGCGACTGCGCCGACTGGTATCCGACCGACGGACCCCCGATGCGGATCTCGACGTTCACCCCGGTCGGTTCGCCGGCCGCCATCAGTGGGCCGGTCACCGCCTTGCGATTCGTGTCGATGGTGTAGTCGTCACCCAGCAGCGCGTACACGCCGCCGTGTTCGGCTTCGGGCTCCCAGTCGGTCTGGATCACCACGGTGTCGGGGCAGACGCCGGAGAGGACGCCCCCGGCGGCGGCCGGGGACTCCTCGCTGGTGCTGCCGCCGCAGGCCGCAACGGTGGCGGACGCGACGAGCAGGGCGCCGGTGACGGTGACGGACCGTCGGAGGCCGGTTGTGCGCATTGAATGTTCCCTTCCAGGAGTGAGCCGGGAGTCGGCTGAGAACGCCGGTGACGGCAAGCGGGGTGGCGAAGAGAGCGGGCGTCGTTGCCCGCGGTCGGATGTGGTCGGTTCCCTAGCGCGCCCCCCACGCAGGTGACCATCTGCCGACGATCCGGCGGCCGAGCGCGCCGAAGATCCAGAACGCGACGACGCCGAGCAGACAGGCCGTGAGGACGGTGGCCAGCATCTCGGCGGACTGCAGCCGGGAGCTGTACCGGGCCAGAAGCATGCCCAACCCGATCTGCCCGCGCCCGAAGAAGTAGTCACCGACCGTCGCGCCGACCACCGCCAGTCCGGCGGCGCTCTGCAGGCCGACGAAGACATCCGGCATCGCCGACGGGATCTGCAGCTTCAGCAGCCGCGTCAACGGGCGCGCGCCGGTCAGGGTGAACAGGTCGTGCAGGCCGCGGTCGGCGCCCAGCAGACCCTGCAGCGGGTTGATGATCAGCGGGAACAGGGCGATGATCACGACGACGAGGACGCGGGCGAACAGCTCGAACCCGAACCAGAAGCCGATCACCGGCACGATGGCCAGGATCGGAACCGTCTGCAGCAGGATCACCCACGGGTACAGCGAGCGTTCGACCCATTTCGCCTGCGCCATGGCGACCGCGAGAACTCCACCGATCACGATCGCGGCGACCAGCCCGATGATCGCCACCTTCGCCGACACCCACAGTGCGCTGGTGATGTCGTCGCGGGTGTCGGCGTCGAGCAGTCCCTGCGCCACGACGTCGTGGGGCGGGGGCAGCAGGAACTTCTCGCTGCTGTCGAGCACCAGGTAACTGACGGCGTACCAGGCGACGATCACCACCGCCAGCAGTGCCATCGGCGGCCCCGCCAGCGACACGATCCGGCGTGCGGTCACGACGCCTCCTCCAGAGACTTGGCCACCCGTCCGGCGAGTTCTGCGAACTCGGGCTGATAACGCAGCTCCAGCGCGCGGGGGAACTCGAACGGCACGGTGAACTCGTCGACGATCCGGCCGGGGCGGGCCGACATCACCACGACGCGGTTGGACAGAAAGACCGCCTCCTCCACGGAGTGGGTGACGAACAGGCCGGCAAAGGAGTGCTGCAGGAACAGGTCCTGCAGCACGAGGTTGAGACGGCCGCGGGTGATCTCGTCGAGTGCGCCGAACGGCTCGTCGAACAGGAACACCTCGGGCTTGAGCACCAGCGAGCGGGCCAGGCTGGCCCGCATCTTCATCCCGCCCGACAGCTGGCGGGGCAGGTGCTCGGCGAAATCGGTGAGGCCGACCGTGGCAAGCGCGGACTCGACCTCCGACCTGATCTCGGCGCGGCCGCGGCCCTGCAGCTCGGCGAGCAGGCCCACGTTGCGCCGCACCGTGCGCCACGGCATCAGCGTCGCGTCCTGGAAGACGTATCCCACACTGTCGGTGGCGAACTCGACAGCACCTGCGGTGGGCTCGTCGAGCTTCGAAGCAAGGCGCAACAGGGTGGACTTGCCGCACCCCGACGGTCCGATGATCGAGATGAACTCGCCGCGCTTGACCGCCAGATCACAGGGTGCCAGGGCGTCGACCGCTCCGAAGGTGCGACTCACGCGGTGGAACTCCACCAGGGGGCGTGGTGCATTCGGCATGCCGCCGAGGCTATGGGAGCGATTCCCCAGGCACAGGCTGGTTTACGACCAATTTACTGCGGTCCGGTAGATGTTCTCAGCTCTGTTACAAACAGTGGGACAGGGGGACACAGGTGCACCGGCCGACGGGCCGTCGCGCCACCCCCGCGGCGCCGAAACGGCGTCAGCGCCGGGCCGGTCACCGTGTCTCGGCTAGGTTTAGCGCATGGACCACGCTCCTGTGCGTGACCGGGTGCTGACGGTGCCCAACGCACTGTCGGTGATCCGCCTCGTGCTGGTCCCGGTCTTCCTGTATCTGCTGCTGGCCGCCGGTGCGACGGGGTGGGCTGTCGCGATCCTGATGTTCAGCGGCGCCTCCGACTGGGCGGACGGCAAGATCGCCCGGCTGTTCGACGGCCAGTCGTCGCGGCTCGGCGAACTGCTGGACCCGCTGGTCGACCGGATCTACATGGTCGTCGTCCCGATCTCGATGGCTGCGGTGGGCTTCGTTCCGTGGTGGGTGGTGGCGTTGCTCCTCGGCAGGGATCTGGTGCTGGCAGGCACGCTTCCGCTGCTGCGCCGCCGCGGGTTGACCGCATTGCCGGTCACCTACATCGGAAAGGCCGCCACGTTCGCGCTGATGTCAGGTCTGCCACTGGTGCTGCTCGGACAGGTCGACGCCCAGTGGGCCAGGGTCGTGCTGGCGCTCGGGTGGGGGTTCCTGATCTGGGGTCTGGCGATGTATCTGTGGTCGGGGGCGCTCTATCTCGTGCAGGTCGGGATGGTGATGCGGACGTTGCCGCCGTCATGAGCAGTCTGGGGGGATACGACCTTTCCGCGGGGCGCGACGCGCACCGGGCGGATGCGCCGACGCGCATTCCGGTTCCGTCGCTGTTGCGGTCGCTGCTCACCGAACACCTCGACCCCGGCTACGCCGCTGCCGCGCAGGCACCACGACGGCGCGGGAGGGTGTCGGAGATGGCGTGGCAGGTGGTCGCCGCCGTGCTGGTGGCCACGGTGTTCGGCCTCGCCTGGACGCAGGCACGCGACACCGCCTCCGGTGTGCGCGAGTCGCAGCAGGTGTTGGTGGGCAGCGTGCGATCTGCCGAGGCCGCCGCCGACACGGCCGCCGAGCGTCGCGACAGCCTGACCGCCGAGGTCGACGCCGAACGGCGCAGCCGGCTGGAAGGCGACGCCACCGGCCGCCAACTCCTGACCGATCTCGACCAGGCCGAGCAGGCCGCCGCGGCCACCCCGGTGATCGGCCCCGGTGTGACGATCACGGTTACCGATCCTGGGATGTCGCCGAATCTGACCGACGTGTCCAAACAGCGAGTGGAGGGCAGTATGCAGGTGATCCTCGACCGGGACCTGCAGCTGGTGGTGAACTCCCTGTGGGTCAGCGGAGCCGAGGCCATCTCCGTCGGCGGGGTGCGGATCGGCCCCAACGTGACGATGCGGCAGGCCGGCGGCGGAATCCTCGTCGACAATCAGCCGGTGTCCAGTCCCTATGCCATCCTCGCGGTGGGGCCGCCGAACGCGATGCAGGACAACTTCAACCGCAGCGCGGGCCTGCAGCGGCTGCGGCTGTTGGAGGCGTCCTACGGTGTGGTGGTCAACGTCTCCGGCGGCGACGGTCTTGTGCTGCCCGCCGGATCGGTCCGAGACATCAACTTCGCCAAACAGATGGGGCTTAAGTGATCGGCATCGCTTGTTCGATGGGCGTCCTCTCTTGATCGGCATCGTCGCGCTCGTCGTCGGCATCGTGCTCGGTGTGGTGTTCCATCCGGACGTCCCCGAGTTCGCCCAGCCGTATCTGCCGATCGCGGTGGTGGCGGCTCTCGACGCGGTGTTCGGCGGGCTGCGGGCCTACCTGGAGAGCATCTTCGACTCCAAGGTGTTCGTGGTGTCGTTCGTGTTCAACGTGCTTGTGGCGGCCCTGATCGTCTATGTCGGCGATCAACTCGGGGTCGGCACCCAGCTGTCGACCGCGATCATCGTCGTGCTCGGGATCCGGATCTTCGGCAACGCCGCCGCGCTGCGACGCAGGCTGTTCGGGGCCTGACGATGAGCGAGCACGGACGCCACGAACTTCCGCCCGACGACGGTGCCGCACCGGCCAGGGGCGGGCGGTCTCAGGCCGTGTTCGGGGTGCTCGCCGTGCTGTTGTGCCTGCTGCTCGGGGTGGCCATCGCCACCCAGGTCCGGCAGACCGAATCCGGTGACTCGCTGGAGACCGCGCGGCCCGCCGATCTGCTGGTACTTCTGGACTCGCTGCAGCAGCGCGAGGCCGCGCTGAACACGGAGGTGGCCGACCTGCAGCGCACGCTGACCCAGCTGCAGGCATCCGGAAGCAGTGATCAGGCCGCGATCGAGAATGCCCAGGCGCGGCTGGCCGCCCTGTCGATTCTGATCGGCACCGTCGCCGCGACCGGTCCCGGTGTGACGATGACCATCACCGATCCGGCGCAGGGGGTGGCCGCCGAGACCATGCTCGACGTCATCAACGAGCTGCGCGCGGCGGGCGCCGAGGCGATGGAGATCCGCGGTGAGCAAGGCGGTCAGCAGGTCTCGGTGCGGATCGGGGTGGACACCTGGGTCGTCGGCGGCCCGGGGGCGTTGGTCATCGACTCCGCCACCGTGGGTCCGGTGTATTCGGTTCTGGCGATTGGGGATCCGCCCACGCTCGCTGCGGCGATGAACATCCCGGGCGGCGCGATGGACAGCATCGAACGCGTCGGCGGCACGATGGTGGTACAACAATCCGACCGGGTCGACGTCACCGCCTTGCGGCAACCGAAAGCGCGCCAATACGCTCAGCCCGTCAAGTGACCAACAGATCAAGGAGCGCCGTGAGCGAGATTCCCGCCGACCTGTCCTACACCACCGAACACGAGTGGGTGCAGCAGACCGGCGACGGCACGGTTCGTGTCGGCATCACCGACTACGCGCAGTCGGCGCTCGGCGACGTGGTGTTCGTGCAGCTGCCCGATGTCGGCTCCGATGTCACGGCGGGGGAGTCGTTCGGCGAGGTCGAGTCGACGAAGTCGGTGTCGGACCTCTACGCACCGGTGACCGCGAAAGTGATTGCCGTCAACGGTGATCTGGAGGGCAATCCGCAGCTGGTCAACTCCGATCCGTACGGCGAGGGCTGGCTGGTGGAACTGCAGACCGAGACCGAGTCGATGCAGGCGGGGTTGGCCTCGCTGCTCGATGCGGAGGGCTACCGCGCCCACGTGGCGGACTGAGGTGTTGTTAGGGTCGTCCAGACAGACCGGAACGCGACGTGCGGATCCGGCAGTGGTGAACACAACGCGGTCGTTTGCGCGGTACGGTCGACACCAGCGGCGCATCGGCTGGGAGTCCGGCCGGTTATCGCCACAGCAGCCAGTGAGGAGCAGCGGGTGACGGACAAGGACTTCAATTCCGGGACCGACTCTGACGAAGTCACCGTGGAGACGACATCGGTGTTCCGCGCCGATTTTCTCAACGAGCTCGACGCTCCGCCCGCCGCAGGCGGCGAGAGCGCGGTTTCGGGTGTGGAAGGCCTGCCGGTCGGGTCGGCGCTGTTGGTGGTCAAGCGCGGACCCAACGCCGGGTCACGGTTCCTGTTGGATCAGCCCACCACCTCGGCGGGCCGCCATCCCGACAGCGACATCTTCCTCGATGACGTCACCGTCAGCCGCCGGCACGCGGAGTTCCGCCTCGAAAGCGGTGAGTTCCAGGTCGTGGATGTGGGCAGCCTCAACGGCACCTACGTCAACCGCGAACCGGTCGATTCCGCGGTGCTCGCCAACGGCGACGAGGTGCAGATCGGGAAGTTCCGTCTCGTCTTTCTGACCGGCCCGAAGGGCGCTGACGGCGGTGCCTCCGATTGAGTGACTCCGACCGGTAACCCATGACGCAACCCGACACACCTGCACTCAACGGGATGTCGATCGGGGTTGTCCTGGATCTGCTGCGCGGCGACTTCCCCGACGTGACGATCTCCAAGATCCGATTCCTGGAGGCCGAAGGGCTCGTCACGCCCGAGCGCACCGCATCCGGCTACCGGCGCTTCACCGCCTACGACTGTGCGCGCCTGCGCTTCATCCTCACCGCACAGCGGGACCAGTATCTGCCGCTGAAGGTGATCAAGGCGCAGCTCGACGCGCAATCCGACGGTGAGCTACCCCCGTTCGGATCCGCTTATGCGACACCGCGTCTGGTGTCGGTCGGCGGGGACGCCACGGACGCCACGGACGTCCCGGCCGGCCCCACTCAGGTGCGGCTGAGCCGGGAGGATCTGCTGGAGCGGTCCGAGGTCGGCGGGGAACTGCTCAACGCGCTGATCAAGGCCGGCATCATCACCACCGGACCCGGTGGTTTCTTCGACGAGCACTCCGTCGTGATCGCCCAGTGCGCCCGCGCGTTGGCCGACTACGGAGTGGAACCGCGTCACCTGCGGGCATTCCGCTCCGCCGCGGACCGGCAGTCGGATCTGATCGCACAGATCGCAGGCCCGGTGGTCAAAGGCGGTAAGGCCGGGGCCCGGGACCGGGCCGACGACCTGGCGCGGGAGGTGGCGGCGCTGGCGATCACGTTGCACACGTCATTGATCAAGTCGGCGGTACGCGACGTCCTGGATCGCTGAGGACTAGACTTGCGGAGACGGGTTCGTCGGCGTCCGGAGGTAGGCACATGGGTGAGGTTCGTGTGATCGGCATTCGAGTGGAGCCGCCCCAGAACCAGCCTGTCCTGCTGCTGCGGGAATCGAACGGGGACCGGTATCTGCCGATCTGGATCGGTCAGTCCGAGGCCGCGGCGATCGCCCTGGAACAGCAGGGGGTCGAGCCGCTGCGACCGATGACCCACGACCTGTTCCGTGATGTCATTGCGGCCCTCGGTCATTCGCTCAAAGAGGTGCGCATCGTCGATCTGCAGGAGGGGACCTTCTACGCGGATCTCGTCTTCGATCGCGACATCAAGGTCTCGGCGCGGCCGTCGGACTCCGTGGCGATCGCGCTGCGCGTCGGCGTGCCGATCTACGTCGAGGAAGCCGTGCTGGCCGAGGCCGGGTTGCTGATCCCCGACGAGGGTGACGAGGAGGCCGGCGGGACGGTGCGCGAGGACGAGGTGGAGAAGTTCAAGGAGTTCCTCGACAGCGTGTCGCCGGACGACTTCAAGGCCACCTGAGGGGTTGGTCACGGATGCGTCTCGTCGCATCCGACACGCGGGTCAGGTTTTTTCAAACACCGAATTGGGCAGCCATACTTGGTCCCGACGGGCAGTCACGGAGCGCCCTCAAGCGTATGCTCGAACGAAGTTCGGGCCGGGTGGAAGTGCGCCCACGCAGGGCATGGATGCGGGTTCGATCGGCGAGAGGAATCGAAAAGTGGGAGACACTCCACGCCAGGAGGAGTTGGACCTGACCGGCAGCTCCCCGCAGCCGGACCCTCTGCCCCGAGTGGTCGCCGAGCCCGTGCAGGCGGGCCTGTTCCCCGACGATTCGGTGCCGGACGAACTGGTCGGCTACCGCGGTCCCAGCGCCTGCCAGATCGCCGGCATCACCTACCGTCAGCTCGACTACTGGGCCCGGACCTCGCTGGTCGTTCCGTCCATCCGCGGCGCGGCGGGATCGGGCAGCCAGCGGCTGTACTCGTTCAAGGACATCCTGGTCCTCAAGATCGTCAAGCGCCTGCTCGACACCGGGATCTCCCTGCACAACATCCGCGTCGCGGTGGACCACCTGCGCCAGCGCGGGGTGCAGGATCTGGCCAACATCACGCTGTTCTCGGACGGCACCACGGTGTACGAGTGCACCTCCGCCGAGGAAGTGGTCGACCTGCTGCAGGGCGGCCAGGGTGTGTTCGGCATCGCGGTATCGGGTGCGATGCGTGAGCTCACCGGTGCGATCGCCGACTTCCCAGGTGAGCGCGCCGACGGCGGCGAGTCGATCTCCGCTCCTGAGGACGAGCTGGCCTCGCGGCGCAAGAGCAGGGATCGCAAGATCGGCTGAGCCGAATCAGGGTCGCTGCGGCGGCCCTTTTTTGTTGCGCGCCGGGCCGCGAGGGACGGCATCGTGGTGTGTCGATGCGAAAAGTGTTGGTGCGTAGAGGATTTCGTCAAGAGGCAGCGAGACATCTTCTGCGGAAACGGTGGTTAGAGCTCAATCCTGCGCGCGGCGCGGGAGATCGCCGAAAACCATTGGCAATAATCAGTTCCGATCCATCTTTGGCGGCTTCGGGTCGTTCCTCTGCTCGCCATCTCTCGCGGGCAGCGGACATCCGCGGCGCCGTGGGCCCGGCAGTGGCGAAGACGGCGGCGTCCCGCCGGGACGGCGGCGCCACGGCATCGGTGTGGGCGGCACTCGATCCGGCAGGGCGGTATGATGGCTGGCGCATCGCCCTGTGCGGGAGAGTTCCGTTGCCGCCAGCCACGGACGCCGAAGGAGCAATACCTCTCCGTCAACCTCTCAGGCACCCAGGACCGCGCCAGGCCCCGATGCCTCTGGAAAGTGGTGTGTTGGCACCCGCCCATGGGGAAAGGCCCAGCCGGCCGAAACTCTCAGGCAGCCCGGACCGGGTCGACGACAGAGGGGGAGGAGCCGTTCGTTCGCGCTCCCGGGAGACGTCGTCACGTGTCAGATCAGTTCCGCACCCCCTCCTTCGTCGACCGGCACATCGGGCCCGACGCGCACGCCGTCGCGACCCTGCTCGGCACCATCGGCGTCAGCTCCCTTGACGAACTCGCGGCCAAGGCGCTGCCCGCCGGGATCCTCGATCCGCTGACCGGGGCCGGCACCGCGCCGGGGCTCGAACATCTGCCGCCGGCCGCCACCGAACACGAGGCGCTGGCCGAACTGCGTGCGCTGGCCGAGTCGAACACCGTCGCGGTGTCGATGATCGGGCAGGGGTACTACGACACGCTCACCCCGCCGGTGTTGCGTCGCAACATCCTTGAGAACCCGGCGTGGTACACCGCCTACACGCCGTACCAGCCCGAGATCAGCCAGGGCCGGCTCGAGGCGCTGCTCAACTTTCAGACGATGGTCAGCGACCTGACCGGCCTCGAGGTCGCCAACGCGTCGATGCTCGACGAGGGGACCGCTGCCGCCGAGGCGATGACGCTGATGCACCGCGCCGTGCGCGGACCGTCCAACCGTCTGGTGGTCGACAGCGACGTCTACGCGCAGACGGCCGCGGTGCTTGCCACCCGCGCCGAACCGCTCGGCATCGAGATCGTGACCGCAGATCTGCGCCACGGCCTGCCCGACGGTGACTTCTTCGGCGTGATCGTGCAGCTGCCGGGCGCCGGCGGCGCGATCACCGACTGGTCCGAACTGGTCACCCAGGCCCACGACCGCGGCGCCCTGATCGCTGTCGGTGCGGACCTGCTCGCGCTGACACTGATCGCCCCGCCGGGTGAGATCGGCGCCGACGTCGCGTTCGGAACGACCCAGCGCTTCGGGGTGCCGATGGGATTCGGCGGACCGCACGCGGGATACCTTGCGGTGCATTCCAAGCACGCCCGTCAATTGCCCGGCCGGCTGGTCGGGGTGTCGGTGGATGCCGACGGTGCCGCAGCGTTCCGATTGGCGTTGCAGACCCGCGAACAGCACATCCGGCGCGACAAGGCCACCAGTAACATCTGCACGGCGCAGGTGCTGCTGGCCGTGATGGCGGCGATGTACGCCAGCTATCACGGCGCGGACGGGCTGCGGGCGATCGCCCTGCGCGTGCATGCGCAGGCGTCGGCGCTGGCCGCCGGCCTGTCCGGCGCGGGCATCGAGGTGGTGCACCCGTCGTTCTTCGACACCGTGCTGGCCCGGGTGCCGGGACGCGCGAGCGAGGTGCGCGCCGCCGCCAAGGAGCGCGGCATCAACGTCTGGCTCGTCGACGACGACCACATCTCGGTGTCGTGCGACGAGGCCACCACGGACGGCCACGTCGCCGACGTACTCGCCGCGTTCTCGGCCGAGCCGACGGTCGGCGGGGACGTCACCGCCGCCTCGATCGCCACCAGGACCTCGGAGTTCCTCACCCACCCGGCGTTCACCAGGTACCGCACCGAAACCGAGATGATGCGCTATCTGCGTGCGCTGGCGGACAAGGACATCGCGTTGGACCGCAGCATGATTCCGCTGGGCTCATGCACCATGAAACTCAACGCGGCCGCGGAGATGGAGCCGATCACCTGGCCGGAGTTCGCCCGTCAGCATCCGTTCGCTCCCGCATCGGACACCCCCGGAATCCGCCGCCTGATCGCCGATCTGCAGGGGTGGCTCACCGGCATCACGGGCTATGACGAGATCTCGCTGCAGCCCAACGCCGGCTCGCAGGGGGAGTACGCCGGGCTGCTGGCAATCCGGGCCTACCACGCGGCGCGCGGGGACACCGACCGCACCGTGTGCCTGATCCCGGCGAGCGCACACGGCACCAACGCCGCCTCGGCGGCGATGGTCGGCATGCAGGTCGTGGTCGTCGCGTGCCGCGCCAACGGCGACGTCAACCTCGACGATCTGCGCGCCAAGGTCACCGAGCACGCCGAACGACTGGCCGCGTTGATGATCACCTATCCGTCGACGCACGGCGTCTACGAGCATGACATCGCCGAGATCTGCGCCGCGGTGCACGACGCGGGCGGTCAGGTCTACGTCGACGGTGCCAACCTGAACGCGCTGGTGGGGCTGGCCCGTCCCGGCAGGTTCGGCGGCGACGTCAGCCACCTGAACCTGCACAAGACGTTCTGCATCCCGCACGGCGGCGGTGGCCCGGGTGTGGGTCCGGTCGCGGTGCGCTCGCACCTGGCGCCCTATCTGCCCGGGCATCCGCTGGCCGACGAGCTCTCCGATGAACACACGGTGTCGGCCGCCCCGTACGGTTCGGCGTCGATCCTGCCGATCACGTGGGCCTACATCCGGATGATGGGCGCGCAGGGACTGCGGTCGGCCTCGCTGGTGGCGATCGCGTCGGCCAACTACATCGCCCGCCGCCTCGACGAGTACTACCCGGTGCTCTACACCGGGGAGAACGGCATGGTGGCGCACGAGTGCATCCTCGATCTGCGTGCGATCACGAAGGCCACCGGAGTGACGGTGGACGACGTCGCCAAGCGGCTCGCCGATTACGGCTTCCACGCACCGACGATCAGCTTCCCCGTCGCGGGCACGTTGATGGTCGAGCCCACCGAGAGCGAGTCGCTGGCCGAGGTCGACGCGTTCTGTGAGGCGATGATCGCGATCCGCGGCGAGATCGACAAGGTCGGTTCCGGGATGTGGTCCGTTGACGACAACCCGCTGCGCGGAGCACCGCACACCGCCGAGAGTCTGCTGGTCGAGGACTGGCACCACCCGTACACACGCGAGCAGGCCGCCTACCCGCTGGGCAAGGGCTTCCGGCCCAAGGTGTGGCCGCCCGTGCGGCGCATCGACGGCGCCTACGGCGACCGCAACCTGGTCTGCTCGTGCCCGCCGGTAGAGGCGTTCGCGTGACCGGTGGTGGACGGGCTATAGGGTGACGGCATGACCACAGGAGGGGCTGGGGAGAGTTCGGCGGGTCAGCCGAAGTTGTTCATCTTTCCGCACGCGGGCGGGTCGGCGCAGTACTACGTTCCGTTCGCCAAGACCTTCGCGACCGATATCAAGCGGGTCGCGGTGCAGTACCCGGGGCAGCGGGGTAAGCAGGACTTCGCGTCGTTCACCAGCCTGCCTGCGCTGGCCGACGAGGTCTGCAAGATGGTCTCGCCGGACAAAGAAGGTGGCGTCCATGGACCCCCTATCGCCTTCTTCGGGCACAGCATGGGCGGTTTGCTGGCGTTCGAGGTGGCCCGCCGCTTCGAGGAGGCGGGGCGCCCCATCGCCGCACTGTTCGTGTCAGCGGTCGCAGCGCCCGGCCGGGTCGGGTACGAGGACATCCCCGACGACGACGAAGGTCTGCTCGCGGCGGTCAGCTCGATGACCGGTGCCAATCCCGAGTTCATGAAGAACCCGGAATTCGCGGCCGCGATCCTGCCGACGCTGCGTGGACTCAAGGCGATCGCCAACTACACCTGCCCACCTGACGTCACCCTCTCGTGCCCGATTCACGCGTTCTACGGCGACGATGACGAGATCGCCACGGCCGACAAGGTGAAGCCGTGGGCGGAGCGGACAACCGCCGATTTCACCGCTCGCGAGTTCAGCGGTCACCACTTCTATCTCAATGACCACCTGGGGGAATTGGTGCCCGACCTGGAGCAGAAGCTCTGGTCGCGGCTGCGGGAGTAGTTTCCGTTTCCTGTGGTGTTCACCACACCGTGTCGTCGCTGGAATGGGCGTTGGAGCTCATATCCGGCGGGTGGAGCCATGTCGTGGGGAGACCTTCCGGAAGTGGCCGGACCAGGATCTTACCGACCAGTCAGAAAGAAATCCGACGCGAACGTGCAGTCTTGGCAAACGCCTTACGTACGCGTCAAGGCGATACGAGCACTGCATTCGGTGGCTGCGCCCGCGTAACCGCTCACCAGGCGGTCACGGCTCTGAGCAACCCGGAACCGGGGGACTAGGTGGGGTGTTCCGATATCTGGCAAAACTGTGAGCAGGCTGTATGGAACGACCTGGGCACTCGGGTGCTCCCGGTTCCGGCGAAATTTGCCCCGATCTGCCGGCTTCCCTCTGGCAAGCAAGTCGTGATCTAATCCATGGTCGGATTAGACGAAATTATTAACGGGTCAGTGTTAGCCTTCGGGCAAGCGGGGGAATGCGCGGCCGAGAGCTGCGAACTGGTTTGCCATCCGCGGCGATGAAGCCGGGGCGCAGAAGATAAGTGAAAGGACGTCGCCATGCCGTTGCTTGAGTCGACCATTCCTGGCTTGCTCGCCGAACGTGCGCGCCTGCAGCCCGATGACGTGGCCTACACGTTCATCGACTACGACGTCGATCCCGCGGGCTTCGCCGAGACGCTGACGTGGTCCCAGGTCTACCAGAGGGTCCAGGTTGTCGCCGAGGAGCTGCTGCGTCACGGTTCCAAGGGGGACCGCGCCGCCATCCTGGCCCCGCAGGGGCTGGAGTACATCATCGCGTTCTACGGCGCGATGACGGCCGGCTTCATCGCGGTACCGCTGCCGGTGCCCGCGCTGGGCCAGCTCGACGAGCGCGTCAACGGCGCACTGCGCGACTGCCAGCCGGTCGCCGTGCTCACCACGTCGGCGGTCGTCGGCGACATCATGACCTACGTCGGGGCCCTTCAGGGCGCCGCCCAGCCTGCCGTCATCGAGGTCGACGCGCTCGATTTCGATTCGCCACGCGCGGTCGAGGTGAACGTCGGACCGTTGCCCAAGACTGCCTACCTGCAGTACACGTCGGGCTCGACGCGTGCACCGGCCGGCGTGATCATGACCCACAAGAACGTGATCGCCAACCTCGAGCAGATCTTCACCGACTACATGTCGCACCGCGGTGGCGTGCCGCCCCAGGACACCACGATGGTGTCGTGGCTGCCCTTCTACCACGACATGGGCCTGATCCAGGGTGTCTTCGCCACGCTGCTGTGCCCGCCGGACGGGCCGGACGGCACGTGGGGCCGACCCGCGGTGCTGATGAGCCCGGTGGCGTTCCTGCAGAAGCCCGCCCGCTGGATCCAGCAGCTGGCGATCAACCCCCACTCGTGGTCGGCGGCGCCCAACTTCGCCTTCGAGCTCTCGGTGCGACGCACGTCCGACGCCGACATGGAAGGTCTGGACCTGGGCCAGGTGCTGGGCATCATCAGCGGCAGCGAGCGCATCCACTCGGCGACCATCCGCCGGTTCAACCAGCGGTTCGCGCAGTTCAACATGCCCGACACCACGGTGCGGCCGTCGTACGGGCTGGCCGAGGCGACGCTTTACGTGATCTCGGCCCCGACCGGGCACACGCCGGCGACGGTGCGTTTCGACTACGAGAAGCTGTCGGCCGGCCACGCCGAGCGGTGCGGCACCGATGCGGGAACCGAGCTGGTGAGCTATGGCACGCCGCGCTCGTCGACCGTGCGCATCGTCGATCCCGAGACGCGCACCGAGAACCCGGACGGCAAGATGGGCGAGATCTGGGTGCACGGCGACCAGGTCGCGATGGGTTACTGGCGTAACCCGCAGCAGACCGAGCGCACGTTCGGTGGCGAGATCGTCAATCCGTCCGAGGGCACTCCGGTCGGTCCGTGGCTGAAGACCGGCGACCTGGGTGTGATGTCCGAGGGCGAGATGTTCATCATCGGCCGGATCAAGGACCTGTTGATCGTCGACGGGCGTAATCACTACCCTGACGACATCGAGGCCACCATCCAGGAGATCACCGGGGGCCGCGTCGCAGCGATCTCGGTGCTCGATGACACCAGCGAGCAGCTCGTCGCCATCGCCGAGCTGAAGAAGAAGGGCGCCTCGGAGGCCGAGGCGCTCGACAAGCTGCGGGCGGTCAAGCGTGAGGTGGCCTCGGCCATCAAACGGTCGCACAGCGTGCGCGTCGCCGACCTGGTGCTGGTGGCACCCGGTTCCATCCCGATCACCACTAGCGGAAAGATCCGGCGCTCGGCCTGTGTCGATCGTTATCGACTGGACGAGTTCAGCCGGCTGGACGTCACTACATGACCTCAGCTTTCGACGAGGACGCAATCCGGAACTGGTTGGTCGACTACCTGGTCACCAACATCGGTTGCAGTCCCGACGAGATCAATTTCGATGCACCCCTGAACGACCTGGCCGTCGGTTCCAGTGACGCCGTCGTGCTGACCGGCGAGCTCTCCGAGCTGCTGGGCCGCACGGTGTCGCCGGTGGAGTTCTGGCAGTACCCGACGATCAACGCGCTGGCGAAGTTCCTCACCGGTGGTGAGGTCGAGCCGGCCGCCGAGGCCGTCGTCAGCCGCGATTACGGCGCCGACGACGAGCCGATCGCGGTGATCGGCCTGGGCTGCAGATTTCCTGGAGGGGACGGCCTCGACGGCAACATCACGGGTCCGGATGCGTACTGGCGGTTCCTGATGGAAGGCCGTTCGGCGGTCCGGCAGGTGCCCGAGGAGCGCTGGGAGTCCTTCCAGATCAACACCCCGGAGGCCGCGGCGGCGCTGGCGGGCACGACCCGCTGGGGCGCGTTCCTGCGCGACCTGGACGCATTCGACGCCGAGTTCTTCGAGATCTCGCCGAGCGAGGCCGACAAGATGGATCCTCAGCAGCGGCTGCTGCTTGAGGTGACCCAGGAGGCGCTCGAGCACGCCGGCATCCCGGCGCACACGCTGCGGCACTCGCAGACCGGGGTGTTCGCGGCGGCCTGTCTGGGCGAGTACGGCTATCTGTCCACCGTCGACCTCGGCGACGTCGACTCGTGGTCCGGCACGGGCGGGGCGTTGAGCATCATCGCCAACCGGGTGTCGTACTACTTCGACCTGCGCGGCCCGTCGGTGACCATCGACACCGCCTGCTCGTCGTCTTTGGTGACGATCCACCTCGCCTGCCAGAGCCTGCGCTCCGGTGACTCCAACATGGCGCTCGCCGCCGGGGTGAACCTGCTGCTGTCGCCCGCGGTGACGCGCAGCTTCGACCAGCTCGAGGCGATGTCGCGCACCGGGCAGTGTCACGCTTTCGACGCCGGCGCCGACGGCTTCGTGCGCGGCGAGGGTTGCGGGGTGACGGTGCTCAAGCGGCTGTCCGACGCGCAGCGCGACGGAGACCGCATCCTCGCGGTCATCCGCGGGTCCGCGGTGAACCAGGACGGCCGCTCCAACGGCCTGATGGCCCCGAACCCGGCCGCCCAGATGGCGGTCCTGCGGTCGGCGTACTCGGCCGCAGGTGTCGAACCCCGCGATGTCGACTACGTCGAGACGCACGGCACCGGCACCCTGCTGGGTGACCCGATCGAGGCACGCGCGCTGGGGACCGTGCTGGGCCGCGGCCGCGCCGCCGATGCGCCGCTGCTGCTCGGTGCGGTCAAGTCCAACCTGGGCCACCTCGAAGCCGCCGCCGGTGTCGCCGGGTTCATCAAGGCCGTCCTGGCCCTGCAGCACCAGCAGATCCCGGCCAACCTCGGATACGAGAAGCCCAACCCGCACATTCCGTTCGACAACCTGCGGCTGAAGGTCATCGCCGAGCACACCGAATGGCCCGCCCCGGCCGGGCGCCCGCGCCGCGCCGGCGTCTCGTCGTTCGGGTTCGGCGGCACCAACGCCCACGTGGTCATCGAGCAGGCCCCGCCCAAGGCGCCCGCCACGAACGGCCAGGGCGAGCCCGCGGTGACCACGCTGGTGGTCTCCGGGCGCACCGCCGAGCGCATCGCCTCCGAGGCCGGCATGCTGGCCGAGTGGATGGCCGGCCCAGAGGGCTCGCTGGCGTCACTGCCGGAGGTGGCGCACACGCTGAACCACCATCGCTCGCAGTACAACAAGTTCGCCACCGTCGCCGCCCGCGACCGTGATCAGGCCATCGCCGGGCTGCGTGCACTGGCGGCGGGCCAGACCGCACCCGGCGTGGTGGGTGCCCCGACGGGGGCACGCAAGCGGGGCACGGTGTTCGTGTATTCGGGTCAGGGGTCGCAGTGGCCGGGGATGGCCCGGCAGCTGTTGGTTGATGAGCCGGCGTTCGCGAACGCGTTGGCCGAGATCGAGCCGGTGTTCGTCGAGCAGGTCGGTTTCTCGTTGCGTGACGTCATCGCCGGGGGCGAGAGCGTCAGTGGTGATGCGCAGGTTCAGCCGGTGCTGATGGGTCTGCAGCTGGCGTTGACGGAGCTGTGGCGGTCCTACGATGTGCATCCGGATGCGGTGATCGGTCATTCGATGGGTGAGGTGACCGCCGCGGTGGTGGCCGGGGCGTT
>Ga0172382_10004139_pt1 | contig 22364 bp, 22 predicted proteins | sample Leawel138RmetaG_FD_122245 | JGI IMG/M metagenome (GOLD analysis project Ga0172382, IMG submission 122245) | Leachate microbial communities from a municipal landfill in Southern Ontario, Canada - Leachate well 138R metaG | ecosystem: Engineered > Solid waste > Landfill > Unclassified | place... | reverse complement strand
GTGGGCCACCTGCTGGCCGGGGGCGTTGGCGTAGCGGTCGACGGCGATCACCTCCACGCCGAGGCGTTGCAGGGCGATGATCACCTCCTTGCCCAGCTCGCCGGCGCCGAGCAGCATCACGCGCGTGGCGGAGGGGGAGAGGGGGGTACCGAGTCGCATGGCGGATTGTCCTTGTGATGGCAGGGGTATGACCTTATGTAACGGGCTGGATCCTACCATTCCGTCGCCCCCGGGCGGGGAACTGCGGCGGAAATCCATAGCGCAGGAATCGGGCATTGACCGCCAGGGAAAAACTGCATAAGATGCACGCCATTCTTAGACTTAATCCAAATCAACCTCAAATAAGGAGATAGCAATGGGCGTACTCGTAGGTCGTAAGGCTCCGGATTTCACCGCTCCCGCTGTGTTGGGCGACGGCTCCATCGTGGACGAGTTCCACTTCGCCGGTGCCACCAAGAACAAGTATGCAGTGGTGTTCTTCTACCCGCTGGACTTCACCTTCGTCTGCCCCTCCGAGCTGATCGCCTTCGATCATCGCCTGGAGGAGTTCAAGAAGCGCAATTGTGAAGTGATCGGCGTCTCCATCGACTCCCACTTCACCCACAACGCCTGGCGCAACACCCCGGTGAACCAGGGCGGCATCGGCCAGGTCGGCTACACCCTGGTGGCCGACATGACCCACAACATCTGCAAGGCCTTCGACGTCGAGACCCCGGACGGCGCCGTCGCCTTCCGCGGCTCCTTCCTCATCGACCGCCAGGGCATGGTGCGCCACCAGATCGTCAACGACCTGCCGCTGGGCCGCGACATCGACGAGATGCTGCGCATGGTCGACGCCCTGCAGTTCTTCGAAGAGCACGGCGAAGTCTGCCCGGCCGGCTGGAACAAGGGCAAGAAGGGCATGAAGGCCGACCCGAAGGGCGTGGCCGAGTACCTGGCCAGCGAAGCCGGCAAGCTGTAACACCGCTGTCGCTGCAAACAAAAAGGCCGGATGGGGCAACCCATCCGGCCTTTTCTTTGGTTGCGCACAGCAGCCTAGTCCCTCATCCCTGGCCCATCTTCCTTCTGAGTGGCCGTCTTTTCATTCTCGTAATTGATCCCCCCCGGAGAGACCGTGCCGCCGGAGATGATGAAGGTCATCGCCTCGTCCACCGTCCAGTCGGTGGACACCACCCGTTCCAGCGGCACGATCTCCAGATAGCCGGAGGTGGGGTTGGGCGTGGTGGGCACATACACGGCAGCCAGCTTGCGGCCGGTCTTTTCATCGGTGAGTACCTGGGTGACGAAACCCACGGCACGCATCTCCGGGGTGGGAAACTCGATCAGCACCACGCGCTGCACGTTGTCCGGTTTCTGTTGCAGGGCGGCGATCAGTTTCTTGGTGGCGCCGTACACGGTCTGCACCAGCGGGATACGTTCGATCAGCGATTCGATAGTGGTAATGAGGCGCCGTCCCAACACCCGGGTCGTGACCCAGCCCAGCAGGTAGAGCAACAGCACGGTGATCAGTGCCGCCACCAGCGATTGGAACCACGGTGTCAGCAACCATTCGGCCAGGGTGGGCACCGTCTGTTCCAGGCCACGTGACAGCCCGCGCACCCAGGGCCGGCCGAACCTGGACAATTGGTTGAACAGGAAGCCGAATACCAGCCAGGTGATCCAGATGGGAATCATCACCAGCACCCCGGTGATCACATAGCGTTGAAAGTGGGTGTGGAAACCGTGTTCTTTTTCCATGGCCGTGTCCTGTGTCAGCGCTGATTTCCATCAGTAACTGTTTGGTGACTGAAGTGCAACGCGGGAAGCGTTGCCGTAATGGTGTGCCCCTGCGTCGCCTGATGAATCAACGTGATTATCATAAGTTTTTATGTATGAATGAGCGGTGAATTTATCCCGGAATCCGGTCGCGTGATCGGCGCAGTATCTGTTCCGTACCCTACTGTCGTGGCCTTTGCCCTGTTGCGTCAATGAGTCACCTAGCATACAGTCAGCGTCAAATGCCGCGTCGTGGCGTACTGCCCTGTGTCATGGATGATTTTGCACAGTTCTGGTGCAATCACTTCCATGAGAAATTGCTACCGTGCGGCGTTTTGTATCCGTGCCCAAGGCAGGGGGGGAGGGCGGTGTCAGGACGCGATGGTTCATGCCCAAATCCAGTCTACCCATCCAATGTGTACAAGACCTATAAAACAGTAACTGGAGGATTAACACATGTTTTACTTTGTCTGGGATTCGAGCCTGGAAACCGGCATTGACATCATCGATACGCAGCACAAGCGTATCGTCGATTACATCAATCAGCTACATGATGCCATCTCCAACAAGAGCAAGGATGATATCGATCAGGTACTGAACCAGCTCATCGATTACACCGTCACACACTTTACCTTCGAGGAGAATCTGCAGGAGAAGGCTGGCTACATGCATGTGGAGGCGCATCACAAGGTACATGAAGCCTTTACTGCCCGTATCCTCGACTACAAAAAGCGCTTCGATCAAGGTGAGGACATCTCCAAGAAACTGCTTTCCGATCTGCGCATCTGGCTGACCAACCATATCAAACAGGAAGACCGTGATTACACTCCGGTGGTCAAGGCGCACCTCAACGGTGACCATGACAAAGGCTGGTTGTCCAAGACTCTGAGTCGCATGTTCGGCGGATAATCCCCAGGCGCAAGGCAAGGACACGGCGATTACTCCGTCTAGGCCGCTGTCTCCGCCTTCGCCCTGGTTCCATTCATCCCGTCGCCGCGTGTCCCGCGGCGGCGGGACACGTAATCACTCCCCCCTCTGCGTGCGCTGCCCTGCAGTGCGCCGGAACACCGTCGACCCTGTGATACAATTCCGGGTGCGTTAGCCCTGTACGCGCCAAGTAGCCATCGGGTTTCCTGACCCAGCCTACCCGCGGTGCCAGCAGAGCCAGGTATCGCCCCGTCGCCGCAGTTCGACTCCAGTTCGTTGCATAAGCAATTTAATGTGGTGCATACGGCTGTGCGGGGGGGCGCATCGCTTACAACGCGAGCAACCTGTCGACAAACCACGCACAACCAGCAGACCACTAAGGATTGTTTGATGAATGTCTTGATCATCGGCAGCGGCGGGCGCGAGCACGCCCTGGCCTGGAAGGCGGCACAGTCGCCGCGGGTGGCGAAGGTATTCGTGGCGCCCGGCAATGCCGGTACGGCACGCGAGGCCAAGCTGGAGAATGTCGCCATCAAGGTGGAGGATATCGGCGCCTTGGTGGCCTTCGCCCGTGACAATGCCGTGGCGCTGACCATCGTCGGTCCCGAGGTGCCGCTGGTACTGGGCGTGGTGGATGCCTTTCAGGCCGCCGGTCTGCGCTGCTTCGGCCCCAGTCAGGCAGCGGCGCAGCTGGAAGGGTCCAAGGCCTTTACCAAGGATTTCCTTGCCCGCCACAATATTCCCACTGCGGTCTATGGCAACTTCACCGACATGGAGGCAGCCTTGACCTATGTGCGTGAACAGGGCGCCCCCATCGTGATCAAGGCCGATGGCCTGGCCGCCGGCAAGGGCGTCATCGTTGCCATGACCCTGGCCGAGGCCGAAGCGGCCGTACGCGACATGCTGTCCGGCAATGCCTTTGGCGAGGCGGGCCACCGCGTGGTGATCGAGGAGTTCCTCGAGGGCGAAGAGGCCAGTTTCATCGTCATGGTGGACGGCGAGCATATTCTGCCCATGGCCACCAGCCAGGACCACAAGCGTGCCGGCGATGGCGATACCGGCCCCAACACCGGTGGCATGGGCGCCTATTCGCCCGCCCCGGTGGTTACCCCTGAAGTGCATGCGCGCATCATGCGCGAGGTCATCGAACCCACCGTGCGCGGCATGGCGGCCGAGGGCCACCCCTACACAGGCTTTCTTTACGCCGGCCTGATGATCAACCCCGAGGGGGCGCCCAAGGTCATCGAATACAATTGCCGTTTCGGCGACCCGGAAACCCAGCCCATCATGCTGCGCCTGCGGTCTGATTTGGTCACCCTGTGCGAAGCGGCGCTGGATCGCCGCCTGGATCAGGTGGATGCCGAATGGGACAGCCGCGCCGCCGTGGGGGTGGTGCTGGCTGCGGGCGGTTATCCCGGTGATTACCGCAAGGGTGATGTCATCACGGGATTGGACGAGGCCGTGGCTGCCGACGCCAAGGTGTTCCATGCGGGCACGGCCAGCAAGGATGGCCAGGTGATCACGGCCGGTGGCCGCGTGCTGTGTGCTACGGCGCTTGGCGAGAGCGTTGGCGAGGCCCAGGCCCGTGCCTATGCCCTTGTTGCCAAGATCAGCTGGGAAGGGCTTTCCTGCCGCCAGGATATTGCGTGGCGCGCCATTCGTCGTGAGGAAGGTTATGGCGCAGCCGAACCCGATGCGGGCTGAACAGGCCGCCTCCTCGGGTTGCGGCGCGGCCCACAACGGCACGGCGGCGGTGCCGCAACTGGCCTTTTCCCCCCGGATTTGCGTATGATGCGGGAACCTGTGCGCGCGGAATCGCCCAAACAGCGGCATAACGAATTCAACCAACATAAATTCCAAAGAATCATTTTTTACATCTTTAAGGAGCACACGAAATGTCCGAGAAGCATCCAGTGATCGCGGTCACCGGTTCATCCGGTGCCGGCACGACCACGGTCAAGAACGCCTTCGAACACATCTTCATCCGCGAGAGCATCAAGCCGCTGGTGGTTGAAGGCGATTCCTTTCACCGCTATGACCGCGCCGCCATGAAGAAGGCACTGGAAGATTTCGCCAAGAAGGGCAAGAACCTGTCCCACTTCGGCCCCGACGCCAACCACTTCGACCTGCTGGCCGAGACCTTCGCCACCTACGGCCGCACCGGCAAGTGCAAGCGCCGCTACTACATCCACAGCGATGCCGAAGCAGTCGAGCACAATGCGCGCCTCAACGCCAGCTACAAGGCCGGCGAGTTCACCCCCTGGGAAACCATCAGCGACAAGACCGACCTGCTGTTCTACGAAGGGCTGCACGGCGGCGTGGTGGACGGCAAGGTGGACGTGGCCGCCAACACCGACCTGCTGATCGGCGTGGTGCCCATCGTCAACCTGGAGTGGATCCAGAAGATCTTCCGTGACAACGCCCAGCGCGGTTATTCCGCCGAAGCCATCGTCGACACCATCCTGCGCCGCATGCCGGACTACGTGAACTACATCACCCCGCAGTTTTCGCGCACCGACATCAATTTCCAGCGCGTGCCGACGGTGGACACCTCCAACCCGTTCATCGCCCGCGATATCCCGACGCCGGACGAGAGCTTCGTGGTGATCCGCTTCCGCGACCCGGCCAAGTTCAATGTCGACTTCCCCTACCTGCTGAACATGATCCCCAACTCGTTCATGTCGCGCCGCAATTCCATCGTGGTGCCCGGCGGCAAGATGGGATTCGCCATGGAACTGATTCTGGCCCCGATCATTCACGGCATGATCGAAAAGAGCCGCAAGGCCAAGGGCAGCAAGGCCAAGGCTGCGAAGTAAGACAGCCTGGTCGCAACGAACGAGGCCCGCGCAAGCGGGCCTTTTTTGTTGTGTTGAAGTGGACGGAATCAGGCGGCAAGAAGCGGCGCACCACGGGGCCTGGCGGCATCGCAGCGCAACTCCGATGCTAGCGCCGCTGGATTCAGGCCCGTACCACCCGGGGCCAGATGTCCTGCACGGTATCTCCACCCAGGCGCATCAATCGCGCCGCGTCGATGATGCGTAACAGGCGTCCACCCGGTTGCATCCAGATGATCTGGTCACGGGTCATGCGCGACAGCACGCGGCTGACCGTTTCCAGGGTCAACCCCAGCATCTCCGCCATGTCGGTGCGGGACAGCGGCAGCGGGATCTCGTGTACGCCGTCTGATTCAGCCCGTACGATGGAGAGCAGGAAGGAGGCAACGCGTTCGGTGGAACTCATCATGCCAAGATTGCGCACCATGGCGTTGGAGTGCTGCAACTCGCGGTTGAGTGCACTGATCACGCGCAGTGAGAGTTGCGGGTTGTACTCCAGCAGCTTGAGCATGTCCTTGTAGCGCACCATGCACACCTCGATGGGGGTGATCGCCTCCGCGGTGTATGGGTAGCGCTCGTCGCTCAGCGCCTCCAGGCCGATGAATTGCCAGGCGGCGCCGAGGCGCAGCCCCTGGTTGCGACCGTCGGGTAGGGCTGCGGTGAGTTTGACGTAGCCGGACTTGAGCAGGAACAGGTGGGTGGTCGGCGTACCTTCACGGAACAGCACCGATTTGGGGTCATAGGACTTTTTGTGGATCACGCCGTGCATGCGGCACACCTGGGTCCCGGTCAGGCCGGAAAACAGCAGGGATTCGCACAGCAGGCATTCGTCTTGACGGCAGGGGCAGGCGCTCATGGTCGTGTCACTGTAGGGTCGGTGTCGTCGTTAAGCAGCGGGTTGGCGACTCCGTTCGAAACTACCTCCTTGGAGGTATCAGCCCTCGACTTGCGAACCAATGATAAGCGTGAGGCGAGGCAAATGCACTCGTTTAATTGTTAAAAATTATTACAAAACAGTGACTTATTGATATATGGCAAAAATGCGCATGGTATCGGCGGCGCAACTGCCAGACACTATGATGCCGCCTGCCATCCGGGCAGCGTATGGGAGAGCGAGGATGGATGCGGCAAATCTGCTCGGCCTGCTGGCCGGGACCCTGACCACAGCGGCGTTTTTGCCCCAGGTGATCAAAACCTGGCGCAGCCGTTCCGCCGGGGACATTTCTCTGGTGATGTTTGCGCTGTTTAGTCTGGGCGTACTGCTGTGGATCGTTTATGGTTTCACGGTCGGCGCGGTGCCGGTGATCGTGGCCAACGTGATCACTCTACTGTTGTCGATAACCATTCTGGTATTCAAGATCCGCTACAAATGAGCGCGAGGAAAATCATGCCGCAGAGCAACGCAGTGAACGAAGAAAAGATTGCCGAAATGAAGCTGCTGGCGCTGTTTAACCTGGCATCGATGCAGGAGGGGCTGAAGGTGCACCACAGCGCCGGTGAAGCGGCGATGGCGGCGGCGCAACGCCTGCACGCCAAGGGCCTGGTGACACAGGCCGACGGTGGCTATCTCACCGATCTGGGGGTGGAGGCGGCGGAACACCTGCAGGCCGCACTGACCATCCTGGAAGGCTGAGCATAGGCAAAACACTTGCCGCAGAGGCGCGGAGACGCAGAGGTGAATGAGAAAAAACTCTGTGTCTCCGCGCCTCTGCGGCAAAGGTTTTAAACGCCTTACCGTTTCCTGCCGTAGTCGAGCCTTACGCGCACGGCCTCTTCCTGATCCAGCTCCTCCAGGCGCACCGCGATCTCGCCCAGTGCCTGCTCCAGCTCCGGCAGCAATACGTCCTCCAGTGCACGGGCACGCCGTTCGGTGCGGCGGTATTCCTTGAGCAGGCGCTCCAGGTTGCCGCTGATGGCCGCCAGTGGGGCGCTGCGCAAGGCGAGTTCTCGAAACAGGCGGGTGCAGCGACGTGCCTCTGGCGAGGGGTCGACAGCGGTGTCTGCCGCGCCGTCGTTCAGTGTCAGTTCGCACTCCGCAATCTGTACACCGAGAAAGCGGCGGCGCCGCAGCTGCAATTCGGCGGTCTCCATTGCCATGGCGGGATAGACCTGCAGCCCCTGCAGGCCATGGCGCGCGGCGGCATCGGCCAGTGCACTGGCGGCTTCGCGGTGCAACTGCAGATAGTCATGATGCAGTCGCTCGTATTCGTCCAGTTGGCGCAGGATTTCGGCTGCGAGCAGCAGGCGTTTTTCGTCCAGGAATCGATAGCCATCCTTCACCACTTGGCACTCTTCACGCAGTTCCATCAGTGCCGTGGGTGTGGCGACACGCTGCTCAGCCATCGCTACCATCCAGAATGTGGGCGGCAATCTGGGCGTCCGACAACCGGTGCAGTTCACTGCGTGGCAGGCGCCGCAGCAATCCCCAGCCCAAAGCCATGCTTTCTTCCAGCGTGCGGCCTTCCTGCTGTTGCACCAGCTGCTGTTCAAAGGCATCGCCAAAGTCCAGGTAGTTGCGATCCAGCTCCGGCAGGCCGTCGACGCCGACCACGCTGGCCAGCACGCGCACCTGGATGGCACGGGCGTAGGCGGCATAGAGCTGGTTGGATAGGGCGGGATGATCCGGGTCGGTGTAGCCGGTACCGATGCCATCCTTCATCAGGCGCGAAAGCGACGGCAGAACCTTCACCGGTGGATAGACGCCGCGACGATCCAGGTCGCGGTCCAGCACGATCTGTCCTTCGGTGATGTAGCCGGTGAGATCGGGGATCGGGTGACTGATGTCATCCGAGGGCATGGTGAGAATCGGCAGCTGGGTGAGCGAGCCGGGGTGGTCCTTGATGCAGCCGGCGCGCTCGTACAGTGCGGCGAGATCGGAATACATGTAGCCCGGATAGCCCTTGCGGCTCGGCACTTCGCCGTGGCTGGCCGAGACCTCGCGCAGGGCCTCGCAGTAATTGGTCATGTCGGTGAGGATCACCAGCACGTGACGGCCCTCGACGAAGGCCAGGTATTCGGCTGCTGTAAGTGCATAGCGCGGCGTGAGCAGGCGCTGGGTGCTGGAGTCGGAGGCGAGGTTGAGGAACATCACCGTATGTGCCAGCGCGCCACTGTTTTCCATTGCGCGCCGGAAGTTTTCTGCGGTGTGGTAGGGCGCGCCGATGCCGACGAATACGATGGCGAAGTCACCGCCATGGCCGCCGCGCAGGCGCGCACGGTGCGCTATCTGGGTGGCGAGGCGTTCGTGCGGCATGCCTCCGCCGGAGAAGATGGGCAGTTTCTGGCCGCGCACCAGGCTGTTCATCAGGTCGATGGTTGAGACGCCTGTTTCGATGAAGTCCCGCGGCTGCGCGCGCTGCGCCGGATTGATGGCCAGGCCATCGATGCGCAGGCTATGTTGCGCGGCGATAGGCGGGCCGCCGTCGATTACCTTGCCGACACCGTTGAAGATGCGGCCGAGGATGTCCGGCCCCACGGCGAAGTGCAGCGGCTCGCCCAGGAAGCGCACCCGCGTCCCGCTCAGCGCCAGCCCGTCGGTACTCTCCAGCACTTCCACCGTCATCACTTCATCATCCAGCGCGGCGACGCGCCCCTGCCGCGCCTTGCCGTCCTGGCCATACACCTCCACTGCCTCGTTGAGGCCGACGTTGACGGTACGGCGCAAAAACAGCAGCGGGCCGTGGATGCCTGTGATGTTGCCTTCAGTGTAGAGATTCGGGCGCATGATTTGTGAAAATCTGTTCACTGCAAAGACGCAAGGGACGCAAAGCATTTATTGCGGCAGCCCGACTCAATGCGCGACGGGATTGCCCAGGCGATGTGGCCGCCCGGCATAGCCATGTTCCCACAAGGAATGGAAAACTTTGCGTCCTTTGCGACTTTGCGGTGAGTAATTTGTTTCATTTCCTTTCCCCCAGCCGCGTGAAGGCAGCTTCCAGTTCGGCGCCCAGGGTCTCGTAGCCGGCGAGATTGTCCTCGCCCAGCTCCTCGCCCATGCGGTGCAGGCGGCGCAGGATGGGCAGTGTCTGCAATTCTTCCACCTCAACTCCTGCACTGAGCGACTGCTGGGCCAGTTCGATGAAGCGGTGGATCAGGTGCATCATCGCGCTCTGCCGTTGGGGCGAGCAGAACCGGTCCACCGGCGACAGCGAAGACTGGCGCAGAAAGCCTTCGTTGATCAGTTCAGCACAAAGCAGGGTGAGTTGCTGCGGTGAGGGCAGGGCATCCTTGCCGACGATGCGCGCCATGCGCTCCAGCTGGGTCTGTTGTTCCAGCAGGGCAAGGAAACGGCGGCGGGTGTTGGCCCACTCCGGGTTGCCTGCCGCCTGCCACCAGGCCTCCAGTTCGGCCACGTCTTCCGAATAGGATTGCAGTGGATGAATGGCCGGATAGAAGCGGGCGTGGGCGCGCGCATAGTCCAGCGCCCACAGGCAGCGTACATAGCGCTTGGTGTGGGTGGTGACCGGCTCGGAAAAATCACCCGACGGCGGGCTCACTGCGCCGATGATGGTGAGCGAGCCCTCGCTGCCGGCCAGGGTCTGCACCCGTGCAGCGCGCTCGTAAAAGCCGGCCAGCCGGCTGGACAGATAGGACGGATAGCCGCCCTCACCGGGCAGTTCGCCCAGCCGGCCCGACACCTCGCGCAGGGCCTCGGCCCAGCGGCTGGTGGAGTCGGCCATCAGCGCCACATGCAGGCCCTGGTCGCGGAAATATTCGGCTACCGTGATACCGGTGTAGATGCTGGCTTCGCGTGCCGCCACCGGCATGTTGGAGGTGTTGGCGATGATAACTGTGCGCTCCATCAGCGGGTGGCCGGTCTGCGGGTCGTCGAGTCCGGGAAATTCGTGCAGCACACCAGCCATTTCGTTGCCGCGCTCACCGCAGCCGACATAGACGATGATGTCGGCATCGCAACCTTTGGCCAGCGCCTCCTGCAGTACGGTCTTGCCGGTACCGAAGCCGCCGGGTAGTGCCGCCTTGCCGCCCCGCGCCACGGGAAACAGCGTATCGAGCACACGCTGCCCGGTGAGCATCGGCCCGCTCACCGGCAGGTGCCGCAGCACCGGACGGCTCCTGCGCACCGGCCAGCGGTGGCGCATGCCGATCTCGCGCCGGTGGCCATCGGGTGTCTCCAGCACGCACAGCGGCACGTCGTCGGCGTGTTCGCCGGCAGCGGTGATGGACAGCACCTTGCCCTGCACGTCGGGCGGGATCAGGCACAGCTGTGCGCGCCCCTGTGGTGGCGTGACGCGGCCGAAAGGTCGGCCGGAGCCGAGGCGCTGGCCCGGTTGTACCAGCGGCTCGAAGGGAAAGTGTGTGGCCGGCGGCTCGTACATGCCGGGCTGCACGTAAACGGAATCACTGTTGCGTGCCAGCGGGCGCAGCAGTCCATCGAAGATATTGCCGAGCAACGCCGGCCCCAGCGGCACCGCCAGGGGAAGGCCACTGCCTTCGACGCGGTCGCCGGGACGCAGGCCGCTGGTGTCTTCGTACACCTGCACCACGATCTCGGCCTGCTCGATGCGGATCACCTCGCCCAGCAGGCGATGTTCGCCCACCGTCACCGCCTCGTTGATATGGAAGGGGCCCGCGCTACGTGCACGCAGCACCGGCCCACCGATCCAGCTCAGCACCGCGTGACTCATTGGCTGCCTCCCACGGGCATCGGGTCGGTGTTGAACAGTGCATTTTGCGCGTCACGTGGTGTTCCCGGTGTCGTATTGAGCAGGCGCTGCAACTGCGCCAGCAATTGCGCCTCGATGGCCTCACGGTCAGCCAGCAGGCCTTCCAGCGTACCGTCAAGGCAGGCACCTTCGGCACAGATGCGCAGGCCGGCATCGAATTGATCGTTGCTGCGCAGTTGTGGGGTACTGCCGCAATGGCTGCGCAGGGTCTCCTGCAGTTCGGCGCATTCCGCGGGGTCCCAACCGGGCGGATGTTCGATCACCCAGCTGCAGCGCGGCAACAGGTGCAGCGCCTGACGCAGCAGGGCGCATACCCACAGCCGTCGCTGCGGCGCCGACTTCCAGCGCTGCAGCACGGCCTGACCGAGCATCTCCCAGCCGTGCTGCAACAACAGCAGGGCAATGCGGTGCTGTTGCTGGCGCGCGTGGGTCGCCAGCTGGGCGCGGGTGGCATCCAGCTTCTCCTGGCCGCGGCGCCGTTCCATAACAATGGCCTCACGCATGCGCGCGTGTGCCTCGCTGTAGGCCTCGCTCAGCAAGGTGTGACGCTTCGCCTCCGCCTGCGCCAGTATCTCGGCACAGCGCTCGCTGCGGTGCCGCTCCACCAGTGCCAGCAAGGTCTCCACCTGGGCATCGAGTACGCTGTGCGGGTCACTCATGTTTTCATCCCCAATTGCGTGCGGATACGCAGCGGCAGGTTGCGCATGGGAACCTGCTGGCGAATGTCAGGCACGATGAGGATCTGCGGCTTGAGGTTGTGCACCGCCTGCATCAGTTCCTCCGCCGGCAACTGGCGCGCCTGCTCGACACCGAGCAACAACAGCCCTGTTTCACCACAGGCCCAGCGAAACACATCCAGTAGTTCATCGCCCTTCGGACTGCGCGTGCGCAGCCCGGCGAGGCGGTAGCCGGCCGCGCTGGGTTCGTCGCCTATGTAGATGGGAGTCATATGTAATGAAATTCAAAATTCAAAATTCAAGATTTGCGTGCCGTTCATTTTTGAATCTTGAAATTTGAATGTTAGTTAAACAAGCCGGTTCAAAATGAGGATCGAGATGATAAGGCCGTAGATGGCAATGCCCTCCGCGAGTCCGACAAGGATCAAGACGCGGCCGAGCAGTTCCGGTTTTTCCGCCAGGGCGCCGATGGCGGCACTGCCGACCATGGCCACGGCGTAGCCGGCGGCCAGTGACGACATGCCGGTGGCGAGTGCGGCAGCGAGAAAACCCCACTGCAGCACGCCGGGCGGCAGGGTGGCGGCGGTGGATGCCACCTCGGCGGCACGGGCCGGTTCGATACCGAGCAGTGTCGTGGCGCCCAGGGCGATGACGGCGGCCAGGGCAACCATGAAGGCGGCGATCTTGGTACGCGGATTCATGCTGTTCTCCTTGTTGGAAAAATCATTCATTCACCGCAAGGGTGCAAAGGGCGCCAAGGGAATTAAACGCCAACACCCGCCGCAGTTGTAGGGGGCGCAGCGCGTGCCGTGCTGCGTCATGGTGTGCAATGCACGCCCTACCGGACTTCCAAACCATGTCGCAGCGGTGTGGCGGATTTTGGCATCAGGAACTTTGCTGCCCTTTGCGTTCTTTGCGTCTTTGCGTTGAAGTCGTGTGACTCTGTTCCGGCCGTTGCGGCGGTGCCGGCAGCGGCCGGAAGCGCCGCCCCTCGCCGCGCAGGAAGCGGATGAAGAATTCGAACAGCACCAGGCGGGTGACCTGGATCGATACCACCAGCCCCTCCAGAATAATGATCACCACGTTGCCCAACAACAGAATGATGGCATACAGCAGCGGGTGATTGCCGGCCTCGGCCAGCCCGACGACGGCCACCGACAGGCCGGCGTGGGCCAGGCAGAAGGCGCCGACACGGGTGAAGGACAGGGTGTTGACCACCAGCTGCATGGTGTATTCCAGCAGGTGGCCGATGGCGCCACCGAGGGCACGCAGGTCGCCCCGCGCCTGGTGCAGGCGGCCGCCCAGATACCACAGCAGCCCGGCCATGGCGCCGAGCGACGCGTAGGGTGTGAGCAGCAGGCCGAGCAGGCTGAGGTAGGTGAGCAGCAGGGCAGCATCCAGTTCCAGCCACCGGCGCAGCTCGCTGCGCCACCATGCCTCGATGCCGTTGAGCAACAGGCCGAGCAGCAGGAGCAGCACCCCGCCGAGCAGGGGGATGCCGAGCACCAGCAGCGGCTGGTCGAGGGGATGCAGCCACAGTGCCGGAATAATGTCTTCACGGCTGAACACGCTGCCGAACAGCACGCCGAACAGCATGGATGACAGGCCGCCCGGTACCAGCAGACGCAGGGCGGGGAAGCGGCGCGCCAGCAGCAGGCCGGCAAGGAACAGTACCAAGCCCTGGCCGACATCACCGAACATGTAGCCGAACATCAGCGGCACGATGAGTACCAGCAGCCGGCTCGGATCGGCCTCGTCCTTGGCCGGCGTGCCGAGCAGGCGTGCGAACAGTTCGAAGGGCTGTGCCCACCACGGATTGTCGAACACCATGGGCGGGGTCTTGTCGCGCGGCGGGTCGGGAAAGCGCAGCAGGGCGCGAGCCCGGGCGCGGCCAAGCGCGTGCTGCAGGCCGCCGCCGGTCAGGTCGGACGTCCAGCCGGTGACCCAGGCAAAGGTCTCGCTCACCGGCAATGCCTCGACGTGGGTGAGAAACCATTCCAGCCGGGCGATGTCGCCCAGCGCCTCGGCCAGCTGGTGTTCCCGTTGCAGTCGGGCCAGCTGCGTCTCCAATTCCCGCAGTTCCGTGGCGATGGCATCGGTGTGGTGGTCGAGGGCCGTCAGTGAGGCAGTGGTGTCACGCGCCAGCCATGCCGGCAGGTGCATGGGCCGGCCCTTGAGCAGGGTCAGCTCCTGTTCCAGCAGTTCGACCTCGGCAGGCGACCCCACCACCAGCAGGAAATCGTGCACCTTGCCGTGCACGGTCGTATTGAGGATGGCGGCGGGGAGCTGGGTGATGCGGGTGCGCGGTGGCAGCACGAACAGCCGTGCCGCCAGTGCGGGGCCACTGCCCGGCAACAGGCGCAGGTTGAGTGGCGTATCGCCCTGGGCCTGCAACATTTCGCGCAGCATTTCCAGCTCGTACAGCTCACCGTGCAGTGCTTCGCTGCGACGTACCAAGGTGTCGGCGGCGTCACGCCAGGCATAGAGGTGGCGCAGCGCATTGTTGAGGGTGTCCACTGGGCGGCCCGGCAGATCCGACGGGTGCAGTTCGTCCTGTGGCCAGTAGCGATGGTATTGCTGGGCGAGACGGTTGTATTCCTCCAGCCGGCCGCGCAGGTCGGGCAGTACCAGGGGGGTGGCGGTCTCGCTATGGGTTTCCAGTTCCACCGCCCCGGTGCGGGCCAGGGTTTCCACCGCCAGGGTCAGATCCTCACGGGCGGTGAGCAACTCGAACCAGTGTGCCGGCTGTGGGCGCAGGGTGAAGCTCATGCGGTGCGCTCCTGCGGGAACAGTATGAGCCGGGTGAGCAGGCCGCGCAGCCGTTCCAGGCTGAGGCCGGCAAGGGCCAGGTAGTAGAAGGCTGCGGCTGCCTGATGCGGATGGCGGCGGAAGCCCAGGCGCAGGTGATGGTCGAGGTGGTCACGGACGCGCAGGCTGTCCTGGGTGCGGTCGTTGTGTAGGGTGGCATAGTGGTCGGCGAACTGGGCAGCCAGTCTTTCCAGGGCGGCGCGGTCGGTACCTGTGGCCGTCGCCGGCCACAGCGCCTGCCAGTGGCTGGCCCAGGCCGCGGCCAGGTTGCTGGTGTCGTTGCTGCCGTTGAGCAGTGGGGCATAGGGTGAGTTGCGCAGGGCTTGCAGGCGCATGTCGCGCAGGTCGTGGGTATAGGGCTTGAGGCGTTCGTCATCCAGCAGCCAGGGCGGGGCTCCCGCGCTGCCCAGCAGGTGCTGCAGTGCCGGCAGATCCGGCAACAGGCCGCACCAGACGGCTGCGGGGCGCCATGGGGGCGGCAGCCAGCGTGTCACTTCGTCGATATGTTGTCGCAGTTGCCGCCGCAATGATTTTTCCATGGCATGGCTATTGCCATGGGCAGCGATGGTGATCGGCGCCATCGCTGGCGCCGCCCCGGCGGGCGCACTGCGTGCGTCCCATCGCGTTCCCGACGCGATGGTGAGCAGCCAGGGACGCAGTCCGGTGGTGCGTGCGGTCTGCAGGAAATGGGACAGGGCGGTAATGCCTTCCAGCCGGCGCCAGACCGTACTATCCGGCAGCTGGCCGTAGCGGGCCTGGAGCCGTACCTGCAGGTAGGCGAATTGGCTCAGTGCCGTCATGCCCGACTCCTTGTCGCTGCGTGGCGAGGAGGCTGCGTCATACGCAGGGTTGCCGGGCAGCCGGCACAGGCCTCCGCGGTGGGGGCGCTGTCGGGCAGCGTCGCCCATGGTGTCGCAGTGCCTGAGGGGCGACGGTTTGTGCCGTCCATGCTGCATTTACTGTCCAGCAATGTGAGTAAATGGCCACTACAAAGCCGTGCTTCCAGAGCGCCGGACGGTGGCGGGACAATCGGGCAGGGCTCATTCATCGCTCGTGGAGCCGTCGGTAAGGGCTTCGGCCAGCCGCTCGACGGCCGCCTGCAGCAGTTCCCGCATTTCATCGCTGAGCGTGCTGTGCTCCTCGCTGGCCGCCCCCTCCTGCAATAGCGTCTCCACTTGCCGACCGAGCGCCCCTGCACAGTGGGCGTGGACCTGGCTGATACGGGTGTCGGTTCGGCTATGGATGCGGCGCGCCTGTTGTTGCGCCACCTCGACCAGGAATGCGGCACGGGTCTCGCAGTCTGCAACGGACGCGTGGGCCGTACGCTCGGCCTCCAGCACACGGTTCATCGCATCTTCGGTGGAGTTCGGTCGCTGGGCCATCCAATGGGCTCCATTACTGGTTGCTGATGGGCTGGACTGAAGGCACTCCGCATGCCGCCATGTATTCGTGTGATGGTCCCTGTCATTCATCAAATATCCAAGTTAAGCTTACCCCGGATATTTGATGAATGACATGCGCCAGCGGCATTCTCAACAAAAGGATGGAGTCGATGGCTGAATACCATTTCTTACCGCGCCAGGAATTGCACCGCCTGTTAGACCGGTTGATTATGGCCGGTTTCCATTGTATTGGCCCGCAGGTGGGTGACGGCGCCATCATCTACGATGTCCTCGATGATGTCGCGGCACTGCCGCGCGGGGTCCGCGACAGCCAGGCTCCCGGCAGTTACCGTCTGGCAGCGGGCGGTGATGAACGCTGCTTCGCCTGGGCCAACGGGCCGCAGGCACTCAAGCCGCTGACCTTCGCACCGCGCGAAGGACTGTGGCGGGCGGAGCAGGGGAAGGGATACACCCCGGAACCGCTGCATGACACGCCCACCGCCATCATCGGCGTGCGTGCCTGCGATCTTGCCGCATTGCACATTCACGATCTGCATTTCCGCAGCAACGATCCCTACTACGCTGCCCGCCGGGAACGACTGTTTCTGGTGGCGGTCAATTGCAGCCATCCAGCGGCCACCTGCTTCTGCGCCTCCACCGGCGACGGACCCGAGGCCCAGTTCGGGTATGACCTGGTGCTCGACGAGTTGGATGATGGCTATATCGTGCGCAGCGGCACGCCCGTGGGTGGCCACATCCTGCGCGAACTCTATCTGGAACCGGCCAGTGCCGAGCAAGTCGGTATGGCAGAGCAACAGAATGCGGCGGCTGCCGCGCAACAGACCCGTACACTGCCCGGCCGCAACTTGCGCGCCACCCTGTTCGCCAATCTGGAACATGCCCGCTGGGACAACGTCGCGGCACGCTGCCTGTCCTGTGGCAACTGCACCTCGGTGTGTCCCACCTGTTTCTGCCACAGTGAACGCGATGAGCCGGCGCTGGATGGCCGCAGCAGTGTGCACTACCGTCAGTGGGACTCCTGTTTCACCGAAGGGCACAGCTATATCCACGGTGTGGTCATTCGGGCCGAAACCAAATTCCGCTACCGTCAGTGGCTGACCCACAAGCTGGGCAGCTGGCACGATCAGTACGGACGCTCGGGTTGCGTGGGTTGCGGCCGCTGCATCAGTTGGTGTCCGGCAGCCATCGATATCACAGAAGAGGCGGCGGCCATTTGCACTGTCTGACTGTGACAGCAATGCATATAACAACAAAGCGAGGAGTCTGAGTAATGCGCCAGCTGATTTCACATGTCATCCAGCAGATACTGCGTGCTATCGGTGTTCGTACCCTGGATGGACAGTTCCTGTTTTCCTACTCATTGATCTTCATTTTTGCAGCAGCTGTTGCCGTTTCCCTCTATTTCAGTTTCAGCAGTGATGCGACCGGGATCAACGTCGCCGGCGCGCAGCGCATGCTGAGCCAGAAGGTGGCCAAAGAAGCGCTGTTGGCCGGGCAGGGTGTGGAGAGCAAGGACACGGTGCTGGCCACCATCAGGCAGTTTGAGGATGCCCACCGCGCCCTGCTGGAAGGCGAAGCCGGGCGCGGCATCGCGGCGGTGAAGGATGCGGCAATCCGCGCCCAGCTGCACAAGGTGGAGCAGCTTTGGAAGGATTACAAGGCGGACATCCTGGCCTATGTGGATAACCATGAAGCGGAGAAGATGCGCGCCATTCAGCAGCGTTCGCCGGTCGTATTGAAGGAGATGAATGCCGGCGTGATGATGATGGAGGAGGTCGCCAAGAAGGATGTGGAAAATCAGCGGGTACTGGCCCTGGTGATGACCGGCGGCATTCTTCTTCTGGTCACCTTCGGCCGCATGTTCGGCATGACCGTGCTGATGCAGCAGATCGACCGTCTGCGCGAACACCTCAAGTCCGTAGGTTCCGGTGATTTTTCCCATTCGCTCGAGGTGGAAAACAGGGAAAACGAGATCGGCCAGATGTTCACTGCCTATAACGACATGGTGGCGCACATGGGGCAAATCGTCGGCGGCGTGACCCAGGGTACGGCGCAGGTGAGCAGTACCATCGACGGTGTGGCGACCCGTCTGGAAGAGACCATGCGCGGGGTGCAGCGTCAGCATTCCGAGATTGACCAGATCGCCACGGCGATGAATGAAATGGCCGCCACCGGGCAGGAAGTGGCGCGCAACACCTCCCACACCGCCGAGGCCGCCAGCCAGGCCAAGGAGGAGGCCGAAAATGGCCGCCGTGTGGTGAGCCAGACCATCGACAGCATCGACAGCCTGGCGCAGCAGGTGGAGCAGGGCGCCAGCGCGATGGCGCAGCTGCAGGAGGACAGTCGCGAGGTGGGACAGGTGCTGGAGGTGATCAACGGCATCGCCGAGCAGACCAACCTGCTGGCGCTGAATGCCGCCATCGAGGCGGCGCGCGCCGGTGAGCAGGGCCGCGGCTTTGCCGTGGTGGCCGATGAGGTACGCACCCTGGCGCAGCGTACGCAGAAATCCACCGAGGAGATCCGCGCCATCATCGAGCGCCTGCAGACCCAGTCGCGCAAGGCGGCCGAGATGATGGCGCAGAGTCGTGAGCGGGCACAGGATACGGTGCAGCGTACCGGTGAGGCAGGTGCCGTGCTGGACCGTATCGTGCAGTCGGTCGCCACCATCACCGACATGAGCAACCAGATCGCCACGGCGGCGGAGGAACAGAGTCATGTGGCCGAGGAGATGGATCGCTCCATCACCAATATTGCCGGTGTCGCCGAGCAGACCACCCATACCGCCGGCGAGACGGTGGCCTCCACGGAAGAGATCCACGAGCACATGGATAACCTGCGTGCCCTGGTGGCCCGTTTCCGCACCAATGTCCACGGCGCCGACCTGTCCGCAGCCAAGACTGCACACCTGGCCTGGAAGGGCAAGCTGCGCGCCTATCTCGACGGCAAGGGCAGCCTGACGCGCGAGCAGGCCGTATCGCACAAGGACTGCGTGCTGGGCAAGTGGTATTACAGCGAAGGCATGCAGAAATACGGCAGCATGGCCGAGATGCGCCAGCTGGAAAAGCCGCATGAGGAACTGCACAAGCTGATCCGCAGCATCATCGACCTGCGTGAGTCCGGCAGAAGTGCCGAGGCCGAACAGCAATATCTCAAGATCGAGCCGTTGTCGCGCCAGGTTGTGCAGATGCTCGAGATCATCGAGCAGAAGAGCGCAGCATCCTGAACCCGGAGCAAGGATTTGCCATGAACGCACCGCAACCCACGTCGCTTGCCATGCTGCCGCATGAGGCCGAGATCGTCGAGCGCATCGAGGAATCACCGACCATCTTCACCCTGCGGCTGCGTTTCACTGACCCGGAAGTACACAAGGCCTACAGTTTTACACCGGGGCAGTTCAACATGCTGTATCTGCACGGCGTAGGCGAGGTGCCCATTTCCATCGTCTCCGATCCTGAAGACGACCATATGTACGACCATACCATCCGCATCGTCGGCCGCGTCACGCGCGGTCTCGCCGCCCTCAAGGTGGGGGATTGTCTCGGCGTGCGTGGCGCCTTCGGCCGCGGCTGGCCGGTACAGGAGGCGGAGGGGCGCGATGTGATCATCGCCACCGGCGGCCTGGGTTGTGCCCCGGTGGTGTCGGTGATCAACTACGTGCTGCGCCGCCGAGAACGCTTCGGCCGCCTGGTGATCATGCAGGGCGTCAAGCATGCCGCCGACCTCATCTGGCGCAAGCGTTACGAGGAGTGGGCCACGTTGCCTGACACCCAGGTACTGCTCACCGCCGATCAGGGTGGGCACGGCTGGCCTTTCCGCGTCGGCCATATTCCCATCCTGTTCGACGAGGCCCACATCGACCCGCAAAAAAGCATCGTCATGATGTGCGGCCCGGAAGGCATGATGCGCGCGGTTATCGGTGACATGCTCAAGCGCAAGGTGCCGGAGGAATCGCTCTGGCTGTCCATGGAGCGCAACATGCAGTGTGGTGCCGGCCGCTGTGGCCATTGCCAGCACGGTGGTAACTTCGTCTGCAAGGACGGCCCGGTATTCTGTTATCCGGAAGTGAAGGAGCTGCTCGGCGTGAAGGGGTTCTGAACATGAAACCGAAAGTAGCCGTACACAAATTCAGTTCCTGCGACGGGTGCCAGCTGGCCTTCCTCAATCTGGGCGAGGGGTTGCTGCAGCTGAACGATCTGGTCGACATCATCCACTTTGCCGAGGCCGGCTATCTGGACGAGAACGCCAAGGTGGACCTGGCCTTTGTCGAGGGCAGCATCTCCACGCCGCACGAGTTGGAACGCATCAAGCGCGTGCGCGAGAACAGCAAGTATCTGGTGACGCTGGGCGCCTGCGCCACCGCCGGCGGCCTGCAGGCACTGCGCAACATGGCCGACGGCAATGCCTGGCTGGCCGGCGTGTATGCCGGTCCCGAGCATGTCCCCTTCCTGCCCACCTCCACGGCGGTGTCCCAGCACGTGCGTGTCGACCTGGAACTGTGGGGCTGCCCGGTGAACAGCCGCCAGGTGGTGCTGGCGGTGCGCGACCTGCTGTTCGGCGTGGCGCCGCGCGAGGAAACCGAGAAGGTCTGTATGGAGTGCAAGCGCAAAGGCACCGTCTGCGTGATGGTGACGAAGAACGTGCCCTGCATGGGGCCGGTGACGCGCACCGGTTGCGGCGCGCTGTGTCCCAGCTTCGGCCGTGACTGCTACGCCTGCTTCGGCCCGGCGGAGGCCCCTGAAACCGCAGCCCTGGCGCGGCGCTTCGAGGGCTTCGGCCTGCTGCCCGAGGCGATTGCCCACCGCTTCCTGTTCATCAACAACGGTGCGCCGGCCTTCCATGCCGAGGGCGTGCGCTGGCAGGAGAAGAGTCATGACTGAACGGCGCGACATCAGCATCAACGTGCCGGTACTGGCCCGTGTCGAGGGCGAGGGTGCCATGGAACTGGAGGTGCGCGACGGCCGCATCACCGATCTCAAGCTGCGCATCTTCGAACCACCGCGCCTGTTCGAGAAATTCCTCGAAGGCCGCAGCTACACCGAGGTTCCGGACATCGTGGCGCGTATCTGCGGCATCTGCCCGGTGGCCTATCAGATGAGCGCGGCCCACGCCATCGAGTCCATCTTCGGCGCGAAGACCACGCCCTGGGTGCGCGAGATGCGCCGCCTGTTCTACTGCGGCGAGTGGATCGAGAGCCACGCCCTGCACATCCACCTGCTGGCGCTGCCCGATTTTCTCGGCTATGAATCTGCCATCGCCATGGCGGCGGATCATCCGGAGGAGGTAAAGCGCGGCCTGCGCCTGCAGGAGCTGGGCAACAGCCTGGTGCGCCTGCTCGGCGCGCGCTCGGTGCATCCGGTCGGCGTGCGCGCCGGCGGTTTCTTCCACGCGCCGCGCGTTGCCGAGATGGCCGCCAAGCTGGGAGAGTGCCGTGCCGCCCTTCCCGAGGTGGAGGCGCTGGTGCGCTGGGTCGCTGCGCTCGACCTGCCCGATGACCCGCAGGCCTTTACCTCCGTCGCCCTGCGCCATCCGGACGAATACGCCTTCAATGAAGGTCGTCTTGTCTCCGACGACGGCCTCGACATCGACATCAGCGAATTCCCGCAGCACTTCCAGGAAAGCCACATCCCGCACGCCAACGCGCTGCATTGTCATCTGCACGGCAAACCCTACCTGGTCGGTCCGCTGGCGCGCGTCAATCTGAACTACATCCAGTTGCCTGCGGCCGTACGCGCAAATCTGGAAACCACCCAGGTGCGCTTCCCCAGCAACAACATGTTCCACAGCGCGCTGGCACGAGCGGTGGAACTGCACTTCTCCCTGTTGGAAGCGATACGCATTCTGGAAGAGTACGTCGTACCCGACGTGCCCTACACCGAAGTTACGCCGCGCGCCGGTGTCGGCTATGGCTGTACCGAGGCGCCGCGCGGCATCCTGTGGCATCGCTACGAACTGGACGAACAGGGCCGTGTGGTACAGGCCACCATCGTGCCGCCCACCAGCCAGAACCAGGCGCGCATCGAGGAAGATCTGCGCCGCTCACTGGAGGCCATGGGCCTGGACAAGCCGGATGATGAAATCCGCCTGCGCGGCGAGACGGTGATCCGCAACTACGACCCATGCATCTCCTGCGCCACCCACTTTCTCAAGGTGAACGTCAAGCGTGAGTGAAGCCGCAAGGCTTGGACGCGTGTTGGGGGAGATTTGTAGGTCGGACTTCAGTCCGACGCCGGGGGCTTCGGTTGGCGCTGTCGTCGGGCTGAAGCCCGACCCACAGGG
>Ga0172382_10004136_pt1 | contig 22374 bp, 21 predicted proteins | sample Leawel138RmetaG_FD_122245 | JGI IMG/M metagenome (GOLD analysis project Ga0172382, IMG submission 122245) | Leachate microbial communities from a municipal landfill in Southern Ontario, Canada - Leachate well 138R metaG | ecosystem: Engineered > Solid waste > Landfill > Unclassified | place... | reverse complement strand
TTTGGCTGCATAGCCGCTTTTACACCGCCGCAGAAATAATGACCGCAGATCACCAGATGTTCAACATTCAGATGATTGACTGCAAAATCGACCACCGAATTCAGATTCAGATCGGTACTGATCACCATATTTGAAATGTTGCGATGAACAAAAACTTCACCCGGATGAAGTCCCATCAGTTCTTCGGCGGTCACACGACTGTCTGAACACCCGATAAACAGCACCTTGGGGTCCTGTCCTTTTGCAAGATTTTTAAAATAATCAGGGTCAACAGAAAGCTTTCCGGCTACCCATTCTTTGTTGTTTTCAAATATTTTATTGATTTCCATAATTCAAATTTAACACAAAAAGCAAAGCCAACCATTTGGGCTGGCTTTGAAAAGCTTTGTATGATTTATTTATTTTTCGTGAGAAATCTTTGCATGCAGATATTCTCTGTTCATTCTTGCAATACTTTCAAGGGTGATTCCTTTTGGACATTCGGCTTCGCACGCTCCGGTGTTGGTACAGTTTCCAAAACCTTCGGCATCCATTTGCGACACCATGTTCTGAGCTCTTCTCTTTGCTTCCACCTTTCCTTGAGGCAACAGTGCGAACTGTGAGATTTTTGCGCTGACAAACAGCATGGCCGAGCCGTTTTTGCAGGCAGCCACACAGGCACCGCAACCGATACAGGTCGCATTGTCAAAAGCAGCATCTGCATCGTCTTTTGGAACCGGAATTGAGTTGGCATCCACCGTATTTCCTGAAGTTCCGACCGAAACAAATCCGCCGGCCTGCTGAATCCTGTCAAATGCAGAACGGTCAACCACCAGATCTTTAATCACCGGAAAAGCAACCGAACGCCAGGGTTCAACATAGATGGTGTCATTGTCTTTAAAGCTCCTCATGTGAAGCTGACAGGTTGTGGTCAGTTTTTCGGGTCCGTGCGGGCGACCGTTGATGTACATCGAACACATACCGCAGATCCCTTCACGGCAGTCATGGTCAAATGCAACCGGATCTTTTTCTTCTTCGATCAACTTTTCGTTCAATTGATCCATCATTTCCAGGAACGAACTGTCTGTTGAGACATTGTCCAATTTGTATGTTTCCATACTTCCTTTGGCTTTTGAGTTTTTCTGTCTCCAGACTTTCAGTGTGATATTTATATTTTTTGAGGCCATAATCTTTTTTGTTAGTGATTAGTGATTAGTGATTAGTAATTGGTGATTAGCTGCTTTTTAATTTTTTTGAAAATGAATTAATCATTTTTGATTCTTCATTTTTTAAATTAAGTATTTCGTTATACGGTTCATTATCCACAATAAATTCTAATTTTTTTGAAATCAATAACTGGGTTTCAAGTTCATACAATGATCCTCTTGAGATATCCAAGAAATGATTGAACGATTTTTTCTTATTTCTTCCGTAACCTTCAGCAATATTTGAAGGAATTGAAACCGAAGCTCTTTTGATTTGATTTGTCAGAGCATACAATTCTTCTTGAGGAAAAGATTTAACCAGTTTATAAACAGCAATTACAATTTGAAAACCTTTCTGCCAAATCAGCAAATCTTTATATGATTTAATTTCTGCCATAATGTTTTATTTATGAATTACTCCTCACTAATTACTTCTCACTAATTACTCCTCACTAATTACTCCTCACTAATTACTCCTCACTAATTACTTATAACTTCTCTGTTTCAGTTCAATAAAATTAAACGTCAATTCTTCTTTATGCATTTTCTCCTGATTGATATCATCTCCTTGATATTCCCAGGCTGCAACATAGGCATAGTCCTTATCATTTCTCAAAGCTTCACCTTCGTCAGTTTCATGTTCCAAACGAAGATGTGCGCCACATGATTCATTTCTGTTCAGCGCATCAATTGCTATTAATTGCCCCAATTCCATGAAATCGGCAACCCGTCCGGCTTTTTCCAATTCCGGATTGAATTCGTCGGCACCTCCCGGTACATAGACATCTCTCCAAAATTCGGCTCTGAGTTCTTCTATTTCCTTAATCGCTTCTTTCAGATTTTTCTCGTCTCTTGCCATTCCGACTTTGTTCCACATGATGTGTCCCAAAGCTTTGTGGAAGCTGTCTACAGAACGATTTCCTTTGTTATTTATAAATAACTCGATTCTTTCTTTTACTCCTTTTTCGGCTTCTGCAAACTCAGGTGTATCGGTTGGAATAGATCCGGTTCTGATTTCACTTGCCAGATAATCGGCTATTGTATAAGGCAACACGAAATAACCGTCGCACAGTCCCTGCATCAGCGCAGATGCGCCCAGACGGTTGGCTCCGTGGTCGGAGAAATTGGCTTCTCCAAGTACATAACAACCCTGAATGGTACTCATCAGATTGTAATCCACCCAGATACCACCCATCGTGTAGTGAACAGCCGGATAAATTTTCATCGGTGTTTCATAAGGGTTTTCGTCTGTAATTTTCTGATACATCTGAAAAAGATTTCCGTATTTCTCTGCAATCCATTCTTTTCCAAGTTTATCGATTTCTGCATCGGTAGGATTGTGATTTCCCTGAGCAAATGCGGTTTCTTTTCCTCTCTTTTTGATTTCGGTCTAGAAATCGAGGAATACACCTTCTTTTGTATCATTATTTTCAATACCAAATCCGGCATCGCATCTTTCCTTTGCTCCTCTCGAAGCTACATCGCGCGGCACCAGGTTTCCAAATGCAGGATATCTTCTTTCTAAATAATAATCCCTGTCCTCTTCGGCTATATCTTTTGCTTTTTTCTTTCCTTCCCGAATGGCAACCGCATCTTCAATATTTTTCGGCACCCAGATTCTGCCTGAGTTTCTCAAAGATTCAGACATCAGTGTCAGTTTTGACTGATTGGTGCCGTGAACCGGAATACAGGTCGGGTGGATCTGTACATAACACGGATTTGCAAAATAGGCTCCTTTTTTATGAATTTTCCATGCTGCTGTTACATTTGATCCCATTGCATTGGTTGACAGGAAATAAACATTTCCGTATCCGCCCGATGCAATTACAACTGCATGCGCTGAATGTCTTTCGATCTCACCGGTCACCAGATTCCTTGCAATGATTCCTCTCGCCTTTCCGTCAACCAAAACCAAATCGAGCATTTCATGACGATTGTACATTTGAATATGTCCAAGTCCGATCTGACGGTTCATTGCAGAATAAGCACCGAGCAGAAGTTGCTGTCCGGTTTGTCCTTTTGCATAAAAGGTTCGGCTCACCTGAACACCGCCAAAAGAACGGTTATCAAGATATCCGCCGTATTCTCGTGCAAAAGGAACGCCTTGTGCTACGCACTGGTCAATGATATTTGCAGATTCTTCGGCAAGACGGTATGAATTGGATTCTCTTGAGCGGTAATCACCTCCTTTTACAGTGTCATAAAATAATCGATAAATCGAGTCGTTGTCACCCTTATAGTTTTTAGCCGCATTGATACCGCCCTGAGCTGCAATCGAGTGAGCTCTTCTGGGCGAATCCTGAAAACAGAAAGATTTAACTTTGTAGCCAAGTTCTGCCAGTGTTGCAGCAGCCGAGCCACCGGCAAGACCGGTTCCGACAACGATGATTTCAATTTTGTCGCGGTTATTGGGTGAAACCAGTTTCAAATGGGATTTGTGGACACTCCACATATCTTTTATATCTACACCTTTCGGTTCTTTTGAATCAAATGTATTCATATCACAATATACTTTTTAGGTAATGAAAAATAGCGATCAGTATAAATCCGGCAGGAATCAGAATGGCAAACCATTTGGATGCTGACTTGACAGCCGGTGTATATTTTTTGTTGTTAAAACCAACCGACTGAAATGATGACTGGGCGCCGTGAAGCATGTGAAGCATCAGCATTACAAATGCTACCACATAAGCAATTACTCTCGGAAGGCTTGCGAATTTATGCTGCAGTTCCGGGAAAAATCTCTCCGAATCGTTGGGTGCAAATTCAATATATTTCAGATTCATTTCAGGAAACCAGAAATCGATAAAGTGCAATAAAAAAAATGCAAGAATTACACCGCCTGTAACCAGCATATTGCGAGACATCCAGCTTGAATTTGCCGCCGGACTGTTCATTGCATATTTGATTGGACGTGCCTTATTGTTTCTGGCGGTCAGAACCAGTGCCATCACGAAATGATAGATAATGCCAAAAGTAAGTACGGGCTGAAGGATATACTGAATAATCCAGTTGTAACCCATGAATTCTGATACGGCATTGTAGGTGGCGCCGCCATCCGGAAAAAGCGAAGTAAGATTACAAGCCAAATGGATGATCAAAAACGACATCAGAAACATGCCCGAAAGCGCCATTGCAAATTTTCGACCAATAGATGAGCCGAGTAAAGATTCTTTAGCCATAAGACGGATTATTAATTTTTGATGGAAACAAATTTAGAGAAGTTAACAGTCTTTAACAATGAAAAATATCAATCAAATCTTTACTGACAATAGTTTAGAATTATTCAAAATAAAAAACCCTGATTATTTATTGAAAATATCAGGGTTTGTTTTGGCCGAAAAAACGGCTTATTTCTTTGTAATTGTCATGATTGCATTTCCGGCTGCCGGAATTACCGAAACCATTTTTTCGGCGGATTTTGTTTTTGGGTTGATCCACATTGTTGTTTTGTCCGAAGGATTGTCAACCGAAACAATTTCAACTTTGAAACAGTCAGCAGCATTTACTTTTTCGGTTCCGGTTACTTTCAGATTGACCTGTTTTGATTTTGCAGTCATCGCATCCGGAACAAGATAAGAAAGCGTGTAACCGTCTTTCAGCGGAAGTCCGGCAATCACCAGATCATATCCGGCTCCGTCGCTCAGATAGGCACCATCCATAGGGATGTCTATGGTCTGACCCATTGCCGACATTGAAACTTTATCTTTCTCAAAAACAATCGGAATCTGCATGCCCATCTGTTCAATATTTCTTCTGACCGGTTCAAAAGAAGAAGTGAATTCAATTTCGTCCGCCGAATTTCCCATCGCGCCTTTGGCTTCGTCTTTGACAATCCGGTTGTCGCCTGATTTTGTAATGGTCCGGGTCATTTCCATCGGAATGGTTTGACCCTGAACTTCCAGTACAATTGTGTAATTTATCGTCCCTTCTTTCAGTTCATTGCTGATTTTTGGCAAAACAGAAACAGTCTTCACTTTTTCGGCAGGTGAATAAGTAACCGTATTGATGTCAACAGTTAATTCCTTTAATCTTTTTGCCACATCATCGGGCATATCTTTCTGATAACGTCCACCGATTACTTCAGACAGAAATTTTTCGATTTCGGCAAACATCGCCATATTGTTTACCGGTTTTGAATAGCCGTGTCCTTCATCATCAGCCAGCAGATACGTTACTTTTTTGCCTTTGTCTCTCAATGCGATTACGATTTGGTCTGATTCAGCCTGATTGACTCTCGGGTCATTGGCTCCCTGAATAATCATCAGCGGTTTTACGATTTTGTCCACGCTGAAAAGCGGACTGGCGTCGTGAATCAGTTTTCTTCCTTCTTCGGTATTGGGATCTCCCACCATTCCGTACAGGAAAGCCCTCCCTGATTCCCAGTATGCCGGAACCGATTCCAGCAAAGTGAAGATGTTGCTCGGCCCGACGATATCAACTCCGGCAGCATACAAATCGGGTGTAAAAGCCAAGCCGGCCAGTGTCGCATACCCGCCATAGCTGCCACCCATAATAACCACTCTGTTTTTTCTGCAATTCCCTGATCGATCAGATATTTGACTCCCCATGTGATGTCGTCCTGCATCAGTTTTCCCCACTGCAAATCACCGGCATTCTGAAAATTCTTTCCATATCCGCCACTTGCACGAAAATTGGGCTGCAATACCGCATAACCTCGATTGGTCAAAAACTGTACATACGAATCAAATCCCCAATAATCTCTCGGGCCTTTCGGACCTCCGTGGACCAAAACCACTGTCGGCAGATTTTTACCGCTGCTTGCCACAGGAATTGTCAGATAACCCGGAATTTCCAGACCATCGCTGCTTTTGTAACTTACCGGCTTCATTTCAGCCAAATATTTTTCTACTTTTTTCAGCTCGGGACGCGGCGTGTACTGAAAAATCAATTCTTTGGTTTTTGAATTGAAAAAATAAGTTTCGGAAGCATATTTATCGCCCCATACTGTGATGAGGAATTTTGAATAATCTTTTGTTGAACTTGAAAAATTTACTTCTCTTCCCGGAAATTTTTCTTTCAAAAAGTTGTAATTTGTTTCCCAAGTTTTGTCTCTCCAGTAATATTCTGTTTTATCGGCGGTATAGGAAGTCGAAATGATCTTGTGCGTATTTTTGTCCATGCTCACTCCGTCTATGTCCACCTTTCCTTTTGGATCGCTTTCTATTTTGGTGATTTTTTTAGTTTTCGGATTCAATTCGTAGAGCGAGCTCAAATCTGAATCTTCTTTGTTGCTGATCAGATAAATCTTTGTATTGTCATCATTCCAATTCGAAATATATGCCTGCTCGGTTACCGAAGTCTCATATATCGTACTCAGTTTGTCGCCTTCTTTGTACAGAAATTTAGTGGTTCCTTTTTCGTCTGTCGTATAAAGAACCCTCAGATCTTCATTCCAGTCAAAATCATAACTTATGATTCGATCCTTGTTTTCATAAATCATTTTCAGTTCGCCGGTTGAAATTTTCAGTGAATACAGATCGTGCCAGGCTTTGTCCCGGTCATTCAGTCCGATCATCAGCATATCCGGATTTTTCCGGCTCACCATATAAATCTGTGCTGCCACATCTTTTAACGGGGTCAGATTTCTTGATTGGGGAACTCCTTTTTCTGCTTTCGCCATCGGGTCAACCGCAAAAACATTGATGTTTTCATCTCCGTCATTGTCTTTTACATAGAGTATGTATTTTCCGTCTTCCGACCAAAAGTATCCGTACAGCGGGCGTTTGCTGTCGGTCAGAGGTCGTGCCTTTTCAAAGGCTTCGTCAAATGACTTAACCCAGATATTCATAATCCCGTCATATTCCTTCATAAAAGAAATCCATTTCCCGTCGGGGCTTAACTGTCCGCCTGATATTTCAGGATTTCCAAAAAACAACCCCCTGTCTATCAACGGGATTTCCTGTGAGCTTATCATTTGCATACCAATGATTAAGGTTAATAATGTGAAGATTCTTTTCATATGTATCGATTTTATGGTAAGTAATTGAATTTCAATTATATATTTAATTATTTCACTTTTTCCAAAACGGAATAATAGAGCTGCTCGTAGAGCGGAAGTACATTTTTTTTGTCAAATGAAAGTGCTCTCTGCTTTGCATTGTGTTTGAATTCTTTGAGCATGTTTTCATCTTTCAGCAGCATAATCGATTTCTCTGCCATTCCTTTGACATCTCCGACCGGAAGCAAAAAACCGGTTTCACCTTCAACATTCACCTCCGGAATACCGCCTGCATTGGATGAAACCACAGGAACCCTTGCCGCCATTGCCTCAAGCGCTGCCAGACCAAAACTTTCCTTTTCGGACGGAAGGAGAAACAGATCGGCTGAACAAAGCACTCGGTACAAATCATTGACTTTACCCAGATTTTTCACCTTATCATTGATCCCAAGCAAATTGATCTGCTCACTTGCTCTTTCCCATTCAGGTCCTTCACCGACTATGATCAGACGTGCATCCACTTCTTTTTGAATTTCATAAAATACACTGATTACATCTTCCACCCTTTTTACTTTTCTCAGGTTTGAAACATGAATCACAATTTTTTCTGTCCTGTCAAAACAGTCGTCCATACAGTCGCATTCGCTTTTGGTCGGAAACTGGGAGTTGTCAATAAAATTCGGAATGACTTCTATTTGATTCGTAATATTGAAAAATTCAAATGTCTCTTTTTTCAGATCTTCTGATACAGAAGTCACACGATCTGATTTGTTGATCGAAAATTCAACCGCCGGTTTATAGGCCGGATGACTGCCCACCAGTGTAATATCAGTGCCGTGAAGGGTTGTAATCACAGGCAGATTGATTCCCTTTTCCTTCAAAATCTGTTTGGCGAAATAGGCTGCATAAGCATGCGGAATCGCGTAATGCACATGGATCAGATCCAAACCGTATGTTTCCACCACATTGACGATGATGGTGCTCAGCGCCAGCGAATAGGGCTGAAACTCAAACAAAGGATAACTTTCAACATTAACTTTGTGAAAATAAATGTTTGTCATCGTCACATTCAAACGAGCAGGAAGACTGGTACTGATAAAATGAACCTGATGGCCGCGTTCGGCCAGATCCATTCCCAGTTCTGTTGCTACAATACCGCTTCCGCCATAAGTCGGATAACAAACAATTCCAATTTTCATTTTTTGTTTAAATTTTGATTGCAATTTAATTCTTTTTTGTCTAAAAAATCTGAATTGATCGAAATCAAAATATCAATCCGAATAAACCACACCAAAATCAGAAGCATAGGCTGAAAAATGACCGTTTTCGTCATACAGTCCAAAAAGGATATATCCGGGCTGTTCGTAATAATTTTTTATATAAAATGCCGGATAAGCATTGAAGACAGGCTCTATCGTCTGCTGGATATTTGAATCGGAATCACGGTCATATTCAGTCAGAATCAAACCGTAAAGACCGTCTTTTTTCAAAACAATGAAATCGGTTTCAACTTCACCCGGCAGATTCAAACCGTTTCGCGCCACTTCATCAAATCCCGAAGAAAACATTTGTTCACCGGCTGGTGACATCAGAAAAGCCTTTCCGTCTCTGTAACCGACTATATTTCTGAATACCGGCTGAACATACGAAATCTCATCGGGTTCCAAATTGCCGCTTCCGGGTTTCATCTTCAGCTCAAAATCGCTGCTTCCTTTTATTGGCTCAAATCCGAAACGATTCATCACACCAAGGATCGAATCATACTCAATCGGCAGCACCGGCTGAAGATTCAGTGAAAATGTGCCGCATTTGAATTTGTTTTCTTTTTTCAGACAAGCCTGATAATAATCGTTTCCAAAATAGGTGATCGAATCATAAATCGCTTTGGTCGGTTCACCGTCTCTGATCCAGCCGAATTTATCGTCTGATTTGAAAATCAGATCGCCCGCCTGATTTTTGATTTTTGTGTATTTAAAAATCGGCAGAATATCTTTTGACAGCTCCAACCGGCGAAATTCTGAGGAATCCTTTCGGTATAAAACTTTTCCGTCTTCTTCTTTGTACAGCGATCTTTTACCGTGTTTTTGATTTCTTGCAGTTTCTTTGCTCTGAATCACCGTATTCTTGTCTGTCCCGATGATTTCGGGTTCGGGCACTTCACCGCTGAAATCTTCAAAGCTGAAATTTTCTTTTGTGATTTTCAGTACTTTCTTCTGTTCTTTATTTTCCGAATCTTTATAACTGAAATAATAGGTATCACCGACTTTGTTTTTTCTCAACAGTTTGAAATCTGTTACCTCCTTGAAATACCATTCTTTGATTTTTCCTGTATCTCCGTCAAAAACAAAAATTCCCGGACGATTCCGAAAATCTTCGGAAAAAAGCAGCGCATATTTCGGTCTTTTTGTTCCCGAATTCTTTCCAATGCCTGCTGTACCCATCAGTTCGAGTTTTTTGAATTCTGCCGATTCAACTTTTTTTCCGTTCGAATCATAAAGCACATACCGAAGCGGACTGTCCGGTTCTGCACCATCTTTCAGCACACCGAGTATCATCATATCGGGAAGCACCCTGTATATCAGACTGGATTGCGGTTTGATGATTTCTTTGTCTTTATGAATCAGACCGTGCAATACAGTATTTCCTTCTTTAACAGTCGAAATAAAATATTTTCCGGTCAACCAGTTTAACTGATCATATTTGGGCTCGATTTTTATTTTGGAATTTTGATCGATCAATCCGAATTTACCGGCTTTTTTATAAGGAATCAATAGATCCTGAGCATTCAGGCCGACCGACAGAGTCAGCATTAAAATTGCAAATTTTATCTTCTTCATCATCACATAATTTTATTTGCGTCCAATACCGGTACAAAAGGCAGTATATAGGATTTCATCATTTGGATCAGCTCATCAATTGAATCGCTGATTAGCAGCATTTTTTTAAAATCATCTCTGAGCAATTCTTCTGTAACCATCCTGTCAATCAATTCAATCAGCGAATCATAATATCCGTTCACATTGAGGATTCCAATCGGTTTTCTGTGCAGTCCGAGTTGCCCCCAGGTAAGAATTTCGAACAATTCTTCCATGGTTCCGAAACCACCGGGCAGCGCGATGAAACCATCCGATTTTTCCTGCATCAGCGCTTTTCTTTCATGCATACTGCTCACAGTAACCAATTCAGTCAGTCCCTGATGCGCTATTTCCTTTTTCTTTAAAAAATCGGGGATGATCCCGACGATTTTTCCGTTTTTTGACAATACACCTTCGGCCAGTCTGCCCATCACTCCAACCTTTGCACCGCCGTAAACCACACCGATCTCAATTTCGGCAAGTTTTGATCCGAGTTCAAATGCAGCAGTTCCGTACATCGGGTCTTTTCCGATTCCGGAGGCGCAAAACACACAGATATTCTTCATTTTCATTTTCTGATTTGCGAAGTTATAAAAAATGATTTGAAACGAAACTCATTAATAGTTCACCGACCCGATTTAATTTTTTTGTAATTTAGAAGCCTGTTTAATTTTTACCGTAAAATAATATTTGAACTGTTTCAACTCATCTTTGCATTATTTTTATGTTCTTTTGGGTCTATTTTTCACTTTTCATTCTTGATTTACCACGATAAGTATTCAAATTAAAATCAAAAAATCAATCTCAAAATTCCTATAAAAATAATTGCAATAAAATTTAAAAAGGCTTAACCCGATAATCAAACTGCTGAAAAAATGAAAACATTTTTATTCCTTTTTGCCTACTGCATCTCACTGCTGATCAGTGCTCAAAATCTGAACGGCGCCTGGATCAACAAAAACGATCAATCAACCATACTGATACTGGTAAAAGACAATTATTTTACAAGAACTGTATTTACACCAACCGAATTTGTTGAATCGGTTGGCGGAATTTTTGAAACCAAAGACGATCAAATCAGAATCAATCTTGAATTCGATACTGCTTTGAACCAATTGGGAACTTTTGATCTTGAATATGAATTGAATGGCGATGTGCTGACCATAGATTATCTCAAATTTCAACGAGCGGATAACGGTTCAGCTCCGCTTGCGGGCGTATGGCAGATTAGCGGAAGAAATGACGAAGACGGAAATTTTACCGAAATCAAACATACCGGATCACGAAAAACACTGAAACTGCTGACCGGAACTTATTTTCAGTGGTTTGCAATCGATCCGGGCAAAAAGAAATTCTACGGAACCGGCGGTGGGACCTATACTTTTAAGGACGGAAAATATACCGAAAACATTGAATTCTTTTCAAGAGACAACAGCCGTGTCGGGGCTTCACTGTATTTTGACGATAAAATTGAAAACGGAAAATGGATTCATACCGGACTGAGCAGCAAAGGCGAACCGCTGAATGAAGTTTGGCAAAAAATTGAATAAATTACATCAAGGGCGCAATCAGTTTCAGTAATTTTTCAAAAAATTGTTTGAATCCCGATCTGTTTTTCCATTCTGCCATATCGATTTGAGATGAATTTTCAAGATCATTCAAAAATGATTTTTGAAGTTCTTCTGCAATTCTGCGGTCATAAATGATCGCATTGACCTCAAAATTCAATTCAAAACTTCTGTGATCCAGATTTGCGGTACCGACAAAAGAAACCTCTTGGTCGCAGACAATGGTTTTGGCGTGTACAAATCCTTTTTCGTACAGATAAATTTTTGCACCTGCATCGAGCAGTTCAGCATAATGAGATTTTGAAACCGCATTTACAATGGCTGAATCCGAAACGCCCGGAACCAGTATCCGAACATCCACTCCTTTGCGTATCGCCATTTCAATCGAGGTCAGCAGTTCTTCGTTCGGAATAAAATAAGGTGTGGTGATCCAGATATTCTTTTTTGCATTGCCGATCAGCTGCAGATAACTGTAGAGAATTTCGGGCCTTTTTGAATCGGGGCCGCTCGAAACGATCTGAATCCGGCTTATTTCATTCGGATCATCCGACTCGTGATGAGGTTTGAAATAATCCCGGGTCGGTTTGAGATTTTCACCCGAACAGAAATTCCAATCCGCAAAAAATATATTCTGAAGACTCCAAGCTGCTTCACCACGAACTTTCAGATGGGTATCTCGCCAATAAAGTTTGTTTTTGAGCGAATTGTCATATCGGTCCGAAATATTGATACCGCCGATAAAACAGCATTCAGCATCAACAATCACAATCTTTCTGTGATTTCTGTAGTTGATCCGGTTTGCGAAATTGATAAATGCAATTTTATAGAACGGATAAGCTTTCACGCCGTTTTTAATCAGTCTCGGCACTATGGTTTTTCGGATCGATCGGCTGCCGAAATCATCATAAATAAATCTGACCTCGACACCTTCTTTTGCTTTTTTGATCAGCAGATCAGCAATTTCATTTCCGGTTTGGTCATCTTCATAAATGTAGTATTCAATATGGATATGGTGTTTTGCGGCTTCAATCGCTTTGACCAATTCGGGAAATTTCAGTTCGCCGTTGATCAGCAGTTCTGCCCTGTTTTCGCTGCTTGCAAAGCCAAGGGGTGAGTTTGGAAACAGCAGATTGAGTTCATAAAAATTCGGAAAAAGATTTTCAATTTCGGCTAAAGATCTCTGTCTGTACTGAGCAATAAATTCTCTGATTCCATCGCTCTGATTTTTGTCAATCAGCAATTTCTTTGAATAAATCGAACGTTTTCTGTAATTCAGTCCGACTGAAAAATAAACAACCATACCTATTATCGGAATCAGGACCGTCAAAAGTATATAGGCCGCCGCTTTGATCGAGTTGTCGGTGTCATAAACAATCCTGATGACGACCGCAATCAAAATCAGTACATACAGGATTTCTATGATCAGAAGAAGGTTCAAACAAATTTGATTTTATTGCAGTCTAAATTACAAAGAATTTCTTTCAGCTTAAAAAAGTTTCATCGGTGCTTTGCCGAGTGCCCTTCTCAGTATCCCGATCTGACCGATATGATACATCTGGTGTTGGTTCAGAAATGCCCACAAATCGCCGACCGTACCGTCAAAGATTCCGCTGCCTTTGAGCGATGAATCCGGGATTTCACGATCGAGTTCTTCGTCCGAAAGGGTTTTCAGTTTTTCACTGACGATGGGATACATATCGTTCCATTCTTTTTTGATTTCTTCAATTGACGGATAATTGAAATTGTCCAAAGCTTTGGTTTTGCTCAGTCCGGCAAAAAGATCATTCCATTTGTGCTGGATTTTTGCACCCGACAAATCCGCAATTCCGTATTGAGCATTGACCAGATGACCTGCCAGATATTTGATATGATTCATCTGCTGATCGATTCTTTGATTGGTTTCGCTGTCAGAAAGACCTTCGAGCGAATTGTTGAACCAGTGATTCAGAAGATCGAACTGGGCCAGCAATTGTTTTTTACTGCTCATGATTTTGATTTTTTATGACATCAAATTTACAAAATCACAAAGCAAAAATCAATTGAAAATCAAATGAATATCGGTTTTATTTGTAATTTAAAATGAAGTATGTAATCAGTCGTAGATCAGGTACTTCGATCTGACTTTTTTGAATGCTTCCAAATCTTTCTGCCAGCTCTGTCTGATTTGCTGTTCGGTCATACCCGAATCGATCTGCTGTCTGAGCTGATCGGTTCCTGCGAGTTTGTCGATCCAGAATTCACCCGAATTTTTGATCCAGAAAGGATCTTTTCCGATATAATTTTTATGCGCTTTGATCAGCCATGACAAATTGATTTCGGACAGATAAGGTATATTGCTCAAATCTTCGCCATAACAAACCTTTCCCTGAAATCTCGGACTTTTCGAACCCGCATTTGGTTCGGGTACAAACTGATAATCCATATTTTTCAGATAGGGTGAACCGTAAATCTGAAAAGGTTTGTCGGTGCCTCTGCCCTCGCTGCCGTTGAAAGCTTCAAAAAAACAGGTACTCGGATACAGATTGACCGATTGGTCGTTGGGCAGATTGGGCGATGGTTTGACCGGCAGTGAATATCGTGTTTGGTGTGTATAATTTTTGAGCGGAATCACAGTCAGATCACATTTCACACCGTTAGCCAGCCAGCCTTCTCCATTGATCATTCGGGCATATTCGCCGATCGTCATTCCGTAAACCACCGGAACAGGATGCATACCGACAAATGATTTGAATTTCGATTTCAAAACCGGGCCGTCCACATAGTGTGCATTCGGATTGGGACGGTCAAATATGATCAGTTTCTTTCCATTTTCGGCTGCGGCTTCCATCACATAATGAAGGGTTGAAATATAAGTATAGAATCTTGCGCCCACGTCCTGAAGATCAAACAGGATGATATCCAAATCTTTGAGCTGTTCGGCGGTTGGTTTTTTGTTTTTGCCGTAGAGTGAAATCACCGGCAGACCGGTTTTTGAATCTTTGCCCGAAGCGACGGTTGCGCCTGCATCCGCATCACCCCGAAAACCGTGTTCAGGTGAGAATATCTTCTTAATATTCAATCCGTTATCAATCAGATAATCGACTGTATGAATTTTCTCCCAGGATACTTTGTTAAACGAAATCAAACTCATCGTATCATTTCCCGAACAGTTTGGTTTTAATAATGTATTTGTTTCAATCTTCAAAAATAATATTCCAGTCTGATTGGTGACAATCCCAATATTGTTTCTAATCCCAGCTTTTCTGTCTTTGAAAATGATCTTATTTGAAATTTCAAAATTCTCAACACCAAGGATTACATTGTCCTTTTTAAATTTCTCCAAATAATTGACTTCAAAAAAATGGTCACCCCTTTTCTCTACGGTTCTGTAACTGTTTGATCTAAAGTCAAAAGTATCATAAACACTTTTCGTATTCTTTAACTCTGAAACGCAGTCATTCTGAGCAGTCAAAGAATTTGAAACAAAAAGAAAAACCAATAAATATTTGATTGCATTAAAAACCATTCTCTACTATTTGCAGTAAAACTACCGTTAAGTTAATCATATTACTTCCAATTTGAAGTTATTTACAGATTTGAAGATCAAATAATTATACAATATACATTATACAATTTCACAATTTACATAACACTACATCTTTTTATGCGGCGACAGCATATTTTCGGGATTCAATATCTCGTCCAATTCTTTCTTGCTCAACAGCTGATGTTCCAACACCAGGTCATACACCCGTTTTCCGGTTTTCAGTGCTTCCTTTGCAATTTTGGACGAATTTTTATAACCGATATACGGATTCAGCGCGGTCACAATACCGATGCTGCCTTTGACCATATTTTCGCAAACCTCCCTATTGGCTGTGATTCCGCTGATACATCTTTCTACCAGCGTATCGAGCGCATTGCCCAGCAATTGTATGCTTTCCATAATCGAAAAACTCAATACAGGTTCCATCACATTCAGTTCGAGCTGACCAGCTTCGGCTGCAAACGAAACCGTCAGATCGTTGCCAATGATTCTGAAACAAACCTGATTGACCACTTCGGGAATAACCGGATTTACTTTTCCGGGCATAATCGAAGATCCGGGCTGCATCGGCGGCAGATTGATTTCGTTCAGTCCCGCCTTGGGACCCGATGACAGCAGTCTGAGATCGTTGCAGATTTTTGAAAGTTTCAGAGCTGTTCTTTTCAAAGCCGAAGAATAGCTGACATAGGCACCGGTATCGGGTGAAGATTCGACCAGATCTTCTGCAAGTGTAATCGCAAGACCTGTGATTTCGGCCAGATGATCAGTACATTTTTCTTTGTAGCCCAAAGGTGCATTCAGCCCTGTCCCGATTGCTGTTCCGCCCATATTGACCGACAGCAGTTGTTCTGCGTTCCAATACAGTTCTTTGATGTCCTTTTCGACCGAAACCGCAAAAGCTTCAAATTCCTGCCCCAAAGTCATCGGAACTGCATCCTGCAGCTGTGTACGGCCCATTTTGATTACATCTGAAAATTCTATTCCTTTTGTCCTGAAGGCATTTGCGGCATTGCTGATTTTTTTCTCCAATTTTTGATTCATCAGAAAAATTGCAATTTTCACTGCAGTCGGATAGGCGTCATTGGTTGACTGTGCATAATTGACATGATCGTTTGGCGAACAGTGTTTGTAATCGCCTCGCTCATAACCCATCAGCTCCAAAGCACGGTTTGCAATGACTTCGTTTGCATTCATGTTGATTGAAGTTCCTGCACCGCCTTGGATCATATCGACCGGAAACTGATCATCAAACTTTCCATCAATCACTTCATCACAAGCCCGATCAATTGCTTTCCAAATTTCTTCCTGAAAAATTCGGAGTTCAAAATTTGTTTTTGCCGCAGCTTTTTTGACATAGCCCAATGCTTTGATAAAATCGGGATAGCCAGACAGTAATTGATTTGATATTTTGAAATTGTTGATTGCTCTTTGTGTCTGTACGCCGTAATAGGCTGCTTTCGGCACCGAAAGTTCGCCAATCAGGTCGCTTTCTTTTCTGTCATTCATCGAATTTTGATTTAAAAATTGAACAAAGAATTTCAAATTTAAGTTATTTTCTCTCGGTTTGAAATGATTTTTTGACTGATTTTAAAAAAATTTAAAGCCAAACTGCCGATTGATTTTCCCTGTAATAATTTTATGTACTTTTGAAACGATTATTTAACAATTCGAAAGTTTTGAATTTCAGCTGGTGGTTTGCAAAAAAAATTGGATTTGGGAAGACTAATAAAAACAATCTTTCCACCACCATCATTCGTATCGGTCAGATTGCTGTTGCCATCGGAATCCTGGTTGCATTAATTACGGTTTCCACCGGAATCGGTGCAAGAAAAGGAATCAAACAGAAACTTGCCGATTTCAACGGACACATCACCATTCGTCCGTACAACAGCAATCAATCGTTCAATTCGGATTCGCTTTCGATCCATCAGGATTTTTATCCGGAGTTCAAGGAAGTTCCTGAAATCACGCATGTACAGGCGATTGCAACAAAAAGCGGAATCATCAGAACTGCCGACAATTTCAGCGGTATAGTGCTCAAAGGTGTCGGAACCGATTTTGACACTTTGCGGTTCAAACCCTATATGCTGAAAGGAAATTTCCCAAAAATCAGCAAAGACAGTCTTTCGACCGAAGTTGCTGTTCCCCAGAAGATTGCAAACGAAATGCATTTTGATTTGGACAGCAGTTTTGTGGTTTATTTTATCGGCGATTCAGGTAAACCGGTTTACAGACGTTTTCAGATTTCGGGGATTTTCAGAACCGACATCAAGGATTTTGACGATATCTACATCCTCGGCGACATCAAACAGGTGCAGCGGCTCAATCATTGGGATCAGAATACGGTGGGCGGTTTTGAACTGTTTGCAAAGGACATTGAAAAACTGGATCAGGTGACCCAAAAAGTAAATGACAATATCGATTTCAGCCTGTATGCCCAATCTGCGACCAGCACTTTCAGTCAGATCAATGACTGGATCGAGGTTTTTGACACCAATATCTTTGTGGTGCTCTTTATCATGATGGTGGTGGTGGCGATCAATATGATCATGGTCTTGCTGATTCTGATACTCGAACGGACGCATTCGATCGGTTTGCTCAAAACGATGGGCGCAACCAACTGGCGGATTCGGAAGATCTTTATTTATTATGCACTGTTTATCATGGTTCCGGGGCTGGTCATCGGAAATCTGGTCGGCATCAGTCTGCTGCTGATTCAGAAATTTTTCAAACTGATCAAACTTCCGGCCGACAATTATTATCTGTCGTATGCACCGGTTCATCTCGATCTGTTTCAGATCCTGATGCTCAATTTGGCAGCAATTCTGATTTCGGCTGTGGTGCTGACCGTTCCCTCATGGCTGATTTCAAGGATTACACCCAATCAGGCGATGAAAATCAAAGAATAATCAATTCAATTTTTATTGATTGAATTTTATGTACTTTTGAAATCATGAAATATCTGTTACTTTTTTTGCTGCCCGTTTATCTGTTCGGTCAGGATGTTCCTTCTGCCGACAGAACCGTTGAATATCTGACTTCATCAACCTGGAATATCGCCTACAGCATTTCTGCCGAAGGCGAAAGAGTCGATGAAAATGATCAGGAAAAAATCAAATCGAGCTGGGTGATTTTCAGAAATGACGGAAAATATGAAATGCCGGGCGGAATCAGCGGAAAAGTAATCGGGAAATGGACCTATGAACCGGAAAGTCGTATTCTTTATTTTGACGAAGGCAGAACAAAATACAAAGCAATCATTGAGGAAATCAGTGATATGAGTCTGGTGCTCGACTATGCATTTGACGGCGGTTTCAAAATCGGTCTGATTCATTATATCTACATTCCGACACCAAAAACCGAAGAAGAAATCATCAAACTGATCACTTCGGGCAGATGGAATGTGATTGTTCAGCAGTTTGAATCGATTGAAGACAGAACACCAGCCGACAGGGTTCAGGACAGCTGGTTTGAATTTCATGCCGACAATACTTATCAGCGGTCAGAATTTACGGGCAGCAAGGAACCGACCGTCAGAGACGGTTATTGGTACCTGGACGAAGAACTCAGACTGAATCTGGACGGAAACGAAATTTGGGTTTATTCGGTGGCGGGCGACAAATCAAATCTGATTCTGACCTCAAACGCAGACGGAATCCGGATCATCAATTGCAGAAAATCGAAATAAAAAATCGGTCACATAGATTTCAAAAAGTATTTTTCTATCGTCGGATTTATAATTTGAATTCAAAATAGTTTTTTAAGCGGCTTATCCTGTTTAATTTTGCGCTGCAATTTTGAGAAGCGGATATGGCAAAAAAGGAGAAATTATGGAACAGGAACTTTATCATCGCCTGTATCACCTATTTTCTGATGGCCTGTTCATTCAATCTGCTGATGCCGACCATCCCGATTTTTCTTTCTGAAGAACTCGGCATTGAACCCTCAAAAATCGGGATCGCGCTTTCGTCCTATGCAATCGCGCTGCTGATCATCCGGCCGTTTTGCGGTTACTCGGTCGATGTATTTCAGAGAAAGCCTTTGCTGGTGCTGGGAGTCATACTGTTTGTTGCGGCTTATGTCGGTTACTATTTTGCATTTACAGTGCTATTCTTTGTCATCCTCAGATTTTTTCACGGTATGTTTTGGGGTCTGTCAACGGTTTCCGCCAACACGGTTGCCATCGACATCATCCCGCCGGCGAGACGTGCCGAAGGAATCGGATATTTTGGTGTCAACAGCAATATTGCAATGGCGGTTGCGCCCTATATTGCGGTAAACATTTATGATTCATACGGTTTCAACACGCTGATCAGTTCGGCATTAGGAATGGGCATACTGTCAATCGTGGTGGTGAGCCTTATCAATGTTCCGATTCGGAAAAAGCTGGATAAAATTCCGCCGATGTCATTTGACCGGTTTATATTGATCAAAGCGGTTCCCATACTGTTCAACCAGCTGTTTATTTCATTCGGCTGGGGAACTCTGATTGCATTTGCGGTATTGTACGGAAAACAAATTGGAATCCATAATTCGGGCATCTTCTTTTTGTTTCTTGCAGGCGGAATCGTATTGTCTCGTGTGACTTCCGGAAAATTTGTAGATCGGGGACATCTTCATCTGGTGATGACTTTTGCACTGATGGCGATCACCGCCGGCTTTTCGGGTTTTGCGCTGTTGCACAGCATCGAATCTTATTGTATCTCTGCTTTAATGATTGGGATCGGATACGGCACCCTCTTCCCTGCTCTGCAGACGATTTATATCAATATGGCTCCTGCATCAAAAAGAGGAACCGCCAATTCAACCTATCTGACCGGTTTTGATCTCGGCATAGGTTTGGGGATGCTGCTTGGTGCGTATATAGCCCAATTCACAGGATTTTCAAATATGTTTCTGATCAGCGGCGGTCTCTGTTTGCTGGCTATTCTGATCTATCATCTGAACTCAAAAAGGGTGTACGAAAAATTCAAAATCAAAGAAACCAACTGATTTTAAAGTCCAAAAATAAAGTATCTTTGGATTTAAATTTTTATTTGATGAAAAAGCTGCTGATTCCTTTTTTTGTAATGATCTTTTCTTTTGCAACAGCTCAGACTATTGAAGAAAAAGAAGTACAGTCTGTGATTGAAAATATGTTTGAGGATGTATTTTCAAAACTTGACGAAAATCTGATTTCAAAATACTTTACAGACGATTTTTTGCTGTTTGAAGACGGTGAAGTTTATAATTCGGAAACGACAACTCAGATGGTTGCAACGATAAAAAAACAGTTTGACGATGAAGCTGCAAAGGGTCACAAGCTTGAACGAAAAAATAAATTTGAATTCGTAAAAACGCTGACCGACGGCAATTCAGCTCAGGTGTATTACAAAAACGCTGCAGAAATTTTTTACGACGGAATGTCGATCATGAAATTTAATTGGCTTGAAAGCGCAAGTCTTACAAAATCGGACGGAAGCTGGAAAATCAGCTTTTTGCATTCGACAATGATCAAAAACAAAGAAGATTCAAAATAACAATAAAATGAAAGTTTTCAAATTCAAAACCAATATCAACTGCAGCGGCTGTGTAGCCGGTGTAACTCCATATCTCAATCGTGTAGAAGACATCAAATGGTCTGTGGATATCCAGAATCCGGACAAGATACTGACCGTTGAAACCGGAGAAGCCGACGAAGAAAAAATTGAAAAAGCGGTTCAGAAGGCAGGTTACAAAATTGAGAAGATGTGAGGGTTTTTATACAAAATAGGGCTGATTTTCTGGGTTACAGCCTAACCAGTTTTGTTTTTTTATTTGCCCGACCAAACTTTAAAAAGCCGTTTTTTGATTGGCTGAAACACAAAACGAAAATCGCCGGAATCTTCCCAAAGCAGTGAAATCAATTTCTTCTCTGTGGCGCTGGTTTTGCCAGTCACAGCTGGTTTCCTGCCTGTTATAAATTATCCAAGGGACTTTTTATATTTGTCAGGGAATTGTCCGTGATTTCAGTATAAATAAGGGTGGTTTTAATATTATTATGACCGAGTAATTTTTGAATCAATGAAATATCTGTCCCCATTTCAAGAAGATGCGTGGCATAGCTGTGTCTCAAACCATGGATGCCGATTTTCTTATTGATGCCGGCTTTTTTCATTGCATTTTTAAAAACCTGTTGAGCACTTCTTGTACTATACTGCCCACCATTTTGTCCTTCGAACAAATACTCTGAGGGTTCATAATCAACGGTATATTTGTTCAACTCATCTTTAACGGCTTCCGGAAGATGTACGATTCTGTCTTTTTTTCCTTTTCCTCTTCTGATTGCCACCACATTTTTGAAGGTATCGATATCTTCCAGTTTCAGACCCACAATTTCACTGACTCTCAGCCCCATTCCATAACATAGTTTCAACATCAGCTTGTGTTTTTGATTTATTGTCGCATCAAAGAGTCTGAGTATCTCATTTTGGTTCAGTGTTTTAGGTAAAAGTTTAGGTGTCTTGGGCCTGGGAATATCAAAAAACATTCTGTCACGGTGCAAAACTTGTTCAAAATAGAATTTGATCGCATTGATTCTGCTATGCAAATGATTTTCAGATATATTTTGATGTTTTACACAAAAAAGGAAATAACTTTTCAATCTTTCAGGTGTTAAATTCAGCACCGGAAAGCCCTTCAATTCATACAGCAACCGAGCAAATTCAATACAATAAGTTCTAATGGTATTCGGAGAATAAGCTTTTAATTCCAACTGATTTTTATACTGCTCAAATTCAATACGGTTAATTTCAGCGATATGGTGTGTAATTCTCTCTTTAACAGAGTCCTGTTGAATTTTACAAAGAATCCTATTGTGTCGGTTGTCAGCCAAATACCAGCATTTTTTTGACTGTGACCACTTAGCTTGGGATCCTTCTTTAATCATTTGAATCAAACGCTTATCATATTCGAAACCAAGCCAAATTACTTTTTTGCCTCGGTGTTCACCTAAATTAATTTTAAAAAGAGCAGGATTAAAATTTTCATTTGTATTTCTATCACTCATGGTACTACGCATTACTAATATCTCGACAGTCGCGTCTTTCTTATATCTGCTAATTTAAAATATTTATTTGTAAGTGTATCAATGACATAATAAAATTTGGACTTTGTTGAAAGTTGCGTATATTTGTGTGTTATGCGGCAGCTTAAAAGACGACACCAAACCAAAAAAATCATCTTGACAACCACCCGACTTTGAACTACGAAGGATGAAATTTTTCAGGGACAACTTCCAGCATTTCCAAAAAACAGTTTA
>Ga0172382_10004135_pt1 | contig 22390 bp, 26 predicted proteins | sample Leawel138RmetaG_FD_122245 | JGI IMG/M metagenome (GOLD analysis project Ga0172382, IMG submission 122245) | Leachate microbial communities from a municipal landfill in Southern Ontario, Canada - Leachate well 138R metaG | ecosystem: Engineered > Solid waste > Landfill > Unclassified | place... | reverse complement strand
CCGCGTCTCGGCCGAACTGCCGGAGACCGGCGAGCGCTTCGAGGGCCTGCTGCCGCCGGTCGTCGCCGCACCCGCCTTCGCCATCCGCAAGCCCGCCGTCACGGTCTTCACACTCGACGACTACGTGGCGGCCGGCATCATGTCCGCCGGTCAAGCGGAAACGCTCCGCGCCGCCGTCCAGTCGCGTGCGAACATCCTCGTCGCCGGTGGCACGTCCACCGGCAAGACCACGCTGACCAATGCGCTGCTGGCCGAGGTGGCCAAGACGCAGGATCGCGTCGTCATCATCGAGGACACCCGCGAGCTGCAATGCGCGGCACCCAACCTTGTCGCCATGCGGACCAAGGATGGCGTTGCCACTCTGTCCGATCTGGTCCGTTCCTCGCTGCGGCTGCGTCCCGACCGTATTCCGATCGGTGAGGTGCGTGGCGCCGAGGCGCTCGATCTCCTCAAAGCCTGGGGCACCGGGCACCCCGGAGGGATCGGCACCATCCATGCCGGTTCCGGCATCGGCGCGCTTCGCCGCCTCGAACAATTGATCCAGGAAGCCGTCGTCACCGTCCCGCGCGCCATGATCGCCGAAACCATCGACCTCGTGGCCGTCCTTGCCGGTCGCGGTTCCGCACGGCGGCTTGTCGAACTCGCCCGCGTCGATGGTCTCGGTCCCGACGGCGACTACCGGATTTTCCCCGCCTTTTCAGAACCCGGCACCACTCGCAACACTGGAGAACCTGCATGATCCGTCGCGCCTTCCGCATCCGTCACCATATCGCAACCGCCGCCGCCTTCGCCTGGGTGAGCCTGATGACATCCCCGGCCTTTGCCTCCGGCTCTTCGATGCCCTGGGAAGCGCCGTTGCAATCCATCCTCGAATCCGTCGAAGGGCCGGTGGCGAAAATCGTGGCGGTGATTATCATCATCGTCACAGGCCTGACGTTGGCTTTCGGCGACACCGGCGGCGGCTTCAGGCGACTGATCCAGATCGTCTTCGGCATCTCCATCGCCTTCGCCGCCAGCTCCTTCTTCCTCTCGTTCTTCAGCTTCGGCGGCGGAGCGCTGGTCTGATGGCCGTGAGTTTCGAGGCGCTCGACGCGGTGCCGGGCTTCGCTGTCCCGGTCCACCGCGCCCTGACCGAGCCGATCCTGCTCGGTGGGGCGCCGCGATCCGTCGCGATCCTGAACGGCACGCTGGCCGGGGCAGTCGGCCTCGGCCTCCAGCTCTGGCTCGCCGGCATCCTGATCTGGGCGGTCGGTCACATCGCCGCCGTCTGGGCCGCCAAGCGCGATCCGCTCTTCGTCGAGGTCGCGCGCCGCCATCTGCGCATCCCCGGCCATCTCTCGGTGTGAGGTTTGATCCATGATGAATCTCGCAGAATACCGCCGCACCGCTTCCCGCCTGGCCGATTATCTGCCCTGGGTGGCGCTGGTCGGGGAGGGAGTTGTCCTCAACAAGGATGGCTCGTTTCAGCGGACGGCGAAGTTTCGTGGCCCCGATCTGGATTCCGCCGTCGCGGCCGAACTGGTTGCGGTCGCGGGACGGCTGAACAACGCCTTCCGCCGTCTCGGCTCTGGCTGGGCCATTTTCGTGGAAGCACAGCGTTCGGAGGCCGCAACCTATCCTGCGGACCGCTTCCCCGATCCCGCCTCGGCATTGGTCGATGCCGAGCGCAAGGCCGATTTCGAGGAAGAGGGCAGCCATTTCGTCTCCGGTTACTTCCTGACCTTCCTCTGGCTCCCGCCCGCCGAAGATGCCGCACGATCGGAGTCCTGGCTTTACGAGGGCCGCGAGACCTCGGGCGTGAACCCGTGGGAGCTGGTGCGCGGCTTCATCGACCGCACCGACCGCGTGCTGGCGCTGCTCGACGGCTTCATGCCGGAATGTAGCTGGCTCGATGACGCCGGCACGCTGACCTACCTCCATTCCACCATCTCGACCAATCGGCATCGCGTCCGCGTGCCGGAAGTGCCGATGTATCTCGACGCTCTGCTGGCCGATCAGCCGCTGACCGGCGGGCTGGAGCCGCGCCTGGGCTTGTCGCATCTCCGGGTGCTGACGATCACCGGCTTTCCCGGCACGACCACCCCCGGCCTCCTCGACGAGATGAACCGGCTGGCCTTTCCCTACCGATGGTCCACCCGCGCCATCCTCATGGACAAGACCGACGCGACCCGGCTGCTGACCAAAATCCGCCGGCAATGGTTCGCCAAGCGCAAGAGCATCGCGGCGATCATCAAGGAGGTGATGACCAACGAGCAATCCGCGCTCGTGGACACCGATGCCGCGAACAAGGCCGCCGACGCGGATATGGCGTTGCAGGAACTCGGCGCCGACATGGCCGGCATGGCCTATGTCACGGCGACCGTCACCGTCTGGGGCGAGGACGCCCGCCGCGCCGACGAAAAGCTGCGGCTGGTCGAGAAGATCATCCAGTCCCGCGATTTCAGCGTCATGGTCGAGACGGTCAATGCCGTCGACGCCTGGCTCGGCAGCCTGCCTGGACATGCCTATGCCAATGTCCGCCAGCCCCCGGTCTCGACGCTCAACCTTGCCCACATGGTCCCTTCGTCCGCCGTGTGGGCGGGGCCGGAACGGGACGATCACTTTGGCGCACCCCCGCTGCTTTACGGCAGGACCGAAGGATCGACCCCGTTCCGGCTGTCCCTTCATGTCGGCGACGTGGGCCATACACTCGTCGTCGGACCGACCGGCGCCGGCAAGTCGGTGCTGCTGGCGCTGATGGCCTTACAGTTCCGCCGCTACGCGCGCTCACAGGTCTTCGCCTTCGATTTCGGCGGCTCCATCCGTGCCTCCGCACTCGCTATGCAGGGTGATTGGCATGATCTCGGCGGCGAACTGACCGACGCTTCCGAAACGTCTGTTTCGCTGCAACCGCTGGCCCGCATCCACGAGACTGCCGAACGGGCCTGGGCTGCCGATTGGATCGTGGCAATCCTGATGCGCGAGAATATCCAGATCACGCCCGAGGTGAAGGAGCATCTCTGGACGGCGCTGACCTCGCTGGCGTCCGCTCCGGTCGGAGAGCGCACCATCACCGGCCTCGCCGTGCTGCTGCAATCCAATGACCTGAAACAGGCGCTGCGCTCTTATTGTGTCGGTGGTCCCTATGGACGCCTTCTCGATGCCGAGACCGAGCATCTTGGCTCTGCCGACGTGCAGGCGTTCGAGATCGAGGGTCTGGTCGGCACCGGCGCAGCGCCGGCGGTTCTGTCCTACCTGTTCCATCGCATCGGTGACAGGTTGGACGGGCGGCCCACGCTGCTGATTATCGACGAGGGCTGGCTGGCGCTCGATGACGAAGGGTTTGCAGACCAGCTCAGGGAGTGGCTCAAGACCCTGCGCAAGAAGAACGCCAGTGTCATCTTCGCCACGCAGTCGCTGTCCGACATTGATAATTCCGCCATCGCGCCGGCGATCATCGAAAGCTGCCCGACGCGGCTCCTCTTGCCGAACGAGCGCGCCATCGAGCCGCAGATCACGGCGATCTATCGCCGCTTCGGCCTCAACGACAGGCAGATCGAAATCCTCGCGCGGGCCACGCCCAAGCGGGACTACTACTGCCAGTCGCGGCGCGGCAACCGCTTGTTCGACCTTGGCTTGTCGGAAGTCGGATTGGCGCTCTGCGCCGCATCGGCCAAATCCGATCAGACGCTGATAAACGAGATCCTTGCCGAACATGGCCGCGACGGGTTCCTCTCCGCCTGGCTTCACGCACGCGGCGTCGAATGGGCCGCCGATCTCATCCCTGACCTCACCAATCTCGTAACCGAAAACGAAATCCCGCCGCCGACAGTCGCTGACGTCGGCGAAATCGAACTCATCCTGGATGAAGAGGAGATTACACCATGACGCGCGCAATTCCCCGGTTCACCCGAATGGTCAGCACTTCGGCGCTTGCCCTGGCGCTTGCCGCACCGCTGGCGCTGGCCCCGGTGTTCACGACGCCGGCCCACGCCTTCTTTGGCGGGTTCGGCAGGATCGTCTACGACCCGACCAACCATGCCGAGAACCTGCTGACCGCCGCCCGCACGCTGGAGCAGATCAACAACCAGATCACCTCGCTCCAGAACGAGGCGCAGATGCTGATCAACCAGGCCCGCAACCTTGCGAGCCTGCCCTACAGTTCGCTTCAGGCGCTTCAGCAGAACGTCCAGCGCACCCAGCAGCTTCTCGGACAGGCCCAGAATATCGCCTTCGACGTGCAGAACATCGACCAGATGTTCCAGCAGGATTACGGCAATCTCTCTCTCGCAACCACCGACCAGCAGCTCATCGCCGATGCCCGGTCCCGCTGGGAGAATACCGTTGGGGGTCTTCAGGACGCCATGCGGGTGCAGGCCGGTGTCGTCGGTAACATCGACACTAACCGGGCTGAGATGTCCGCGCTCGTCGGCGAAAGCCAGGGCGCGACGGGCGCGCTTCAGGCCACCCAAGCCGGCAACCAGCTTCTCGCGCTCCAGTCGCACCAGCTTTCCGACCTGATCGCGGTCATCTCAGCGAACGGTCGCGCCGATGCGTTGACAGAAGCGGAGCGAGCGACCGCCGCTGAGCAGGGCCGTATCCAGCGCGAGCGCTTCCTGGCACCGGGCAGCGGCTACCAGCCTGGCAACGCGCAGATGTTCAACTGATGCCGGGAGGGCAGATCATGGAAGGGAAGGTGCTGGCCCGCATCGCGGCCATCGTATTCGTCGCTGTCGCGATCACCGCGGCGATCATCGAGATGACCCGCGAAGAAGTCCCCGCGCCAGCACCTTCCGCTCCTTCACTTGCGCGGCAGGTCGATCCCCTGCGCGAAAGGCAGCGCCGCTGTCAGGAGATGGGGGAAGCGGCAGCCAATGATGTCGAATGCCTGGGCGTCTGGGCCGAGACCCGCGACCGCTTCCTCGGCCGGGCGCCCGCGCAGTCGACGCCCGGCCCGGATGGGGGGCGATAGTCATGGGCGGAACGGGGGTCATCGACAACTTTCTCGGCATCTTCACCAGCTATATCGACTCGGGCTTTGGCCTGCTCGGCGGTGAAGTGGCCTTTATCGCCACCACACTCATCGTCATCGACGTCACGCTCGCTGCCCTGTTCTGGGCCTGGGGCGCAGATGATGACGTTCTCGCCCGCCTAGTGAAGAAAACCATCTTCGTCGGGGTCTTCGCTTATCTGATTTCCAATTGGAACAACCTCTCCCGCATCGTCTTCGAGAGTTTCGCCGGCCTTGGCCTCATGGCCTCGGGCACCGGCTTTTCCGCTGCCGATCTCCTGCGCCCAGGCCGCGTTGCGCAGATTGGCCTCGATGCCGGTCGGCCACTGCTCGAATCCATCTCCGATCTCATGGGCTGGATCGCGGTCTTCGAGAACCTGGTGCAGATCCTATGCCTGTTCTTCGCCTGGGCGCTGGTGATCCTCGCCTTCTTCATCCTGGCGATCCAGCTCTTTGTCACCCTGATCGAGTTCAAGTTGACGACGCTTGCGGGTTTCGTGCTGATCCCCTTCGGGTTGTTCGGCAAGACCGCCTTCATGGCCGAGCGCGTGCTGGGCAATGTCGTCTCATCCGGCATCAAGGTGCTGGTATTGGCCGTCATCATCGGCATCGGCTCGACGCTCTTCGGCCAGTTTACGGCCGGGTTCGGTGGCGCGACGCCGACCATCGACGACGCGATGGCGATTGTGCTGGCGGCCTTGTCGTTGCTTGGTCTCGGCATCTTTGGCCCCGGCATCGCCACCGGCCTTGTCTCCGGTGGTCCCCAACTCAGCGCCGGCGCTGCCGTCGGGACCGGCCTCGCGGTCGGCGGCGCCGCGATCGCTGCCGGTGGTGCGACCATGCTCGCTGCGCGGGGTGGCGGCGCCGCACTCTCGGGCGGTGCTGCGCTTGCGCGCGGTGGTGCTTCGGTCGCCGGTGCGGCCTCGTCGGCCTATTCCCTCGGCTCCATGGGCGAGTCCAGCGCGGCCGGGGTCGCCTCCGGCCTTGGCGGTGTGGCCCGCGCCGCAGGCTCGGCTGCCATCTCGCCTTTGAAGCGCGCAGCCTCCCGTGCCGCCGACAGCATGAAATCCAGCTATTCCGATGGCGCGAGGGCCGGGTTCGCGGCATCCGGCGGCAGCTCCTCCATGGGCACGGTCGGGGGCACCTCGTCGCCCGAGCCGTCACCCCCCTCAGCCGCTGATGGTCCGCCGGCCTGGGCGCAGCAGATGCGCCGCAGCCGGGCGATGAGCCACGGCGTCACCGCTGCCGCTCATGCCGTCAGATCCGGCGACAGCCACGGTGGCGGTTCCTCCGTCAGCCTTTCCGAAAGTGACCGCACATGAACATCTTCAAACGACCGACGACCCACTACGGCAAGGTGCCGGAACCCGAAACGCCCTATCAGCGCGCCGCACAGGTCTGGGACGAGCGCATCGGCTCGGCCCGCGTGCAGGCAAGGAACTGGCGCTATATGGCGTTCGGCTCGCTGATCCTCTCTATCGGGTTCGCCGGGGCGCTTGTCTGGCAGTCGGCGCGCGGGACTGTCGTGCCCTGGGTGGTGCAGGTGGACAATCTCGGCCAGGCACAAGCCGTCGCCCCGGCAGCGGCCGATTATCGACCGACCGATCCGCAGATCGCGTTCCACCTCGGCCGCTTCATCGAACAGGTGCGCGCGCTCCCGGCCGACGCCATCGTCGTCCGCCAAAATTGGCTCAGGGCCTACGAGTTCACCACCGACCGGGGCGCGGCTGCATTGAACGATTATGCCCGCTCCAATGATCCCTTCACGCGCGTCAGTCGCCAGCAGGTTGCCGTCGAGGTCTCGAGCATCATCCGGGCGTCCCCGGACAGTTTCCGCGTAGCCTGGACCGAACGCCACTACGAAAACGGCCAGCTCTCCACCACCGAGAGATGGACCGCGATCTTGACGGTCGTGATCCAGACCCCGCGCGATGCCGAGCGGCTGCGCGCCAATCCCCTCGGAATCTATGTCAACGCGATCAACTGGTCGCGGGAGATGAGCCAATGACCGCCACAACTTTGAGCAAAACCGGCTTTCCGGCTTTCCGTAAATCCGCCTTCGCGGCTCTGTTGCTTTCCGCGACCATGCTGGCCGGCTGCGCGACCAATCGGACGCCGCAGTTCAGCTACGATGCCGATGTGCCGCCCTTGCCGACCGTGCAGGCGGCTGCGACCGACACAACGCCCCGACCGCTGCATGTCCCGCCCGCCTGGATTGTGGCGCGGGGCGGCGAGGCTGCCGGCACGGCGACGGCCCGTGTCGAGAACGCCAACGCCGCCGCCCGCGTCGAGCCGCGCCGGGAAGGCTACTATAATGCCATCCAGATCTATCCGTGGTCGGAAGGCGCGCTCTATCAGGTCTATGCCGCCGTCGGGCAGATCACCACCATCGCGCTGGAGCCGGGCGAGAGCCTGACAGGCGCGGGACCGATTGCCGCCGGCGATACTGCAAGGTGGGTTATCGGCGACACCGAAAGCGGCTCCGGCCCGACCCGCCGGGTGCATGTGCTGGTGAAGCCGACCCGGCCGGACATCTCGACCAACCTCGTCATAACCACCGACCGCCGGATCTACATGATCGAGTTGCGCGCGCGGGAAGCGCTCTACATGCCCGCCGTCGCCTGGGCCTATCCCGCACCGCCGCCAGGCAGCCGCGTGGCCGCACCGTCGGCCCCCGTCATCCCGGCCGAGGCCGCGCGCAACTATCGCTACGGCTTGCAGGTGCAGGGCAACAGCCCGCCATGGCGCCCAGTCTCCGTCTTCGACGACGGCAGGCGCGTCTATGTCGTGTTCCCGCGCGGCATCGTCCAGGGCGAGATGCCGCCTCTGTTCGTTCTTGGGTCGGACGGCGAGCCGCAGATCGTCAACAGCCGCATCCACCAGAACGTCCTGATCGTGGACCGCCTGTTCGGCGCCGCCGAGCTGCGCCTTGGCAGCGGCAACCGCCAGCAGGTGGTCAGGATTGTCCGCGTAGAGCAAACGCAGGCCGCAGCCCAACCAGCCGGTGCGACCACGGGAGGATCACCCTCATGAGTGGCACCGACACTACGGCTCCCATGCGGTTGCGCGCCGAGCCGCCCCGCGTCACCCGTCTGTCCCGCAAGGTGCTGGCAGGCGCCGGAGCCGTCGCCCTTCTCGGCATCGGCGGGGCGCTGATCTACGCCCTCCAAACCCGTGACGCGGGACCGGGCGGTGGCGAACTCTATTCGACCGAGAACCGCCCCACGGCAGACGGGCTTGCCGGCTTGCCGCGCGATTACACCGGCCCGGTTCTTGGACCGGCGCTTCCGGGCGACCTCGGCCGCCCGATCCACGAGGCGCAGAACCGGGGCCAGCCGGTCATGCCTCCGGCGATCACCACACCTTCTGTCGATCCTGAGGAGCAACGACGGCTTGCCGAGGAAGAAGCTGCGCGGCTGAGCGGTGTGTTCTTCCAGTCCGGCCCGCGCACGGGAGCGCCGGCAGGAACGGCCATGCCTAGCCTTGCCGGTCTTGGCCTTGGCGGACGGCCGGACGGGCAGAGCCGGCACACAGCTTTTCTCAATGGACCCGTGGACCGGCAGACTGTCGCACCGGATCGTGTCGCGCCGCCGGCATCGCCCTACATCCTTCAGGCCGGGGCCGTGATCCCGGCCGCGCTCATCACCGGCATCCGTTCCGATCTGCCCGGCCAGATCACGGCGCAAGTGACCGAGAACGTCTATGACAGCCCAACCGGCTCGCTGCTCCTGATCCCACAGGGAACGCGCATCATCGGTCAATACGATGATGGCGTGACCTTCGGCCAGCGCCGCGTGTTGCTGGCGTGGAATCGCCTGATCCTGCCCGGCGGCCGTTCCATCGTTCTGGAGCGCCTGCCGGGCGCGGACGCATCGGGCTATGCCGGGCTTGAGGATGGCGTCGATTATCATTGGTGGGATCTGATGAAAGCGGCTGGCCTCTCCACGCTGCTCGCGGTCGGCACGGAGCTGGCGACTAGTGACGAGGACCGGCTTATCCGTGCGATCCGCGACGGCGCACAGGATACCGTCAATCAGGCGGGCCAGCAGATCGTCCAGCGCCAGTTGCAGGTCGCCCCGACGCTGACCATCCGGCCGGGCTTCCCGGTCAGGATCATCGTCACCCGCGACCTTGTGTTCGAGCCGACAGGAGGTTGACCATGACCAAGCTAAAACTCGGTCCACTGCCCGACGACAAGCCTGTCAAGGTAACGGTGGAACTGCCCGCGTCGCTTCACCGCGATCTGACCGCCTACGCTGAAGTGCTGGCCCGCGAGATGGCCCAGCCCGCCGCCGATCCCGTCAGGCTCATCGTGCCGATGCTGGAACGGTTTATCGCCACGGATCGCGGCTTCGCAAAGGCTCGTCGCTCGCCCCACTCTAAGATGCCGACTACCTGATTTTCGTGGATTTCGCGGATGCCACTCTGGCCATGGCAAGTATTCTGCGTAAGGGGGGATTGTCGTTTCGGGGGGACCAAACGGCCGAGAAGGGAAGTATCTCCCCTTTGATAGGCCGGTAAGTGATGCCGGGCAGCATGGCGACGGTCATGGCCTCGCTCACCAGCGTTAGTCCCCGGCCGATTGCCACCAGCGGCAAGAGGTTGTCGCGGCCGACCGACTGCACCTGGATCTCCGGGCGCCGGCCGAGCGATGCCAGTTCCCGCACCAGATGATCGTGAATCTCCTGGCCTGGCGCAGCCTCGCTGACGATGAATGGCTCCTCGGTCAAATCCGGCCACGTCAGTTCGGCGCGGGCGGCGAGGGGATGGCGATCTGGCAGCACCACGAAGACCCGCTCAGACCACAATTGCGCGCGGTCGCAGCCGGGCCAATCCCGTTCGCCGGTCAAAAAGGCGACGTCGAGGCGGAACTGCCGGATGGCGGCGACATGCTCCTCGGGATTGCCGTCGACCAACTCGATCCTGACGTTTCCATGCCGGAGGCCATAGGTGTAGAGCAGTTCGGCGAGGAAGCCGGAAGCGATGGAGGAATAGATGCCGATCCGCACCCGTCCTTGCTCGGAACTTCCAGCAGCGGCTACCTCATTTGCGCCTTCACTGATCGTCCTGATCGCTCGTCGCGCACGATGAAGAAAACGTTGACCTGCAAAAGTCTGAGACACGCCCAACCTGTCTTCGAGATCAACAATGCAGCGGCTGATTGCCGATTGCGACCGTCCAAGTACAACTCCAGCCTTGCGAAAACTGCCATGCTCGGCTGCAGCCACGAAATAGCGGAGATGACGAAGTTCGATTGATTTGGAGTGCCTCGCCATTTGCTACATCATTGTTTGTCGATGGCGAGCGTCTGGACGGTAGCCGAGAATGCGGCAAGACCGCAGCCGGATATGACCTCGGTCACGGCTAGGTCGCCATAGGTCAGCGGCTTATTGAATGCCATTCGCAACCTGAACCTCCCGCACGAAACGGATGATGCCGGCTAGGTCCGCATCCGTGAGTCCCGGCACCGGGGGCATGTTTCCGAAGCGCCAGTGATGGGCGCGCACCCCGTTGCGTGCTGCCAAGACGAAAGCCATGTCGCTGTGATGACCCGGCTCATAGATTTTGTGGATGAGCGGAGGTGCGGTTCCCGCACGCCCTTCAGCGTTCGTGCCGTGGCAGGAAGCGCAGTTGGCGGCAAATATCTGCTGACCGGCTTCGGCCTCGGGTGACAGTGTGGCCGGCAGAGTTACAGCAGCAAGAGCCTGGCCCTCTTCCGCCGGGCTTGCAGCATCGGGCTGGCTCCAGAGCCACCAGGCACTGCCTGTCGCGATCACGGTAATCGCCACGAGTATGAAAGTTCGCATGATGTCTTCCTCTGATTTGCTCACGGGGATGAAGAGATTTTAGGAGGAGGCCTCGATCGCCTTGGCGCTGGGGAAACCCGGCACCCAGGTTCGCGATGCAGTCAGTTCGACGGCCAATGAACGATGCGGTGAGTGTCGTTACCCAACATCATCCGGATGATCTCTTGGATCCCGGTGCTCGGACGCAACGGGCTGGTCAACACGGCGCTCGTCGATCTCGGCATCGTGCCGGCCCCGGTCGAATGGCTGCTCTATTCCGATTTCGCCGTGGTGCTGGCCATGGTGCATCTCTACACGCTGTTCATGGTGACGCCGATCTTCAACACGTTGATGCGCATCGACCGCTCTCTCATCGAGGCGGCGCGCGATGCCGGCGCCTCCAGCCTCCAGGTGCTGACCAATGTGATCCTGCCGCTGGCCAAGCCCGGCATGGCGATCGGCACGATCTTCGTCGTGACGCTGGTGATGGCCGACTTCATCACCGTCCAAGTGATGTCGGGCGGGCAGAGCGCCTCGGTCGCCCTGATGATGCGCAACCAGATGTCCTTGCTGCAATATCCGGCCGCCGCCGCCAATGCGGTGGTGCTGCTGGCCATCGTCCTCCTGCTCGTCGCCGCGATCCTGCGCGTCGTCGACATCCGCAAGGAGCTGTGAGATGAGCGAGACCCGCGGCCTCGAGTTCTGGATCCTGGCGCTGTTCTTCGCGCTGTTCGTGGTGTTCCTCTACGGGCCGCTGTCGGCCATCGTCATCCTGTCCTTTCAGGGACCCGACGGCGGGCTGACCTTCCCGCTCAACGGCACCTCGCTGCACTGGTTCCGCAACCTGACGGAGCGCCAGGCGGTCGGCGATTTCGGCGGCAGCTTCCGCCGCTCACTGGCGCTGGGTATCGGCGTCATGCTGGTCACCGTCGTGGTGTCGCTACTGGCGGGCCTCGCCTTCCGCCGCCGCTTCTTCGGGGCAACGCCGCTGTTCTACCTCTCGGTTGCCAGCCTGGTGGTGCCCTCGATCATCGTCTCGCTCGGCATCGGCGTGATGTATCAGCAGGTGGGCCTGCGCCCGGCCTGGTACAGCTCCGCCTTCGGCGCGCACCTGACCTGGACCCTGCCCTTCGGCGTGCTGATCATGTTCGCCGTGTTCAACCGCTTCTCGCCCGCCTACGAGGAAGCCGCGCGGGACCTTGGCGCAAGCGCCTGGCAAACCTTCCTGCACGTGCTGCTGCCGATGATCGCGCCGATGCTGGTCGGCGTCGGCCTGTTCGGCTTCACCCTGTCCTATGACGAGTTCGCCCGCTCGCTGATGACCTCGGGCACCTACAACACCCTGCCGCTGGAGATCTACGGCATGACCACCAACGTCACGACGCCGGTGCTCTACGCGCTCGGCACGGTGACGACGCTGTTCTCCTTCCTCGTCATCGTGGCAACGCTGAGCGCCATCCTCTGGCTCGGCCGCCGCCGCGCCCGCGGCCAGGGCACCGCGTGACGGACGGCAGATAATGGACCTCCTGATCGTCAACCCGAACAGCACCGCGTCGATGACCCGCACCATCGAGGCCGCCGCAAAGACCGTTGCGGCTCCTGGTACGCGGATCGTCGCCGCCACTTCGCAGGCAGGCCCCGCCTCCATCGAGGGCTATTACGACGAGGCCCTGTCCGTGCCGGGACTGCTCGCCGAAATCCGCGAGGGAGAACGGGCCGGCGCCCGGGCCGCGGTGATCGCCTGTTTCGACGATACCGGGCTCGATGCGGCACGAGCGATGGCGCGCATTCCGGTGCTCGGCATCTGCGAGGCGGCGCTGTCGCTCGCCGCCTTCGTCGCCCGCCGCTTCACCGTGGTGACGACGGCCGAGGCCGCGCGCGTGCCGGTCGAGGATCTGGTCGCGCGCTACGGCATGGCGGGCCGAGCAAGGGTGCGCGCCGCCGGCATGTCGGTGTTGTCGCTAGAGGACCCGGCATCGGGTTCCGGCGAGCTGCTGCGGGCAGAGATCCGCGCGGCGCTGACACAAGACCATGCGGAGGCGATCGTGCTCGGCTGCGCAGGCATGGCCGACCTTGCCCGCCGCCTGTCCGAGGAGTTCGGCGTTCCGGTGATCGACGGAGTGAGTGCCGCGGTGAAACAGGCGGAGGCGCTTGCCGCGCTCGGGCTGTTCACCTCCAAGCGAGGCGCCTATGCTGCCCCCTCGCCGAAGCGCTACAGCGGCGCCATGGCCTCCTTCGCTCCGATGCCGGCAGGGACCGAATGACCGAACAGACACTGCGCGCGCTTGCCCCCGATGAACTGCCCCTCCTGATCGACTGGGCCGCCGGCGAGGGCTGGAACCCCGGCCTCGACGATGCCCCGGCCTTCCATGCCGCCGATCCCGGCGGCTTTCTCGGGCTCTTCCTCGGCACCGAAATGGCAGCGGGGATTTCCGCCGTCTCCTATGGGCCAGACTTCGGCTTTATCGGACTCTACATCTGCCGGCCGGACCTGCGCGGCAAGGGACTGGGGCGCCGGGTCTGGGATGCCGGCATGGCAAGGCTCGGCGAGCGCTGCATCGGCCTCGACGGCGTGCCGGCGCAGGAAGACAACTACCGCAGCATGGGCTTTGCCGTCGCCTATCGCACCTTGCGCTTTTCGGGACAGGCGCCGGAGGCCGCACCGCCGGACGGCACACGGATCGCCCCGGCCGATCCCGGAGACGCCGGCCTGTCCGTCTATGACGCGGCTGTCTTCCCGGCGCAGCGCGAGGCCTTCCTGTCCGCCTGGGTTTCGGGCCCGCGCGTCGCGCGGATGGCGATCAGGGATGGGCGCGTCGTCGGCTATGGCGCGGCGCGAAAATGCCTTCAGGGGTGGAAAGTCGGGCCGCTCTTCGCCGACACGCTGGCGGACGGGACGGCTCTCCTTGCCACCCTCGGCGCAGCGACCGGCGGCGAGGAGCTGCATCTCGACGTGCCCGACACGGGGCACGGCTTCGGTAGGTGGCTGGAGCAGGCCGGCTTCACGCAAGGGTTCGCCACCGCGCGCATGTACCGCAACGGCGTACCGGCGGGCGATGCGTCCCGCGTGCTTGCGACGACGACGCTGGAGCTCGGCTGAGGGATAAGCGAGCGCCTCAAGCGCTCACAAACGCCTTCATCCAGCCAAGACCCTCACCGGTCGTGCCGCGCGGCCGGTACTCCGCGCCGAAATGCCCCCGATAGCCGGCATCGCGCAGGGCCGGCAGCAGCCAGTCGTAGTCGACCTCGCCCCGGCCCGGCTCGCCCCGGTCCGGCACGGCAGCAAACTGGATATGGCCGATCAGGTCCATCCAGCGCTCGGCCTGGCGCAGCAGGTCGCCGCGCATGATCTGCATGTGGTAGCAGTCATACATGATGCGGATGCCCTCGCCACCGCATTCCGAAATGATCGAAGCGGCGCTCTCGCAGTCCGAAAGTAAGTAGCCCGGCACGTCGCGGGTGTTGATCGGCTCCAGCAGCAGTCTCATGCCCCTGGGTGCGGCAAGATCGCGAAAGCGGCGAAGGTTCGCGACGAAGGTGCGGCGCGCGGCCTCCCCTTCCGCCTTTCCGGCCATGACATGGATGTTGCCGGCGCCGATGGCAGCCGCGTAGTCGAGCGCCTGCGTGAAGGCGGCAAGCGCCTCGTCCTCGCGCCCGGCAAGGGCCGCAAGCCCGAACTCGCCCTTCGCCACATCGCCGCGCACGGTGTTGAGCCCGAGCACCGGCAAGCCGGTCTCCTTGAGGGCGGCGGCGAGCTCGGCTGCCGGCACCTCGTAGGGCCAGTGCAACTCGACCGCGCCGAAGCCGGCAGCAGCGGCCGCATGCACCGCTTGCGGGAGCGCCAGATCGGTCCACAGGAAGCCGAGATTGGCCGAAAGCGGCAGGGAGGTCTTGTTCACGGTCATCGCGCCTCAGTCCCATTCCACATCGAAGTGATCGACAATCGAGCGGATCTCGCCCTCGCTCAGGAGACGCGGGTTCATGCCCCGCAGCAAGAGTGCCAGACGGGCGGTCTCCTCCAGCTCCTCCATGGCGTAGACCGCCGCCTCAAGGTCCTTCGCCGCCACCACCGGGCCGTGATTGGCCAGCAGCACGGCGCTGCGGCGACCGGCAAGCCCGCGAATCGCCTCGCCCATGGCAGCATCGCCCGGGCGGAAGAAGGGCAGCAGCTTTACCTTGCCAAGCCGCATGATCGAATAGGGCGTGAGCGGCGGCAGCACATTGTCCGGGTCCACCTCCGGCAGCATCGACAGGGCGACCGAATGGCTGGAATGCAGGTGGACGATGGCCCCGGCCTTGGCACCGCGCGTCTCGTAAAACGCCGCGTGCAGCGGCATTTCCTTGGTCGGAGCGTCGCCGTCGACATGCCTCCCTCGCGCATCGAAGCGCGACAGGCGGCCGGGATCGAGACGGCCGAGCGAGGTGCCGGTGGGCGTGACCAGCAAGCCGCCGTCGGAGAGGCGCAGCGAGATGTTTCCCGAGGCCCCGCCCGTCAGCCCGCGGTCGAACATGGAGCGGGCGAGCGTGCACAGAAGCTCGCGAAGCCGCGCTTCCTCGCTCATGCAGCACCCTTTTCGGACAGGATCGCCAGCGCGCGCTCGAAGAAGTCCTCGCCGCCGAAATTGCCGGACTTCAGCGCCAGCGCCAGCTCTGCCCCTTCAACGCGCAGGGCCGGCACCCCGGGATCGATCTCCGGCCCGATGCGCAGCGCCTCGCAGCCGAGGCCGCGCACCACCGCGCCCGAGGTCTCGCCGCCGGCCGACACGATGCGGCGGATGCCGGAGCGCGCGAGCTCGCCGGCAAGATCGGCGAACAGGGTTTCGATGGCGCCCGCCAGCGTCTCCGTTCCATAGACGCCCTGGGCGCGCCGCACCTCCTCCGGATCGGCCGAGGAATAGACGAGCGGCGCCGCGTCCTGGTTCTCCAGCACGAACGCGTGCAAGGTCGCGACGGTGGTCTTGCCGGACATGACATCGTCGGCCGTCACTTCCAGCGAAGGATGGTTCGCCTTGTAGCGCGCCACCTGCGCGCGGGTCGCGCGCGAGCAGGAGCCCGACAGCACGACGCCAGGACCGTCGACCCCGGCAAAGCTGTCGCTGCCACCGGCAAGCTCTCCCGCACGGCGGAAGTTCTCCGGCAGGCCGAGCGCAACGCCGGAGCCGCCGGTGATCAGCACCAGCCCTTCCGCAGCTGCGCCGATGGCGTGAAGATCCGCATCCGCGATCGCATCGACGACCACCGGGCCGGCACCGGCCGCAAGCTCGCGGGCTAGGCCCGCGGCGATGCCTTCCGCCCCCTTGGCGACGTCGGCATGGGCGACATGGCCGACCTTGCGCGGCGTCTGCAGGGAGAGCCAGCGGCGGATGTCCGGATCGGTCATCGGCGTCAGCGGGTGATCCTGCATGCCGGACTCGCTGAGCAGCCGGTCGCCGACGAAGAGATGACCCTGGTAGAGCGTGCGGCCTGTGCCGGGAAAGGCCGGGCAGACGATGGCGGTCTTCGCGCCGAGCCGGTCCATCAGCGCGTCGATCACCGGGCCGATATTGCCTTGCGGCGTCGAATCGAATGTCGAGCAGTATTTGAAGAAGATCTGCCGGCAGCCCTGCGCCAGCAACCAGTCGAGCGCCGCCAGCGACTGTTCCACCGCCTCGGCCACCGGCACGCTGCGGGTCTTCAGCGCTACGACGCCGGCCTCGACGCCGGGCGCAGCCGGGCCGTCCGGCAGGCCGCAATACTGGGTGACCGCCATGCCGCCCTTGACCAGCGTGTTGGCAAGGTCGGAGGAGCCGGTGAAGTCGTCGCCGATGCAGCCGAGCAGCATGGTCAATCCTTGTCGCTGGAAGTCCCGCCCAAAACGTCCGCGCCTGATGCCGGGACGCCCGGCAGGGCGATGTTGCCCTCGCGGGCATAGATCTTGGCGACCGCCACGTCGCCCTCGCGGCCAAGGCCCGCGTCATGAGCGGACCGGAAGCGGGCGAGCGCCGTTTCCGTCAGCGGAACGGAGAGCCCGCCGGCGGAGGCCGCCTCGGCGACGATGCCGAGGTCCTTGACGAAGATATCGACTGCCGAATGCGGACGATAGTCGCCGTCGGCGATGAAGGGGCCTCGGTTCTCGAACATCCAGGACGAGCCGGCGCAGCGGGAGATCACCTCCACCATGCGCGCCACTTCGATGCCCTGGCCGACGCCGAAGGTCAGTGCCTCGGCGGTAGCGGCGATGTGGACGCCGGCCAGCAGCTGGTTGACCACCTTCATGGCCGAGCCGGGACCGGCGCGGTCGCCGAGCTCGAACACCGTCTCGGCCATCGCATCGAGCGCGGGCCGGGCGGCAGCGAAGGCATCCGCCGTGCCGGAGGCCATGATCGACAGGCGTCCCTCGGCGGCACGGACCGCGCCGCCGGAGATCGGCGCGTCGAGATAGAGCAGGCCGGTTTCGGCAAGCTTCGCCTCGAAACGAACGGCAAGTTCGGGGGCGAACGTGGCGCAGGAGACGACCACGGTGCCGGGGGCAAGATGCGGCGCGATCCCGTCCTCGCCGAAGAGCACGGCCTCGGTCTGGGCCGCGTTGACGACGACGAGCACGACAGCCGAAGCCCTGCGAAGGGCGGCATCGCGGGCGGCGCGGTCGGAGGCGATACGCCCGCCATCCGCCTCGAAGGCAGCCATGGCCGCCTGCTCCCGGTCGATGCCGGTGACATCGAGGCCGGCGCGCAGCAGCGAGCGCGCCATGCCGAGCCCCATGGCACCGAGGCCGATGACGACGAGCGGACCGGGGGCGGTGGTCATGATGCGGCTCCCGCGTGATCCTCGAGATAGGCGGTGATGATGGCGTCGATGGAGGCATCGCCGGCAAAACCGAGATCGAGCGCGCGGCGCGTGTCGAACGCCTTCGGCCAGGTGGAGATGATCGCCTCGACGGCAGGATCGGGCTGGTGGCGGATCAAGGCGACCGCCTCATCGCCCGCCACCTTGCGCAGCGCCTCGATCTGCTCGCCGACGGTCACGGAGACGCCGGGCAGGGTGATGTTGCGACGCCCGCCCATCGCGGCGGTGTCCAGATCGCCGGCATGGACGAGATAGCCGACGGCCGCGCGCGGGCTGGCCAGCCAGTGGCGCACGTCGGTGCCGACCGGCAGAACGGCTTCTTTGCCGGCAAGCGGCTCGCGCAGGATGGAGGAGAAGAAACCGGAGGCCGCCGCATTGGGCTTGCCCGGCCGGATGACGATGGTCGGCAGCCGCAGGCCGATGCCGTCGAAGAAGCCGCGGCGGCTGTAGTCGGCAAGCAGCAACTCGCCGATGGCCTTCTGGGTGCCGTAGCTCGACAGCGGCGTGACCACGTAGTCGTCGCCGATCACATCGGGCAGCGGAATGCCGAACACCGCCAGCGACGAGGTGAACACGACACGAGGGCAATAGCCCGAGCGCCCGTGCTCGGCGCGGATCGCCTCGAACAGGTTGCGGGTGCCGTCGAGATTGATCCGGTAGCCCTTCTCGAAGTCGCGCTCCGCCTCGCCGGAGACGATCGCGGCAAGGTGATAGATGACGTCGGGACGGGAGGAGACAAGGCGCTCGGCCTCGCCGGGCGCGCACAGGTCGCCGGTCTCGACCGAGACGGGAATGCCGCCCTCCGGCGCGCGGGCCGGGACGACATCGAAAAGGGTCATGTGCGAAAGCGCGGCACCGGCGAGGGTCCCGCGCGCGGTCAGCGCCCCGGCCAGCCCCTGGCCGAGCATGCCGCCGCCACCGATGATGAGGCAGGTCGTCATTGTCACTCTCTCCTTGCGGGCGGCTGGGCCGGGCGCGATATCCGGCGCCGCACCCGGAAGGGGCGGGCGCCGGATGTCTTTCATGGGAGCCTTAGATGCAGGGGCCGCCGTCGACTTCCAGCAGCACGCCGGTCACGAACTCGGCCTCGTCGGAGGCGAGGAAGCCGCAGGCCTTGGCAATGTCGAGCGGACGCGACATGCGGCCGAGCGGGATGCCGGCGATGATCTTCGCGCGGGTTTCCGGCGTGTCGTCGCCCGGCAGGAACTGGCCCGTCAGGCCGGTTTCGCCCATCACCGGGTTGATGCCGCACACGCGGATCTTGCGGTCGGCGAGTTCCACGGCCATCGAGCGGGTGATGGCGATGGCGGCACCCTTGGAGCCGTTGTACCAGGTCAGGCCCGGACGCGGGCGCACGCCGGCGGTCGAGGCGATGTTGATGATGACGCCGCCGCCGTTCTTCTCCAGCACCGGCACCGCATGGATCGCCGCGTGGTAGATCGACTTGACGTTGACCGCGTAGACCTTGTCGAAGGTGGCCTCGTCGACGAGCAGCATCGACTGGTTCTTGTGGGTGGTGCCGGCATTGTTGATGAGGATGTCGAGCTTACCGAACGCGTCGAGCGCGGTCTGCACCATCGCCTTGGTGGACTCGCTGCTGGTGACATCGGCCGTGCAGGCCACGGCAGACGCGCCGATGTCGCCGGCGACCTTTTCCGCCGCATCGCCGCGAATGTCGGCGACGACGACCTTGGCACCCTGCTCGGCGAAGTAATGGGCAATGCCCTCGCCATAGCCGCCGCCAGCGCCGGTGACGATTGCCACCTTGTCCTTCAGTTTCATTGCAGTCTCCCGAAAAAAGGCAGCGCCATCGCTACCTGTAGAACAGCTCGACGAGGCCGAGCGAGATGAACGGCACGTACGTCACCAGCAGCACGCAGCCCATCACCACCAGAACCATCGGCACCAGGGCCGGGATGATCTTCTGGATGGATATCTTAGCCACCGCACAGGCGGCGAAGAGGTTGACCCCGACCGGCGGCGTGAACATGCCAAGCGCCAGGTTGACCACGATGATCAGGCCGAAATGCACCGGATCGACGCCATAGGCGATGGCGATCGGCGCCAGGAGCGGCGCGAGCACCAGGATGGCCGCCGAGGTCTCGACAAACATGCCGACGATGAAGAGGAAGACGTTTACCGCCATCAGGAAGCTGATGCGGTCGGTGAACACCTGCTGCACCCATTCGGCGATGATCGCCGGCAGACCCGAACGGGTGACGAGGAACGAGAACAGGCCCGCGCCGGCGATGATGATCATGATCACCGTGCTGGAGATCGCCGAGGTGCGCAGCGCCGTGTAGATCTTGGCGAATGTCAGCGAGCGATAGACGAAGAGGCCGACGAACAGCGCATAAACGACCGCGATGGAGGACGCCTCGGTCGGCGTGAAGATGCCGCCGTAGATGCCGCCGAGCACGATCACCGGCATGAGCAGCGCCCAGCATGCATGCACCAGGGCCTCGAAGAAAGGCTTGCGCCCGTCGCCGTCCATCTTGCCGTAGCCCTTCACCCGGCACAGGATGATCAGGTAGATGAAGAGAGCACTGGCAACCAGGATGCCGGGGCCGATGCCGGCCAGGAACAGCTGGCCGATGGAGGTTTCCGTCGCAACGCCATAGAGGATGAGCGGGATCGACGGCGGGATCAGCACGCCGAGCTCGGCCGAGGAGGCCTGGATGGCGGCAGCGGTGCCGACCGGATAGCCATGGCGCACCATGGCCGGAATGAGAATGACGCCGATCGCGAAAGTCGTGGCAACCGAGGAGCCGGAGACCGAGGCGAAGATCATGCAGGTGACGACGCAGGTGCAGGCAAGGCCGCCCTGGATGCCGCCGACCATCGACTTGGCCAGCTCCACCAAACGCTCGGATATGCCGGCGGCCGCCATCAGGTTGCCCGACAGGATGAACAGCGGAACAGCCAGCAGCGGGAAGGAGTCGAGGCTCGCGAAGATGCGCTGCACGGCAAGCAGCAGGGGCACCGTCGAGAAGAACTGGATGCCGAAGGCGCTGGCAAGGACCAGAGACACGCCGATGGGAACAGCGGCGGCAAAGAGAATCAGCAGCGAAAAGGCCAGAGCCGCGTTCATACCTGGCCCTCCACATCCTTCAGTTCGTCGGAGCGCACGTCGTCCTGGCCGGTGAAGCTGACGATGGTCCGGGCGATCACTCCGGGTACGGCCAGCAGCGCACCGGCCGGCAAGGCCGCATAGACCCAGGCGATGCTGATCTCAAGGCCGGCAAGGTTCTGCCGCTGCACGCGCAAGGCCATGGCGGTGCCGTACCAGATCAGCATGGCGAGGAACGTCAGCGAGGCGATGGCGATGACGATGGTCAAGACCTGCCGCAGCGGCTTGGGCCCGACATCGATCAGGAAATCGACGGCGATCATCGCGCCCTGGCGGAACGCGGCGGCAAGGCCGAGGAAGACCATCCACATCATCGCCGAACGGGCTGCCACTTCCGACCAGGCGGAAGGATGCCCGAACACGAAGCGTGTCACGACCTGATAGAAGGTGAGAGCGACGATCACCGCCAGCGCGACGATGGACAGCTCGAGAGCGACACGGGTGACCCGGCGCTCGACGGCGAAGAACCATTGCATGATCGAACTCCTGCCGGGGCGGCCGCGTACGGCCACCCCGGGACTTCGGAGGGCGAGGCCTGGGAGGGCCTTACTGCTGGGCGGCCTGGATGCGCTTCAGCATCTCGTCGCCGTACTTCGCCTTGAAGGTGTCATAGGCGGGGGCGACAGCCTTCTGGAAGGCAGCCTTGTCGACATTCTCCACCACGTTCATGCCGTTCTTGCGCAGCAGCTCGACACCGTTGGCCTCATCCGACTCGACCTTGGCGCGGGTCGCCTCGACGGCAACCTTGGCGGCCTCGCGGAACCAGCCCTTCTCCTCGTCGGAGAGGCCGTCCCACAGGCTCGGCGAAGCGAGAATGATGGCCGGAGAGTAGCCGTGGCCGGTCAGGGTCAGGTTGCTCTGCACTTCCCAGAACTTCGAGGCGGTGATCACCGGGATCGGGGTTTCCTGGCCGTCGATGACGTTCTGCTGGAGCGCGGCGAAGACCTCCGGGAAGGCCATCGGCGTCGGCGAAGCGCCGGCGGCACGGAAGATTTCCATGTGCACTGGGTTCTCCATGGTGCGGATCTTCAGGCCTTCGAGGTCGGCCGGAGTGTTGATCGGACGGCTGGAGTTGGTGACATGGCGGAAGCCGTTCTCGGTCCAGGCGAGAGCGACGAGATTGTTCTCGCTGACCTTGTCGAGCAGCTCCTGGCCGATCTCGCCATCGAGGATGCTGCGCGCGGCCGCATAGTCCTTGAACAGGAACGGCAGGTCGAGAACCAGAGTTTCCGGCACGAAGTTGCCGAGCGGTCCGGTCGAGGAAACCACCAGCTCGACGGAGCCGATCTGCAGACCCTCGATCAGGTCGCGCTCGCCGCCGAGCGCGCCGGCAGCCTGTTCGCGGATCTCGTACTTGCCGCCGCTCAGCTCGGAGAGCTTCTTGCCGAAGGCCTGCACGCCCATGCTGTAGTGGGAATTCTGCGCCGTGGCGTGCGCGAAGTTCAGAACGGTCTGCGCAAGGGCGCCGCCGCTCATCGCCACCGAAAGGGCGACGGCGGACACGACTGTCAGACTGCGGAAACGAAACATAGCAATAGGAAATGACCTGTCTGTTCCGCGAGCGCATTTTGCCCAAGCCGGGCCAGATGATCCAAGTGCAACCGGATATCGATCTGGTGCATCTGTTTGACGCCGACAGCGGCCAAAGGTTGCATTATT
>Ga0172382_10004132_pt1 | contig 22407 bp, 14 predicted proteins | sample Leawel138RmetaG_FD_122245 | JGI IMG/M metagenome (GOLD analysis project Ga0172382, IMG submission 122245) | Leachate microbial communities from a municipal landfill in Southern Ontario, Canada - Leachate well 138R metaG | ecosystem: Engineered > Solid waste > Landfill > Unclassified | place... | reverse complement strand
TCTCGATCTCAAGTCGCTTATTGGAAAGCTGAATACTCACTGCCGGGCTGCCCTCGAGGGTGCCGCCGGGCTGTGCATGACCCGTACCCACTACAATATCGAACCCGAACACTGGTTCATACAGCTGTTGAACACGTCTGATAACGATATTTCTGCCATCCTGTCCAGGTTTGACGTCGACCGTGGAAAGCTGGTCGCCCAGCTGAATCAGGAACTCGACCGGATAAAAACAGGAAATACCCGTGCTCCGGCACTCTCTCCCGGGGTGGTCGACCTGGCCAAGAATGCATGGATGCTCGCCTCCGTGGAATACGGCCATTCACAGGTGACTTCCGCGCACCTGCTCGCTGCCCTGCTCATGGATGAGGGTTTCCGCAGCGCATCCGGGACAATCGCTGGAGAGCTCAAACACATTGCCCCCGAATCGTTACGGGTCCTGTTACCGAGTATCGTAGGGGCAACGGCGGAATCAGTATCCGCGCGCACAGGCGGCGCTTGCGATGACGGTGCAGTGCCGGCCTCGCCAAGCAATACCCCGGCACTTGACAGATTCACGGTCGATCTGACCAACGAAGCACGGCTTGGCCGCATCGATCCCGTACTCGGCCGCAATGAAGAGGTGCGGCAAATCATCGATATCCTGATCCGCCGTCGCCAGAACAATCCGATACTCACAGGCGAGGCTGGTGTCGGCAAGACCGCCGTGGTCGAAGGTTTTGCGTTGCGCATTGCCGCAGGCGATGTACCGGCGCCTTTGAAGGGTGTCAGCGTACGCAGCCTGGATTTGGGCCTCCTCCAAGCGGGTGCGAGCGTGAAGGGTGAATTCGAAAATCGCCTGAAGTCCGTGATCGCGGAAGTCAAGGCATCGGCGACCCCCATCATCATGTTCATCGATGAGGCACACACCTTGATTGGGGCAGGGGGCAAGGAGGGCCAGGGCGACGCAGCCAACCTGTTGAAGCCGGCGCTGGCGCGCGGTGAACTCCGAACCATTGCTGCTACTACCTGGGCGGAATACAAGAAGTATTTCGAGCGTGACCCGGCCCTCACCCGCCGCTTCCAGGTGGTCAAAATAGAAGAGCCCGACGTCCCCACAGCCATCGATATGATGCGCTCCATCGCGGTAGCCTTGGGCAATCACCATGGTGTACGCATCATGGACGACGCCATCGTGGACTCGGTAAAGCTCGCCCGACGCTACATCATGGGACGGCAACTGCCGGACAAATCCGTCAGTCTGCTGGACACCGCGTGTGCACGGGTGGCGCTTAGCCAGAGTGCCACACCTGCAGCCATCGAAGACACCCAGCGGCGGATTCAGCAATGTACGGCCAATCTCGCCTGCCTTGAAAGGGAACACGCCACCTTCGGTAACTGTGATGCACGCATCGCGGAACTCACATCGGAAAAATCCCGACTGGACTCAGCGCTGGAACAGCAGCAACAGCAATGGCGTGCCGAACAGGCAACAGTTGCACAGATCCATGCCCTGCAACAACGCCTGGAAGAGGATTTCCACATACGGGGGCAGGCACCCACGGACACGGGGACCTCGACCAATGCCCCCCTTTCGTCCGAGGCCCGTGAGACGATCAAGGCGGAAATACGGGCTCTCATGGAGGAACTGGAGACACTCCAGGGAGACGCGCCTTTGATTCAAGTCAATGTCGATGGTCAGGCCATCGCAGAGGTCGTCGCCAACTGGACAGGCATCCCCGTGGGCAAAATGATGTCTGATGAGATCAATGCGGTGCTTGATTTGAAAAACAAGCTCGCTGAGCGGGTGATCGGTCAGGACCACGCACTCGATGCCGTTGCCCAAGCCATCCGCACATCACGCGCCGGTTTGACCGATCCTCGCAAACCCATCGGGGTGTTCTTCATGGTAGGACCGAGCGGCGTGGGCAAGACCGAAACAGCGCTCGCACTGGCCGACCTGCTTTACGGTGGTGAGCAAAACCTCACCGTCATCAACATGTCCGAATTCAAGGAAGAGCACAAGGTCTCCATGCTGCTGGGTTCTCCTCCCGGTTACGTGGGCTATGGAGAGGGCGGCGTACTCACTGAAGCGGTGCGACGCAAGCCATACAGCGTGATACTGCTCGATGAGATGGAGAAAGCGCATCCGGGGGTGCAGGACATTTTTTACAACGTGTTCGACAAGGGCACTATCAAGGATGGTGAGGGTCGGGATATCGATTTCCGCAATACGGTCATCATCATGACATCCAATGCGGGTGAGGAACACATCAGGGCCATGTGCCATGCCGGCGAAGAGAGGAGGCCCGATCCCGATGTCCTTCTGGACAACTTCCGTCCTCAGTTATTGAAGTATTTCAAACCCGCATTCCTCGGCCGCACCACGGTGCTCCCGTATTATCCGCTCAGTGATGAAGACCTGATGAAGATCTGCAAGATCAACATGGATCGCATCGAAAAGCGTGTACTGGAACGCTACGACGCCGATCTTCGTTACGACGAGGAGGTCATGCTCCATATTGTCGCGCGGAGTCAGGAAGTGGATACGGGCGCACGCAATATCGAAAACATCCTCTCCTGCACGATGCTGCCGGAAATGGCTTCGGTATGTCTGGCCACATTGGCGGAGAACCGTCCTTTCACTGAAATTCACTTGAGCGTCGATGATGACGGTCGGTTCGCTTACAAGGTTTGTTGATGGCTGTTTCCCTGGCGGCTAGAGTTCCTTGCCCGCTGCGTGGGCATGGCGCTCGGCCAGTTCCAGGTAATGCAGGCTCTTCCGCATCCATTTCTCCGTATCGCGCACATCGGGATCACGGTTATGCCAGATGGCCAGCTTGGCGCGTAGCGTGGCACGCATGCTCTGGAAGAAATGTACGAGGCTGACGGCGGAGCGATCGCCGGTTATCGTTGCGTAGGCGCCAAACAGGATCTGCCCAACCCATGGAGCGCCCAAGCGCTCGCATTCGAGGGCGAGAAAGCCCAGTTCGTCCGCTGCATCGAGCACGCGAAATGCGCGCTTGAATTCCAGGCAATCGATGATGACGGGCACGCGCAGCAGACAGACGTGCTCCGGTCGCAAGTCACCATGGCCTTCGATGATGCGACCCTCGTGTACCCGCGCCGCGCATAGCGGCGCAAGCCGCGGCAATAGCCATTGCTGTTGCGCACAAAGGGTTGCAACTCGGGATGAGGGGAGACCCAGGCGTGGATCACCGAGCTCACGCCGGTTGTCCTCGATATCGTCACGAAAGCCGGCAAGGTACTCCACAACATCTGTGGGCACCGGAGGCAGTGTCTGGTAGAAACGTGCCAAGCAGTCACCGACACGGCGCAGGTCACGCTCAGTGGCCTGACCACGGCGGAGCCGCTCATCAAGCATACGCTTTGCGGGAAGTCGGCGCATGTGCACCAACCAATCGATGGTGCGCCCATCCCCAACAAGATTGAGCTGACCGGTGTCGGACAGGCTGAGCGGCAATACACCCAGGTAGATATTGCCGGCCAGGCGCCGGTTCAAGCGCACCTCCTGGCGGCAGTCCTGATGGCGCGCATCCAGGGTTCGAAAATCCAGGTAAGGCTGCCGCACAGGCTTCTTCAGCTTATAGGCAAAGCGTGGCGTCAGAAATACCCAGGAGATGTGGGTCTCCACCACGTCCACTTGGGCCGGTCGCTCAGGATAGGCCGCCGGCCGTCGCAAGAAGTCGACTTTCGCATCCAGATCCACGTGCCAGCTCCAGAGACTGTCAGGCCTTGCCGCCTCCAGCGGCACCTGTTTTCAAGTCTAGAAAATGGTTCCTTGGATCGGGATTGCTGAGCTGAGACAGAATTGCCGTACCCCTCAGCCAACCTCCCAAAAGAGGAAGTGGTGAGACGTTTCGCAACGCGGACCGGAAGCGTGAAAGTGCAGAAAACCCCGGTCTGTCAGCCCTCGTAACGGCTTCTCGAAGCCGCCATGGCTTGTGGACACGTGCACCTGGGATCGGCCACGCTGGGTGCTCTCGGCACCGGCACAGAACGTGGGCCGACACCTGATGGCACAGGGACAGGAGAAATCCTCCTGCCCCGTGTACCTCAGGAGCTTCAATCAGCGTCCATGTACCAATACTGCTTGTTGCGGCGTGCCGGGGGCGAGATCTCCACCTCCCCCCCCTGGAAGGGCGACTCCTCGTCACCGCCAATAATGAATGGCACCTTCTCACCGTCGACGTCCACGACGCCCGCCACCGGTGACGGCGGCAGACCACCCCCTGTGTATTCCACGAAGCGTTCATCGTTGAGGGCCGGATTGCCCGTGAGGAACTTGACGGCATAGCCGCGTGCAATGCCAAGGTTGCGTCCACAGGCGGTACCGACCGCCGCGGGCTCATTGGTACCGAAGTAAACCGTGCCCGCGAAGGTCAACGGCTTGTTCACCACCTGTTCGCAGGTATTCAGGTCGAAGCGCCAGCCTTTGGCCTGCACCAGAGCGGTGTCGTCTGCGGTGATATCGGGCGCGTTGCTCACGTCCAGAAGATCCGTGGTGGTGATGGGAGTCGCCGGCATGCCAGGGACCACATCCTTGATCATGAAGGCGCGATTGAGTACCCCGCCACTGCCCTGATTGCACGGATAGTTCTCCCAAAGCGGCCGCTCGCGGTCACCCGTACCGGCGATCACGGCGTTGAACTCCTTGTACGGCACCACGTCGGGGCCAAACAGGAACTTGCGCGCCTCGCCGTCGGCCAGCGATGCCAGACGAATTGTGTCCGCATCTGTGTTGTCGGACCAGCCGTTGAAGGCTGAGCCGTCGTAGCTACCCACATTGATGCGATAGATGTGGCCGCCCGTGTCGGCGGCATACACATACGTGGTGTTACGCTGCTTATCCTGGATGACCGCCACGTCGCCCGGAACACTGCGTGAGGTCGGATACTTGCGCAGCAAGGTCCCGGTGTCCGCATCCACGAACCAGACATTGGCGCCCTTGGGCGAGGCACCACAACTAGGCGTCGCGTTGTCCGCATCCTCGCAGGTGTCATAGCCGCCGCCGAACACCAGCACCGGTTTGGGCTTGCCTCCACCATCCACATAGCCACTGAGATGGGTGACGATCGGCTTGGACCAGGTCTGGCCGATCTCAGACCAACCCGTGGCGCAGGCGCTGTCGTTGCTCACGTCGTGGGTGAAGCAGCCTCGACGCCATTTGATGGAGGGGTTGGCCGGATCGCTCACATCGAAGGCATACACGGCACGACCTCCACGACGCATGGTGGGAAAGATCCATGTGGTACCAGCGTCCTGGAGCACGCCGATGGAGCCGTCGAAGAAATAGTCCTTCGGCCTGGGCGCCGGCGTGACGTTGCCGATATTCGGATAGGCAATAAGAGGGCTGTTGTCCCGCAAGCGCCGCAGGCGCCCATACGTCTCAGGGGCAATGAACCCCCACAGTTCCATACCATCCGTATCCTCAGTGCCGCCGGTGACCGCGTGGAACACACCATCGTCTGCGCCATAGAAGGCAATCACGCCGATGTCGCCACCGTAGTCGATGACCGCGGGCTGCGAGTGAATGACCCCGCCATGGACCGATGGGCGCACCTCATTCTGCTCGCCGTCCGCGTCTTCATCGTCCACATCCTTGCCGCGCACCCAGTCGATGAGGCCGGTGCGTTCCTCGGCCAGGACGGCCAAGGCACCGGCCGTAATGGCGCTGTTGGCCGTATTGAAACTCGTGAACGAAGTACAACTGCTCACCGAGGAGCCGTCGCAAGTCTTCAGGTTGCGCCCTGCATAGTTGGTGGAACTGGAGGTCAAGGTGGTTCCCAGCGAGCCTACGCCACGCAGGCGCTGCGCGGCCCCACCCTTTTCCACTACATCACCATCGGGTGCATCAGAGTGGAACGAGCTGGAGCCTGCGGTTGGAAACCGGGAACTTTGCGCCGTGCAGGAGCCCGTGGCCTGCGAGCCCGGGAAATTCCAGTAAGGACCGCTATCCGTGGTCCACATGCTGTCGGCACAGGGTGTGATGAACCCGGTCGTCGCGCTGATGGCCTCCTCCTCCTCCTTGTCCGCCAGCTTCATCTCATCAACGAAGAACTTGAACTGGTATTGCTTCAGGTTGCCGGCCCAACGCGGCGCCGCCGTGCTGTCGGGCCTGAACATGCCGATGAAGACCTGGTTCAGGTAAGTGCCCTGGGTATTGACGCTCACCGGCAGGCTCGACGACGCGAATACGCTATTGACCGACTGGATCTCGGTGAGGATCTTGCGCAGCGCGTTGACGATGTCGTTCTCATCCATGGCCGCGAAATATTTGCCGCCGCCTGCACGCGCCATACTGAGCAGCAGTGCCGTTTGATTCATGTCCTGCTTGTCTTTGTAGACGTCGATGGTGTAGGTCGTGACGTTCTGCTGACCCGGCGCACTGCTCACGTCGGTCTGGTTCAAGAAGCGTGTCCACTCGTCCGCATAGCGGATCTTGTTGTGAGGCGGTGGTGAACTGGTGCCTGTCGGTGTCACCGCATGGACGGTACGCGTCCCGAAAACATTGTATCCGGTGGTCTCGATGGCACTAATCGACTTGGTGGTTGCCAGTTTGGTGAAACTCCTGCCCACCTTCTTCTCCTGCAGTGCCTTGATCACCCATTTGGCCGCCTTGTTAGGGCAACCCGTGGTCACCGGCGCCGGGCTTGTCTGGCAGACGAAGGACGTATAGTCCGGCTCGCGCGGCGTAATCCAATCGATGCAGACCTGGTCGTAAAGCTTGTTCCCTTTCACGGAATCGGGAATGCACTCGGAAGGATTGGCGACCAGGGCATGTTCCGTCAGATCAAGGGTATAGGGACAACTACTGCTCAGCTCCTGACAACTGTAGGTAGTCGTTGCCGTATCTTCGTAGGGAATGCCTTCCTCGCGGCAGCTCTGTGCGTCTTCGAACGCACCGCAGGCGGTCGTTCCCAAGACCTCCACGGAAGTCACTTCCGCGCCCGATGAACACGTGGTGGCGGCAGTGCAGCTATAGCTCTCGTAGGCATCGCCGTACTTGGCGCGTGCACCGGCCTCACATTCCGCCACGCTGGAATACACGCCACAGGCACTGGTCTCCAGGTGCTCTGTCTCCGTCTTGCCGCCTTCTTCGAAATCGGGCATGAGAACCTGGCTCGTATCCCCTCCCACACCGCTCAGCAGCGAGGCGGGCGAATCCTGATTGGGAAAGCCGTTGCCGATGAAAATGACGTAGTTGCCGGCGCAGTTCTGTTCGTCGGTGATGACCTGCTTGTATTGCGACTTGGCCGCATCGATGAAAGCGTCTGCATCGGACTTGGGATCAGGGGCACCGCAGTAGCGGAATGGCCCGAACGCGTTCGCGCCCGTGGGCGTGCCCGCTACATCGTCCTGAGCGTGCGCCGGACTGGTGTAACCACCGAAATATTTGAAAGCCTCGAAGAGTGCGGCACTGTAATCGGTCTTGGCCGTCCCAACCTTCTCACCCGGGTCGTCGAAGTTATGGTAGATGCAGTTCGGGGTGCCATTGAGTGCGTTGGGCCCGTCTGTGCAGGCGGCAGGGTTTCCGATCAGGGCGGAGAAGGCATCTTTATTGGCTTCGGTCATGGGCCGCATGTGATAGCGCACGTAGCCGCCATCTATACCCTCCGTGAACAACATCAAGCCGATGTTGATACCGGTACCGAGACCCTCGACCACCGTGCGCACTGCATTGAGTTCCGATTGTCCCTGCTTGATGCCGCCGGGCCAGTGCTGCGCCGCACTGGACCAGTTGGCACTGTTGTCGATGATGATGAGGACGTTGGGATTGCTCTCCAGTCCCGTCTCGGCCGAATAGATGTCGATATCCTCGGCGCCGGCCGGGAATGCCGCCAGCAGGAATGCGGCGACGCCGGTGGAAAACAGTGTCTTGGGGAAGCTTTTCATGGTTGTTCTCCTGCTAGACGCCGCAGCCGGCGAGCGCCGCGCTCTGGCCCGTCAGGATCCGGATGCCCTGACGCACGATAGCGCTGGCACCGGTTCGGTCGTCCGTCGCCGTGGCCGCGATTTCCCACACCCCCCAGTAGCAGAGCATGGCGCCCCCCGAGGCATAACAATCCTCAGGAAGTTCGTCCACGAGCGGGTCGACCGGCACATAGGTGACGCATTGACGGGCGAACGTGACCGTGTAATCGGCATCCCCCCCTTCCCCGCTCATGCTGATGTTCTGTGGCCCCGGTACCACGTCGGTGAACTTGACGTTATCGAAATAAGATTTGGTAATGACATTCTCGATGGCCTGTTGTGCCGCGGCAGTCGCCTCCTCCTGGAATTGCATGTTGCCCACCACCCGCACGTTGGTGGTGCTCAACGTCAGCGAGGTGACGGCCACCAGTGTCATCAGGGCGAGCATGATCAGCGCCACGATGAGAGTGTTTCCCCGTTGTGCGGCGTCGTATCCCATGTTCACTCCCTACGGCCCGCGGGATTCTGCAAGCGCACGAATTGCGAATAAACATGACGCTTGAATGCGCCGCCAGGCGTTACCGACACGCCACCCAGGTCATAGGTCCTGGTGTCCGTATATCCGCCGGTCGCTTCCAGGTCGCGGGCCAGCACGTGCACACCCACGGCAAGGGTGTCGATGAAATTCGCCTCCGTGCAGCCGGCACAGTCATCGAAATCGTCAATGACACCGTCAACATCATTGTCGCGCCCGTAGAGCAACTGCATGTGCTCGATCCCCTCCACCAGTGCTTGGGGTGCGGACATGGTTCCGAAGGCATCGAGCTCGACGCGCTTCAGGGTGGGGATGCCATCCCCTGCCTGATGGTTGTTGGCGATGTAGTAGATGCGCGACAGCACACGCCTCACTTCGGCAAGGGCCACGCAATCGCGGTCACGCCAGGTGAAGTTGCTTTGCAGCCTGTCGACGGTGTATGCACCCTCGGGATCGGTCCGGCACAGGGTCACCTGGAGGTATCGGGTCAGATTGCCCGGGTCCAGGGGCGCGGCATTGATATCCCGTCGCGTGGTTTCGGCACGGCGCACGACCAGGATGTCCGTCCCTTCTTTCAGGTCGACGATGCAGCTCGGGGCCGTGCCTGCAGTGGCGTCGTTGTAACCCTGAACATGCACCGGCATGGCGGCATCCAGGTCAGCGGGATCGGTGGCGCACGGGTCGGGCATGCCCGACGTGGTCGTACCGGGGTCCAGTACGCCGTAATAACCGGCAAGCTGCAATTCGCCGGCAAGCAGTTGCATGGCGTAACGACCGTTCTCGATCATGCGCCCACTGCGTTCCAGTCCGCTCTGGGTGCGGCTCTGGTTGATGAACAGCGTGGTCATACCCGCAAGCAGGATCAGGCCGATGGTGATCGACACCATCAACTCAATGAGCGACAGCCCTGACTGCGAACCGTTCATGACATTCGTGGATCTCATGGTTCCAGATTGGCAATGGTGATGGGGATACTGATGACCCGCCGCAGTTCTTCGTCGCCGTATTCACCCGCACCGCACGCGACAGTGGCAACAGCACTGGGGGTAAGGCCCTGCCAAGCCACTGAAACCAGCAATTGCTCCGGAGGGCCGGCGGAGTAGGTGACACAGCCGCGCGCCCCGATCATGGCCCCGACGTTGGCGCCGGATTCGGTTTCCATGGCACCGAGCAGCAGGTTGTGCCATGCACATGCATCCAGGGCCTGTCCCACCAAACCGGTGCAGTCGAGCACGGCACTGTCGTTATGCGCCGTTCCAAGAGGTGCTACGGTGGCATAACTGCTGGCATTGCCGCGGTTGGCATTGATGCGCGCCACCATATCCTTGGCGATGACAATGGCCTGCGCCCGCTGGTAGGCCTCCATCTGCACCGTAAGTGCGCGTCCCTGCAATCCGGCCATGCCAAGCAGGCCGATCATCGTGACCAGCAAGGCCACCAGCACCTCGACCATGCCGAAGCCGCCATGACGAAGCTTCATGGGCAGACTCCCTTGGCGGAACGTGGACGCCCGCCCAGGTCCAGGAACAGGCAACGCACGTTACCGGTGGGTGTGGCGGAGACATCGATCTGGAAACGGGGTGGTGCACCACCGATGCGGCCAGTGCGCAGGAACTGCACACTGGTGATACTGGCTGGATCCGGCGTAATCACTACACCCGCCAGGGGGTTGTGATCACCGACCACCACCAGGGCATCGGTGCGTACTTCCCAGCCTTGGCTCCAGTCGCCATCCACGGCGCTCATGGTGAGCGTGGTGTTACGCTTGATGGCCTCGCTGCGCACCCAATTCATGGCGGCGAACATTTCGAAGCTGGCACTGCGCACGCGCTGGGATTCGGTGAGACTGCGAAAATCAGGGATCGCGACGGCCGCGAGAATCGCCAGGACGGCCAGGACGGTCATCAGCTCCACCAGGGTGAATCCCCCGTTGGATCGGGCGAGCGACGTGCGTAGTTCCGGTCTCATGGCATCAGGCTTTCACCATTTGTTGTCAGGCGCCTTTGCGCCTTCGCTGTCGAGCGCCAGATTGCCGTCGGTCTCCTGCCGGGTTCCAGCGATCGGGGCCGCAGTGATGGTGAAGGTGGCCGGTGAGAGGGTGGTGGTTACACGCACCGTATAAAAAGGCGACACCTCCCGCGGAACGGTAAGGCCAAGGTCTTCGAAATCCGCATCGTCATCCACTTCCAGATACTGGCGGGCATCGAGCAACCACTGTTTCTCTCGGCTCGCCACGTCCATCATGAATTGCTGGACAGCACTTCGGCTGGCGCGCACCAGGAAACTCTCGTAAGCGGGGAATGCGATGGCAGCGAGAACGCCGATGATGGATATGACAATCATCAGCTCGATAAGCGTGAAGCCACGGATGCGCATCATGGAGATGTCCTTCCGTCAGGATCCTTTCGGCGACGCCAAACGTGGCATTGCAGGCGCGAATGGCGGGCGTGTTCCAACTGCGGCTCGGTGTCGGTGAGCAACAGTGACGATCTTAGGGATGCCAAGACACAAGAATCCGTGACGTACTGCCGACTGTGACGCTCTGCACAGGTGCGTGCCACAGGCAGTACAAAGACAGAGAACCGCAGTTACTGATTATGACAACTCACGATTCGCGTGCCCTTGTACTGGCGGTTTGATTATATGCCCCGCCTTGTTTTGACGGTCAAGCACCCGTGCGTGTGGTGCATCAAAGGTGTGACCGGTGCACGGTTTTCGTCAGGAACGACGCCAATCCCTGTCGCGGGGCTGAAAACCTTCCCTCCGATCACCGGCGTCCCATGCACCAGGGACAATGCAACAGACTCCGTCTTTGCGATGACCTAGAGTGGATCGGATGGCGCATGCTCGCGGTGGGCAAGCAGCGTGAACGGCAGCGCGACCAACGTAATGCCAGCCCCGACCACGTAAGATGCCGCAAACCCCCACGCGTCGGCGGTCCGGCCGAGCAGCGGCTGGACCACACCGCCTGCCGAGCTGAGCAGGTTGTCCGACGACAGCACCGTCGCCCGCTGTTCGGAAGGAATCAGCCCATTGATGAAAGCCTGGCGCACGGGAAAGCTCGCCGAGTCCACCACGGCCCACAACGCCAGCAACACCAGCGCAAGCCAGAAGCTCGGGAATAGACCGATAAGGGCCAACGCACCCGAGGTAATGGCGGCTGCGGCCAGGAGCAGCTGGGTACGCCGGCGGAAAGCCCGCCGCACATATGGCACGATGAGCCCGCCGACGATCTGTGCGCAGGCGATGACGGCCGCGGCGAGGCCGGCGATCGCATAGGCCTCCTCGATGCCATAGAGCTGGAGCAGGAAGGGCTGCATCGCATAAAACACGTAATAGCCCACGCCGGCCAGGAACGGGCCCGCCAGCATCACCCAGCGCACGGGCGGATTGCGGAGGCCATGGTTCAGGGCGGAAGCGACGATGTTTCCCATATCCCGCGCCACGGATGCACTCCTGCGTGGCGTGAACCCCACGTCATGCATCAATGACCATGCGATCAGAAAGGTAATGGCAAGCAGCGCCGCGCGTAGCAGATAGGGCACCCCGAGGTTTGTGAACTGCGCGATCACGCCACCAGCCACCGCGCCGGTGAGCATGGCCAAGCCCGCGGCGATCTCACCCTTGGCGAAGGCGTCATCCAGCGCGCCCTCGTAGCCCACAAAGGTCAGCGCATCCACCAGCCAGGCCTCGGTGGCACCCGTAAAAAACGTGAATCCCAGGCCCAGCAGCATGGACGCCAGTGCCCATGCCCACAGCGGCCCGCTCACGCGCCAGAGCAGGAAGTAAAGCAGGGTCGAGATGAACAGTGTGGCTGCGCCTGCCAGGAAGGAAACACGCCGGCCCATGCTGTCTGCCACCACGCCAGTGGGTACCTCGAACACCACTTGTCCGATGGTGAAAAAGGCATTGGCTGCGAAGGCTGCGGTGATACTCAGCCCGGCGTCGAGCAGGAACAGGGTGTTGATGCCCCAAATGAACGAGGCGGCAAACGTGGAAAGCAGAACCAGCGTGACATAGGTGCGCAGGATCTGCCGTGAGGCGCCGTTCATTCACAAAGTATATGCGGCGCAGGGCCGGACCACGGGAGACTCCCGGCGCCTCTGCGTCGGAGTCCTTGGTTAACAACCTTCAGCGCATGCTGAACAGTTCCTGGTGGAAATCCCCCTCATCCAGCCCGCGCGCGCTCAGATCACGCCGCAGACTCTTGCCGAATCCAGCCGGGCCGCAGAACCACACATCCGCGTCCTTCCATTCCGGCACCGCATCGGACAGACGCGCGGCATCGAGATAACCGTCCTTGCGCGTTACGAGCGCATGCAGGCGCACCCCCGCCCGTTCGGACAACTGGCGCACCCTCTCGAGGAATCCTGTGTCGGGGGCATTGGTGCTGAAGAAGAAGTCGATTACCTGCCTGTTTTCGCTCCCGGCCAGATCCTGCAGCCGCGCGAGGAATGGCGTGATGCCGATGCCTCCTGCCACCCAGATCTGGCGCGGCTTGCAGGTATTGAAGTCGAAGCAGCCGTAAGGGCCTTCTACCGTGGCCAATGCGCCGATCCGGAGTCTGCCGGGCAACGTCCGCGTGTAGTCGCCCGTTTCCTTGATGTGGAAACTCACGCGCCCGTCGCCACGCCATGCGGAAGAGATAGTGAAGGGATGAGGACCTTCATCGCGGTCGAAGGTAAGGAACGCGAACTGCCCCGCCTTGTGTCCGGACCATCGATCCAGCAACTGAACGGTCACTGCGAGCACCCGGTTGGCCTGGTGATACTCGAGTTTCTCGATGACGCCCACGGCACGGCGCCGGTGCCCCACCCTTCTGAACAGCGACATGAAGGCCGCGGCCGTGCCGCCGGCCATCAGGATCGCCATCACGGGACCAAGGGCCGACGTCCAGTACGCGGATTTTGTCAGCACGACGGAATGGAACACCAGGAACAGGTAGACGACCGCGAGCAAACGATGGGTCTTGAAGAAATGGCGATAGGGGAAGCGCTTGATCAATGCCAGCACGACGACCACCACCAGGGCGTAGAACGCCCATTCGCCAATGGCCTCCGCAAGCCCGCGCTGACTGCGCGCGAAGGCTTCCCATGCGCTCGCCGGTTCCACAGGTGCACGCCGCGCCGGTCGCGCCAGCCAGCCCCATCCCACGGCCCACTTCGGACCCTGTGCCCACAGCCAGTGGACCACCGAGATCACCAGTCCCGTGATGCCGAGCCATTTGTGCAGGCGATAGATCTTGTCGAGCCCTCCGAGCCAGGGTTCGAGCAGGATGGGCCTCAGCGCGAGCATCATGCCGATGCTCATCACGCCCATGCCCAGAACACCGGTAAGGTCGACCGCCGATGAGCGCACTGCGAAGAATTCGAGGCCGCGCCACAGCGGGACGTCGGCGATGAATCCAAGCGCCGTGAGCACCGCGAGAATGGACAGGAAAGCGATCCTGATGCGTTTCATGGCGATTCCCCTGAAGAGCGTTCAACCACGCACCCGTGCGTGCGCGTCATGCCGGGACCAATCTACCACGCAGGATCGCCGTGGCGGCGTGACCTCGCGTTTCTTTGCATTTCCTTGCAAGGCTCGTGGCCCGAACAGGTGCATTCATGTGCCCGCGGGTGGACTCCACCGCGTGTGAAACGTGTTGTGGAGTCGTTGCGGAACGTGAGCGAAGACGTTCCAATGGCCGGAGCTCACGCACCTGTGCCGCGGGCAAGCACGCGGCACAGGTCCTGCCTTGTCCCGGATCACATGCGGTGCGGAGGGACTTCCTCGTCGCCCACGGGCAGCGCCTGCTTGCCGCGCTCCAGCCACTTGAAGAACAGCGGCACGAACAAGGTGGCAATGAAGGTGGCCGCCAGCATGCCGCCGAACACGCCGGTGCCCATGGACTGGCGCGCCGCCGCGCCGGCGCCCGTGGAAAACGCCAGCGGCGCCACACCCAACACGAAGGCGAGCGAGGTCATGACAATGGGGCGGAAGCGCAGGCGCGCTGCCTCGATGGCGGCGTCCACCACGTTCTTGCCAAGAGCGTATTGCTGGGCGGCAAATTCCACGATCAGGATGGCGTTCTTGGCGGCGAGGCCGATGAGTACCACCAGGCCGATCTGGAAGTAGATATCGTTGGGCATGCCGCGCGCGAATATCAGGCCCAGCGCGCCCATGAGCGCGAACGGCACCGACATGATCACCGCCAGCGGCAATGACCATTTCTCGTACTGTGCTGCCAGAATCAGGAACACCATGATGACGCCGAAGATGAGCGCGGGACCCGATGAGCCCGCATTCTTCATCTGTTGGTAGGCTTCGCCCGACCAGGCCAGGTGATAACCGGGCGGCAGCGTGGTCGCGGCGACCTCCTCCACGATACGAATCGCGTCGCCGGAACTGATGCCCGGAATCGATGCACCCATGATCTTGGCGGCGACGAAGCCGTTGAAGCGCTCGACCTGTTCGGGGCCGATGATGTCCTTCACCCTGATCACCGCCGCCAGCGGAATCATCGCGCCCGTGGCCGTGCTGCGCACATACACCTTGCCGAGATCCTCGGGCCTGGTGCGGTATTCGGGTTCCGCCTGCAACTGCACACGGTAGGCGCGGCCGGTCTTGTTGAAGTCGTTGACGTACAGCGCGCCCATGGTGCTCTGCAGCGTCTCGTAGACGTTGTTCAGCGGAATGCCCAGGGACAGCGCCTTGGCCTCGTCCACCTCCACGAACAACTGCGGTGTGGTCGGCCGAAAGAAGGTGTTGATACGCGTGAACTCCGAATGGGTCTGCAGGGCACCGATAAGGTCCTGCACCACGAGGTGCAGCTTCATGGGATCGCCTTCCACGCGATCCTGCACGTACACCTCGAAGCCACCGGCCATGCCGAGCCCGCGGATGGCCGGCGGATTGAAGGTAAGCGCCATGCCATCAGGCAGGCCCATCATCCCCATGCCCATGAACTGCTTGGCCAGGTCCTGCGCCTTGGCTTCGCGCTCGTCCCAGTGCTTGAAACGGGTGAACATGGTGCCGCCGTTGGTCTTGCTGGCGCCACCGATGAGGTCGTAGCCGCTGATGAGCACGGCGTTCTGCACCGCCTCGTTCTGCGACACCATCTGGCGGAAGCGTTCGCCGCTGGCGGTGGTGCGCTGCAACGAGGCGCCGTCGGGCAGCATGATGGACGACATCACTACACCCTGATCTTCCTCCGGCACGAAGCTGCCCGGCACGATGCGGAACAGCAACACGGCTGCGCCGATCACCACCAGGAAAACGGTCGTGCCCAGGAACGGATGATGCAGGATGGCCTCTACAGTGTTCGTATAGAACCGTGTGATGAACTCGAAGCCCCGATTGAAGGGACGGAACAGCCGCGACTCCTCATGATTCGGTTTCAGGATGAGAGCACACAGCGCCGGGGTGAGGGTCAGGGCGACGATGCCCGAGATCACCACGGACACGGCCACGGTGACGGCGAACTGCTGGTACAGCACGCCCGCAATGCCGCCCAGGAAGGCCACCGGTATGAACACCGCACACAGCACCAGCACGATGGCCACCACCGCGCTCGACACCTCGCGCATGGCGGTTACCGCGGCCTCGAACGGCGGCATCTTATGTTCCGTCATGTGGCGCTCGACGTTTTCCAGCACGATGATGGCGTCGTCCACCACGATGCCGATGGCGAGCACCATGGCGAACAGCGTCAAGGTGTTGATGGAAAAACCGAACACCCACAGGCCGGCGAAGGTGCCGATGAGCGACACCGGCACGGCGACCATGGGGATCAGCGTGGCGCGCCAGTTCTGCAGGAAAATGAACACCACCGCCACCACCAGGATCGCCGCCTCGATGAGGGTCTTGAGCACGGCGTCGATGGACGCCGAGACAAACTGCGTGGTGTCGAACGGGATCATGTAGTCGACCCCGGACGGGAAACTTCCCTTGAGTTCGTCCAGTTTGGTGCGCACCGCGTCTGCGACGTCCAGTGCATTGGCGCCCGTCTGCAGGAAGACGCCCATGGCAACGGTCGGGTTGCCGTCCACAGTGACCTTCTGGTCGTAGTTGTACGCCCCGAGTTCCACCCGGGCCACGTCCTTCACGCGCAGCAGGCCGTTGGGGCCGTCGGCACGGATGATGATGTCGCCGAATTCCTCGGGCGTGAGCAAGCGGCCCTTGGCAGTCACTGTGTACACCAGCATCTGCGGGTTCGGCATGGGTTCGTGGCCGATCTTGCCGGCGGCATACTGGGCGTTCTGGGTGCGCACCGCCGCGGCGATGTCGCTGGTGGTGATGCCCAGCTGCGCCATCCGATCAGGCTTCAGCCAGATGCGCATGGAGTAATCCTGCGCACCGAACACCATGACGTCGCCGACGCCGGGCAGACGCTTGACGTCGTCCACCACATTGAGGCTGGCGTAATTGGAAAGGAACAGCCGATCGTGGCTGTTGTCCGGCGAATACATGGACGCGATCAACAGGATATCGCTGTTGCGCTTCATCACCACCACGCCATTGCGGCGCACGTCTTCCGGCAGGCGCGGCTCGGCAGCCTTCACGCGGTTGTTGACGTTCTGGGTGGCCGTGTCCACGTCGGTGCCCACCTCGAAGGTGGCGGTGATCATGATCATGCCGCTCGAGGACGCCGAGGAGCTGAAATAGGACAGCCCCTCGATACCGTTCAACTGTTCCTCGATGGGCGCGGCCACGGTACGCGCCAGGGTCTCGGCGGAGGCACCGGGATAATTGGCAATGACCATCACCGTGGGCGGCACGATCTGCGGGTACTGCGCCACGGGCAGCACCTGCGCCGCCACCAGGCCGGCGATGACGATGACGATGGAAATGACGGCCGAAAAGATCGGCCGGCTGATGAAGAATCTGGAAGACATGCGCGTGCTCCGGTCAGCCCCTGGTGTTGGCCGACGGCTGCGGGGCGGCATCGCTGGACTTGGCACCGGCCACCGCGGGTGCTGCCGCCGGCGTGGGCGCCACCACCATGCCGGGGCGCAGCTTGATCAGGTTGTCCACGATGACCTTGTCGCCCGGCCGCAAGCCGCCGAGCACCACCCAGTCCTGGCCGCGCCATTCCGCGGTCTGTACCGGACGCGGGGTCACCTTGTTCTCGGCATCGGCGACCATCACCATGCGGCCCGCGTCGTTCTGCATCACAGCCACCTGCGGCACCAGGAACACCCCTTCGCGATCGCCGAGCGACAGACGCGCGCGCACGAACTGGCCGGGCAGCAGGCGGTTGTCACGATTGGGGAACTCGGCGCGCAACTGCTGCGTGCCCAGGGTGGGATCGATGGTGCTGGCCAGGTAATTCAGCTTGCCCGGATACGGATACACCGAACCGTCCGGGAGGATCAGCTCGATGCCGGTGACACTCTCGGCCTTGAGGCGGCCTTCGGGCAGCTTGGCGACGTCGCTCTCCGCCAGGCTGAAACGCACCCAGATGGGATCAAGCTGGTAAATGGACGTAAGCAGGCTGTCAGCGCCGGTGGAAACCAGGTTGCCTTCGGACTTGAGCGCGCGCCCCGTGGTGCCCGCCACCGGCGCCGTGACCGTGGACCAGGACAGGTTCAGTTGCGCCTGGCGCAGAGCCGCCTGGGCGATGTCATTGCTGGACACGGCATTGTCATACTCGCGACGGCTCACCACGTTCTGCTCCACCAGGCCTTCGAGGCGCTTCAGTTCGCGAGCGGCCTGATCGGCGCGCGCCTTGGCCTCGGCCAGGGCGATCTCATAACTGGCACGATCGATCTGGAACAGCGGCTGGCCGGCGCGCACCGCCTCACCTTCCTGATAAAGCCGCTTCACCAGGATGCCCCCCACCCGGGCGCGCACCTCGGTCTCGCGCGCGCCTTCGGTCTGCGCCATCACCTCGATGCTGGCGGCAATACGCTGGGGCTGCATCTCCACCACGGTCACCGGCATGGGGGGCCTGGCGGGGGCTTGCGCAGGCTGACCCGATCCCGAGCAGCCGGCCAGCAAAGCGGTCAACGCTGCGGCACCCAGTGCCAGGCCCAGGAGGGAGCGGGACGGTGAACCGGAAGTCATGTGAGGGAATCTCCAAAGCGGTCTCTCGGCAAGCTGTATACATTCGCGCATGTATGTATAATCGTCAAGGCTTGAGACACATTTTTTTTTGGAGACGGCATGGCGCGCAAGACCAAGGCGGAAGCCCTGCGGACGCGACAGCAGATCATCGAGGCCGCACGGCATGTATTCCATGAGCATGGCGTGGCCCGTTCCACCCTGGAACAGGTGGCCTGCCGCGCCGGCCTCACCCGCGGCGCCGTGTACTGGCATTTCAAGGACAAGTTCGAGTTGTTCCAGGCGGTGCGCACGGACGTGTTCGACCCCATGCACGAACGCCTCGCCACCATTCTGCTCACCGGTCGTTACGGTAACCCCCTGGACGCCATCGAGGCCGCCCTGCACGAGATTTTTCTGGTCCTGGACGAGTGTCCGACCGTGCGGCAGATGCTCGAAATCATGCTGCTGCGCTGCGAGTACGCCAACGAGTTCGCCGACGTGCAGCCGGAGTCGGAACACCCGGGCGTGGAATTCCTGGAGAGCCTCGAGGACGCCTACAAGAAAGCCGCAGCGAAGGGCCTGTTACGGCCCGGCACCGACCCCAAGTCCATGGCCCTGGACACCTGGATATTCGTCGGCGGACTGTTGCACGCCCTCATCACCCGCGGCTTCGAGGAACGGTTCAAGTCGCAGGTGCGCACCATGATTGCTGCCCATGTGGCCTTGCGGCGTCCTGCGTGACAATGCCGAGGGCGCGGAGACGCGGAGGACACGGAACTTGAAAGATCACCCAATCGTCGCCTCTGTTTTCTCTGAATCTCTGTGTTGAATTCTTCAGCGGTCACCGCGCAGCGTACAGTGCGAGTCCACGATGACCACCTCCCCCGCCATCTCCGTCCTGCTGCCTTTTCACGACGCCGCGTCGACGCTCACGGCGGCACTGGACTCGTGCCTCGCGCAGAGTTTCACCGATATCGAGGTGCTGGTCGTGGACGACGGCTCACGGGATGAATCCGCCGACATCGTCCGCTCCTTCGCCGCGCGCGATGAACGCGTGCACCTGTTCCAACCAGGTCGCCTCGGCCTGGTGGGCGCCCTGAATCACGGGCTTGCCCTGGCACATGCACCGCTGGTCGCGCGCATGGATGCGGACGACGTGATGTATCCGGAGCGGCTTCAGCGGCAATACGACTTCATGAACGCCCACCCGTCCATCGGTCTGTGCGGTTGCTGCGTGCGTGTGGTGCCGGAAGAGCGGGTGGAAGCGGGCTTTCGCGAGTACATACGCTGGCAGAACGCCTGCGTGACACCGGCGCAGATCGCCGAAGAGATCTATTGGGAATCGCCCATCGCCCATCCGACTTTCCTGTTCCGCCGCGATGTGGTGGTGCGCACCGGCGGCTATCGTCACGGCGATTTCCCCGAGGATTACGAGCTCCTGCTGCGCCTGCACAGCGCCGGGGTGGCGATGGCCAAGCTCCCGGAGGTCCTGCTCGACTGGGCCGACTCACCGGGCCGCGCCACGCGTACCGACCCGCGCTATGCCCGCGAGGCCTTCGATCGGCTGCGTGCCGCGCACCTGGCCCAGGACACGCGCCTGCGCGCCCGCCCCCTGGTCATCTGGGGCGCGGGCCGTCGCACCCGACGGCGCGTAAACCTGTTGCTCGATCGGGGTTTTCAACCTGCGGCATGGATAGACATCGATCCGAAAAAGATCGGCAACGTCATCCGCGGCGCCACCGTGCATGCGCCGGCATGGCTCGAACGCGGCACAAGACCCTTCGTCCTCGCCTATGTCACGGCCCACGGCGCACGCGAACGCATTGCTGATCAACTGCAGGCGTTCGGGTATCAGCGCGGTCTCGATTACCTCATGGTGGGTTGAGACGCCGAGGAAGAAAACCACCACGGAGGAACCCACTGATTTTCTTCGTGGCCTCCGTGGTTGCTCTTCCCCGTCGCATCACCAACCGTCAGGCGGTGTGGAAAGGCACGCAGCCTCCGAACCCGCAAGGCGGCGCAACAACCGGGCGCGACGTCGCTGATGTGCTTCGCCCAGACGGTTGGCGTATTCGAGCGCAGTGGCGTAGTCGCCCGCGACGTGTTCGTGGTATTTGGCCAGCCGCTCGATGCTTTCCACACAACCCACTGCGGCCAGCCGCAACCACAGGGCGCAGGCCTGTGGCCAGTCACCACGGCGCCGATGCAGCCAGGCCAGTTCCCGCAGGCCGTCCGGGGTGAGCATGGCCTCGTGTTCCGCCAGCAACCGGTGCGCGCGTGGTTCGTCGCCGCTGTGCAAAAAACCGCGCGCCACGGCGAGGATGTCGCTCTCCCAGGCACCGGGTTCCTGATGCACCGCATGCAGGATGGGCAGCAGCGCCGCCAGCGATACCAAATCCCAGTGGTTGTGTTCGAGCACCGCCGGAATGCGCTCGGTCTCACCGCGCTGCACGAAGGCGAACCAGACCTCAGGCACCAGGGCGCCCGGCAGGTCGTGCTCGCGTTCGAAACGGATCAGCCGGCGCTCGGCGGTGGCAAGGCGGCAGTCGTCCCAACGCGAGGCGAAGGCGCGGCGGGTGGCGTGCAGGAGATCCAGATGGGGTTTGTCCAGCGCCACGTCACGGCCGTTGAGCCGCGCGCGCGTGGCGAGCAGCGGCAGGTCGAAGGCCTTGCCGTTGAAGCTCACGAAGGCCTCCGCCTCGTCGAACCAGGATTTCGCTGCCTCGAACAGCGCCGGCTCGCCGGCGAAAGCGGTCAGCAGGAACTGGCGCACCACCAGTTCCTGTTCCTCCACCCGCGCCAGACCTAACAAGAAGGCCACCGTGCCGGTGCCGCCCGACAGGCCGGAGGTCTCGGTGTCGAGGAACAGCCAGCCGTGCGGCGCGGCCGTGGGGGCATCGGGCAGCTCAACCGCACCGCGCAGCGCCGCGAGCGGCTGCTTGCCATGGCGGCCATCGAGCGGTACCCGTCGCTCCACCTGCACCAGCCCCGGCGCAACGGCGACACCGCCGAGGCGTTCGGCCATCTCCTCCGCCGAGGGCACGGCACGCGCGGAACGGGGCGGCGCCGCCGAGGGCGCGCGCAATTCGCGCAGGCGATCGGCCAGGCGCTTCACCGGCGACGACGGCGCTGCATGCGTTACAGGCGCGCCCGCCGGTGACGCCGGCTGCAGGCCGCGCTCCTTCTGCAGCAGCCCGAGCTTAGTCTTGAGCCCGGCCATGGAAGAGTTCCAGCACCCGCAGCGCGGCGGCCTTCGGCGAATAACCACGCTCCTCGTCCGAGGCAAGGATGGGCCCCACGCAACTGGGGCAGCCGAAGCGGCAGTCGCACGCGCCCACCAGCGCCTGGGCGGCCCGCACCACATCGTGGCGCTGCTCGTACAGCGGCGTCGAAAGCCCCACGCCGCCGGGATAGTTGTCGTAAAGGAACACCGCCGGACGGAAACGCCCCTGGCTGTCGGCCGTGATCACCTTGCCGTCGTCGCCGCGGATCTGCCCGCGCCCGCCCGCGTCCACGGTGGCGAACCAGCGCGCATCGCCGTCACCCACGGCGCGGCCCAGGTCGTGCGGCTCGGATAGGGTGCGCAGCGCGGCCACGTGATGCAGCGCATAGGCCGCGCCGAGGAAACCATCCAGGGCCTGCTGGCGGCTTGGGAAAGCGCGCTCCAGCACCTCAGATTGGATCTGCCACCACACCGCCGTGGTGTGCATTTCCTGATCCGGCAGGTTGATGTTGCCGTAGCCCACGTTCTCGTGGGTGTAGTAGCGGATCTTCTTGTAGCCGGCGATGCGCCGCACCACGTGCACCTCGCCGCGCGCGCATTCGGCGCCGGGCGCACTGTCGCGGGCGAAGTCGTCGAGGATCTTGAGCTTGGTGTAATCGATGGCGTCGGTGTAGTAGTCGGCGCGGGTGCGGCGCACGAAGGCCTTGCGGCC
>Ga0172382_10004127_pt1 | contig 22430 bp, 22 predicted proteins | sample Leawel138RmetaG_FD_122245 | JGI IMG/M metagenome (GOLD analysis project Ga0172382, IMG submission 122245) | Leachate microbial communities from a municipal landfill in Southern Ontario, Canada - Leachate well 138R metaG | ecosystem: Engineered > Solid waste > Landfill > Unclassified | place... | reverse complement strand
GCACTGCACATCGACCAGTCGGTGAAGGATGCCGCCGAGGGTTACCGCTACACGGCCATCACCGCGGGGACCCACAAGAACGACCTCTCGCCCCACGAACCGCTCACCGACGCCGCCCGCAACGAACTCAAGGCCGAGGTGGACCGCCTCTACGACCTCTTCGTCGCCCACGTCGGGGCCATGCGCCACCTGCCGGAGCCGGCCGTGCGTGCCACCGAGGCCGCTCTCTACTTCGGCCCGCACGCGATCGAGGCGGGGCTGGCCGACGGGATCGGCACGCTCGAGGCGACGCTGGCCAAGTTCTCCGCCCATCTTCGCTCCCGAGGCCGCAAGGCGCCCCCGACTCGGGCAGTGTCTCGACAGGGGGCGCCCTACCCATTGGAGCCGCTCATGGACAACGAACCGCAGGAAACCCTTGGCGCCCCTGATGCCACCGAACTGCTCGCGCAAGCCCGCCGCGAGGCCGGCCAATCGGCGCAGGCCATCGCCGAGTTGTGTCTCATCGCCGGCTGCCCGGAGCGGGCCGCCGACTTCATCGCCGCCGGCACGCTTGAACCCGAGGTGCGCCGGCTGCTGTGTGCCGAACGCGCCGCCCGCTCCGACCATGCGCCGATCCGGTCGACCATCACCGCCGAGGCGGGCACGCAGGAGGCCACCCGGCCGGAGGGCTCGCCCATCGTCGCCGCCGTCAAGAAGCTCGTTCACAAGGAGTAAGCCATGCCCGCCATCACCCAGCGTCCTAACCTGGGCGACCTGCTGAAATACGAGGCGCCCAACCTCTACTCCGCGATGCGGGCACGGTCGCCGCCGGACGGAACCTCCTGCTCGGCACCGTGCTCGGCAAGCGCACCGCCGACGGCAAGTGCGCCGCGCTCGACCCTTCCGCCACCGACGGCACCGAGAACGCGATCGGGGTGCTCGCGGCCGACACCGACGCCACGCTGATCGACCACGAGGATGCGATCCTCATCGCCCGCCACGCCATCGTCGCGCGCAGCGCGCTCGTCTGGCCGGACACGATCGCGCCGGCCGAGAAGGCGGCGGCCGAAGCACAGCTCGCCGCCCTCGGCATCCTGGTGCGCGACGCCGCCTAACACGAACATCCGTCCACTCTCGCAACCCGCCGCTCGGCGGGTTTGTTCGCCCCGTCCCTGGGGCTCACCCCTTCGGGGCTTACGCGCCAATTCGTTCCCGACGAATTGGTCGTCTTTCTGGGAGAACCCAAAATTGCACAACCCGTTCGACAACCCCGGTTTCTCGATGGCGAGCCTCACGGCGGCCCTCAACCTCATCCCCAACCGCTACGGCCGCCTGGAGCAGCTGAGCATCTTCCCGCCCAAGCCGGTGCGCACCCGCCAGATCATCGTCGAGGAGTACGCCGGGCGCCTGAACCTGCTGCCGACCAAACCGCCGGGCACACCCGGCACCGTGGGCGAGCGCGGCAAGCGCACGCTGCGCTCCTTCGTCATCCCGCACATCCCCCATGACGATGTGGTGCTGCCCGAGGAGGTCCAGGGGATCCGCGCCTTCGGCTCCGAGACCGAGCTGGAGGCGGTGGCGGGCGTCATGGCCCGGCACCTGGAGACGATGCGCAACAAGCACGCGATCACCCTGGAGCACCTGCGCATGGGCGCGCTCAAGGGCCAGATCCTCGATGCGGACGGCAGCGTCATCTACGACCTCCTCAGCGAGTTCGGCCTCACGCCGCAGGCGGTCGCCTTCGAACTCGCCACCGCGTCGACCAACGTCAAGGCCAAGTGCTACGAGGTCTCCCGCCTCATCGAGGACGGTCTCAAGGGCGAGTTCATGACCGGCATCCACGTGCTGTGCTCGCCGGAGTTCTTCACCGCGCTCACCGGCCACGCGAAGGTGGAGAAGGCCTTCGAGAACTGGCAGCAGGGCGCCATCCTCATCAACGATGTGCGCGCCGGCTTCAGCTTCGCCGGCCTCACCTTCGAGGAGTACCGCGGCCAGGCCACCGATCCGACCGGCAACACCCGCCGCTTCATCGCCGCGGGCGAGGCCCACGCCTTCCCGGTCGGCACCGTGGACACTTTCGGCACCTACTTCGCACCGGCGGACTTCAACGAAACGGTCAACACCCTCGGCCAGCCGCTCTACGCGAAGCAGGAGCCGCGCAAGTTCGACCGCGGCACCGACCTGCACACCCAGTCCAACCCGCTGCCCATGTGCCACCGCCCCGGCGTGCTGGTGAAGCTGACGCTCTGATGCGCATCGAGGACCTTTACGCGTCCGCCGCCCGCGCCGGCCTGCTCGCCGAGGTCGAGTTCGAGGGCCGGCGCATCGCGGTGGACTTCCTCGCACCTGACGAGAGCGTGCTCGACGGTCTCGCGCTCTCCACCGACTACGCCATGCGCTATCCAGCCTCGGCGCTGCCGGATCTGGCGGCCGGCCACACGGTCACGCTCGGGGCCGTCGGCTACCGGGTGCGCGAGGTGCGTGCGGTCGGTGACGGCAGCGAGCGGCACGCCGCGCTCTCCCGCCTCTGAGGATCCCAACGATGACAAAACGACAGGACTGGCGTTTTGCACACCCGCAGCGCGTCCGTAAGGGTGTCGCACAGGGACGTGCGGCATGAACTCCATCCGTGAACGCATCCTGCGGGAGCTTCTCGCACGCCTATCGGCCGCACTCGTCCCGGTCCCGGTCCTGCGCTTTCCGACCGTGCCCGTCACCCGGGAGGCGAGCCCCGCGCTGCTGCTGTTCGCCGAGGCCGACGCCATCACCGCTCAGTCCAACGGTCTGGTCGACCGCTCGCTCACCGTGCGCCTGGTTGCCATCGCCCGCGATGAGGACGCCTTCGACCAGGCCGATCGGATCGTGGTCGGCGCACATGCGGCGCTGATGAGGGATCCCAACCTCGGCGGGCTCGCGCTCGCCGTGCGCGAGATCGACGGCGAGTGGGACCCGGAGGATGCCGACGCCGGAGCGGTCGCACTGCCCGCCCGCTACGAGATCCGCTACCGCACCCATGCCCTGGACCTGACCCGAACCGGAGACCCCCGATGACTGTTGAACTGCTCAAACCCCACACCCACGCCGGCCGGCCCTACACGGTGGGCGATCGGCTCGACCTCGGCGAGCCCACCGCACGCTGGCTCATCGAACGGGGCGTCGCCCGCCCGCTTGATGCGCCCGAGCCCAAGCCGCATTCCACCCAACGCAAGGGAGACTGACCATGCCGTATTTCTCCGGACAGGGGCGCGTCTATATCGGCGCCCGCGACGCGCTCGGTAACCCGCAGGGGCTCGCCTACGTGGGCAATGTGCCCGAGCTCAAGGTATCGCTCTCGGTGGAGACCCTGGAGCACCAGGAGTCCACCAGCGGCCAGCGCCTCACCGATCTGCAGCTCATCAAGACCAAGAAGGGTGAGTTCGCCTGCACCCTCGAGGAGCTCATTGCCACCAACCTTTCCCTCGCGCTCTACGGCTCCACCACCGACCATGGCTCGGGCACCGTCACCGCCGAGGCGCTGCCCAATCCGGTGACCGTGGGCAGCCTCTACCTGCTCGCCAGGCAGAACGTCTCTTCGGTGGTGGTGAAGGACTCGGCGGCGACGCCCGCGGTCCTGCCCGCGACCCAGTACAGACTGAACCCGAAGCACGGTTCGCTCGCCATCATCGACAAGACCACCGGCGGCCCGTTCGTCGAGCCGTTCCAGGTCGACTATGCCTTCGACGCCGCGCAGAGCACGGCGATGTTCACCCAGCCGCTGCCCGAGCGCTGGATCCGCTTCGAGGGGCTCAACACCGCCGACGGCAACCGCGAGGTGGTGATCGACCTCTACCGCGTCGCCATCAATCCGGCCAAGGAACTATCGGTGATCACTGACGAACTGCTGAAGTTCGAGCTCTCCGGCCAGGTGCTGGCCGACACGCTCAAGAGTGCCAACGGCGACCTCGGCCAGTTCGGCCGCATCGTGCTGCTGTGAGGAGTGACCAATGAACGCCTCTGATCTGGACGTGATGGTGCCGCCCGCCCAGGAGCTGGATCTGGCGGGGCGGCGCCTCGCCATCAGCCCGTTGGTCGTCGGAGAGCTGCCCGCAATGCTCAAGGCCGTTCGCCCCTTCGCGCAGCAGCTGGCCGGCGATCCGGACTGGCTCGCCTTGCTCGCCGAGCACGGCGAGGCCCTGTTGGGTGCGCTGGCGCTCGGCAGCCGCCAGCCGCGCGAATGGGTCGATGCGCTACCGCTCGACGAGGCGATCGTCCTGGCGGCGGCGGTGTTCGAGGTGAACGCCGATTTTTTCGTCCACCGGGTCGCCCCGAAGATCGGCACCCTGGCGCAGAGCCTGTCCGGCCGCTTGGCTGGGCCGACGCCATCGCCCGCCTGATCCGAAGCGGCCACCGCTATCCGGACATCCTCGGCTACACCCTGGGCCAATTGAACGCCTTCCTCGCGGCCGACCAGCGCCTCGAATGCGAGCGGCTGGCCGCCGAGTTGGCGCTGATGACCACCGCGGCCCAGGGCAGCCGGGAGGGGATCCGCCAACTTCAGGCCGAGTTGCAACAAGGGATGCGCAATGAAGATCGATCTGGTCGCTGAAGGGCTGCTGGATCGCCGCCGCTTCGTGGCGTGGCAGAACGACACGCACAAGGCGATCCATTCCGCCATTGCGCGGGCGAAGCGCAGCACCGGCAAGGAGATGGCCGAGCGCGTGCGCACTGATATGCGCGCGGGCTTCCGCCAAGCACGGCCGACGTTCCTGCGCTCCATGCGGGCCAAGGTGTTCGACGCCAAGCGTGAGGTGTTTCCGGCCCTCTACATCGGCTCGAAGATCCCCTGGCTCGGCCTGCATGAGCAGGGCGGCACCATCCGCGGCCGGATGCTGATCCCGCTGCTGCCCCAGCACCGACGCCTCGGACGCAAGGCATTCGCACGCGTGGTCGAGGCACTGATGCGCTCGGGCAACGCCTACTTCATCGAGAAGAACGGCCGGCGGATTCTTATGGCCGAGAACATCACAGAGAACGCCCGCGCCTTGAACCGCTTCAAGCGCGCCGAGCGTGAGCGCAGCGGCAGCAAGCGGCTGCGACGCGGCCACGAGATCCCCATCGCCGTGCTCGTGCACCGGGTGACGCTCAGGAAACGCTTCGACCTGCGCGGCGCGGTGCGGGCCGATCTCCCCCGCCTGACGGCGGCCATCCGCAAGGCAATGACCCGAGTCTGAACCCATGGCGACAAAACGACACGACAGGCGTTTTGCACGCCCGAAGGGCGCCCGCAAGGGTGCCGCACAGGGAGGTGCGGCATGAACAACCGCGCCCAGATCCTCATCACGGCAGTGGATGAGACACGAAGGGCGTTCCAATCGATCAACGGCAGTCTCGGCCGCCTGCGCGAGCAGGCCAACGAGGTCGGCGCCGTGCTCGGGCGCATCGGCGGGGCCATCGGCATCGGGCTGGGGCTGCGCGAGCTGGCCGAGGCCGCTGACCAGTACAAGGGGTTGCAGGCGCGGCTCAAGCTCGCGGTCACCTCGCAGGAGGAGTTCAACCGCGCCGATGCCGAGCTCTTCGCCATCGCCCAGCGCAACCGCGCACCACTGGCTGAGACCATCACGCTCTATGCACGGCTCGCCCCCTCGGTACAGGCGCTGGGGCGCTCCCAATCGGACGTGCTGGCGGCTACCGATGCCATCGGCCAGGCCGTGGCCCTCTCCGGCGCCTCGAGCGAGGCGGCCGCCGGCGCCCTGCTGCAGTTGGGGCAGGCGTTCGCCTCCGGCCAGCTGCGCGGCGAGGAGTTCAACGCGGTGGTCGAGCAGACCCCGCGGCTGGCACAGGCCATCGCCGACGGCATGGGCGTGCCGCTGGGCGCGCTGCGTGCGCTGGCACAGCAGGGCAAGATCACCGCCCAAGCGGTACTGGATGCGCTGCTCAACCAGCGCGGCCGGCTCGCCGAGGAGTACGGCAGCCTGCCCGATACGGTCTCCGGCGCGCTCACCCGCCTCAAGAACGCCTTCCTGAAGGCCTTCGGCGAGCGCGACAGCCGCAGCGGCCTGACCACGGGCCTGGCGCAGGCGATCCAAGGGGTTGCCCAGCACCTGGAATTGCTCATCGAACTGGCCGGCGTAGCGCTGGTGGCCGCCTTCGGGCGCATGGTCGGCTCATTCGCGGCGAGCCTTGCAGCGGCGCGCGCCGAGGCGGCCGCGCGCCTTGCCAACCTGCGCATGCTGGAGGCCGAGGCCCTGGCCCGGTTGCGTGTCGCCGAGGCCGCCCTGGTGCAGGCGCGGGCGCAAGGAACGGCGACCGAGGCACGGGTGGCCGATGCCGCGAAGGCCCGTGTCCAGGCCACCGCCGCGACCGGCGCGGTGGCGCAGGCGGTCGCCGCAACCACCCTCTTCGGGCGCGCCGCGGGCCTGCTGCGGGGGGCACTGGCCTTGCTCGGCGGGCCCATCGGCGTGGTCGTCACCGCCATTGGCCTCGTGGCCGGCGCGCTCTACTCGGCGCGCGACGCGGTGGTCGACTTCGGCGGCAAGACCGCCTCCCTGAAACAGATCGTCGTCGCGGCCTGGGACCTGCTCGTCGAGAAGGTCGGTGCGCTGATGCGCGCGCTCGTCGACCTGGTCAGCGTCAACGACCTCAGCTGGCAGGGGCTGCGCGACACCGTCCTCTCGGCGCTGGAGACCATCGGGTCGGCCATCCGCACCCTGGTCAACCTCACGCTCGGCGCCTTCAACGCCGTAGGCAGCGCCATCGGCGTGACCGCCGCCTTCGCGCTCGAGCGCTTTCGCAGCGCCTTCGCCGACATTGGCGAGCTGGCGAAGGCCTTGGGCGAGGACATCGCCGCGGCCCTGGGCGGCGACTTCTCGATGCGTGCGCTGCGCACGGCGCTTGCCCGCCAGCTCGGCGAGGTGCGCGACTTCGGGCAGGAACTCGCCGCCACGGTGCGCGAGGCGATCACGCGCGATTACGTCGGGGAGGCCACCGAGGCGCTCACCGCCGCGATCGCCAGCCGCATCCGACCCGAGAAGACCACGCCCGGCGTGTTCGGTCGTCCGCAACCGGGAGGCGCCACGGCGGCCGGCGTCGACACCGCAGGGCCGCGCCTCGCCCTCGTAAAGGCGCAGGCCGATGCCGAGCTCAAGATCCTCAAGGAGACGCTCAATCGCGCCCAGAGCGAGTTGGATCGGGCACTGGAAGATCGCCGGATCGCCCTGCGCGACTACTACGCCGGCAAGGCCCAGTTAGAACAGCAGGCACTCGATGCGGAGATCCACCGTGCCCAAACGGCGCTCACCGAGCAGCAGCGCCTGGCGGCGACCGGGCAGGATGAGAACGCCCGCCTCAAGGCGCGCGAGGAGGTCGCCAAGCTCGAGGCCGAGCTCACCGTCCTCAACAACCAACGCGCCGAGGTCGAGGTCGCCAACGCGCGCAAGGCCGCCCAGGCCGAGCGTGAACTGCGCGAGGAGTTGGCCCGGGTGCGCTCGGAGCTGCTCGATCTCACCGGCACGGCGAGCGATACCGACCGCCACGCCGCCGTCGCCCGCCAGTATGCCGAGTTGAAGGCACGGCTCGCCGCCGAGGGCGATGCCGAGGGAGTCTCCCTCGTCGACCGCCTCATCGACGTTAAGGCCGCCCAGGCCAACCTCACGGCCTTGGAGGCGCAGTGGCGGCTGGTCACCGAGCGGATGCGTAACGCGCAGGAGGCCATCCGGATCCAGCAGCAGACGGGCCTTCTGACCGAGGCCCAAGCGCGGGAGAAGATCGTCGCCCTGCAACGGGAGTCGGCCGCCGAGATGGAACGCCTGTTGCCAACGATGCAGCAAGCGGCGCAGGCGATCGGCCCGGAGGCGGTAAACCGCGTGCAGGACTGGCGCAACGAGCTGGCCGCTACCCGCCTCGTCGGCGATGAAATGGCCCCGTTGTGGAACCGCATCGGCGAGAGCTTCGGTAGCGCACTCAACGGGATGCTGACCGGCGCGCAGAGCTGGCGAAGCGCTATGGCCACCCTGTTCCGGCAGGTGGCCGATGCATTCCAGCAGCAGATCGTGATCCAGCCGTTCCAGCAATGGATCGCCGTGCAGGCGCGCATGCTGGCGCTCAAACTCGGCTTCATCCAGCAGGAGCAAGTGGCAGACGCCGCCGCGAGTAGCGCCAAGGTCGCGCAGAAGTCTGCCGAGACCACGGCGGTCGTCTCGATGGATGCGGCTAAGGCCGGCGCCGGCGCGGCCGCCTCGCAGGCGTCCATTCCCTACGTCGGCCCAGCACTCGCGGTAGCGGCCATGGTGGCGATGGTCGCTGCCGTGATGGCACTGCTCGGCAACGTCAAGAAATTCTCCGCTGGTGGCGTGGTGAGCGGCCCCGGCACCTCCACCTCGGACTCCATCCCGGCCCGGCTCTCGGCCGGCGAGTACGTGGTGCGCGCCGCGGCAGTGAGCCGGGTGGGCGTGACGCTGCTCGACGCGATCAACGGCCTCTCCGCCGGCCCGCGCCTCGCGCACGGACGGCTCGCCTTCGCCGCCGGCGGCCTGGTGCCGGACACGGCGCCCGCGCAAGCGCCGGCTCCGGGCGTGCGCATCGTCAACGTCCTCGATCCGGCGCTCGCCGCCGACTACCTCAACAGCAGCGCGGGCGAGCGTGTGGTGATGAACCTCATCCAGCGCAACGCCGAGTCGGTGCGCACCATTCTCGGAGCCTGACCATGGCCTGGACTAGCGGCACGGCGGCCGATGCGGCCGACCTGTTCGATAAACTGCTTGCCTTCCTCACCACCGATACGGCCCTGGTGGCGGACGGCGCGGCCTGGACGCTGCTGCGCCGCGACAGCTTCGTGCTCGATCCGAAGCGCGACCTGGCCGAGCTGCGCGGTCCCGGCTCCTCGGCGAGCGATGCGATCCATGTCCAGCTCGCCCTCTACGTCGATCCGGCTGCGCCGGCCTATGCCATCCGGGTGCTGGGCTCGCAGTCCTGGCAGAGCACGGTGCCGATCACCACGCCCGAAGGGCAGCCGGGCAGCCTGCAGGCGGGGGCGGGATCGCTTGGGATCCTGCCGCGCATGCCGCTGTTCAACGCCGCGATCAGCTACTGGTTCGTGGCCAACGGCCGGCGCTTCATCGTGGTGGCGAAATCCGGCGCCTACTGGGGCTCGCTCTATGCCGGCTTCATCCTGCCCTACGGCACCCCGGCGCAGTATCCCTACCCGCTGTTCATCGGCGCCAACAGCGCCACGGGCGACAACTACCAGTCCTCGTCGCTGCAAGTGGCCAACTGCGCCTTCTGGCGCACGGACGGGGATTACAGCGACGTCTACAGCGCGGCGATCCTCGCGCCGGGCGGCGGCTGGATCGGCGCCAACCGCCTCGATAGCGCCAATACTGGGCGCATTTGGCCCTGGGGGCTCACGATCGAATCGCGGCGCAACACTCTCGGCCCGTTCGAGTTGGCCTCGCTCACCGCGCTGCCGGACGGCGCGACACCGCTGCTGCCTGCCATCGTCTACGACTGCGCCACCGCGCGCCCCTTCAACATTTGGGGCGAGCTCGACGGCGTGTTCGCCGTGCCCGGCAAGGAGATCGCCGCGGGCGATACGGTCACCGCGGGCGGGGCGAGCCATCTCGTGGTGCAGCAGGCCACCTCCACCAACGCGGCGCGCTATGCCGCCATCCAGTTGAGCTAAAGACAGACCGCCATGGCCTACCAGACCGGCGCCGCCGCCGACATCGATGCGCTGCTCACCGCGCTCAAGAACTTCGCCGTCGCAAACGGCTGGACTCTGCTCGTGCAGGACACGGTCACGCTCTCCTTCTACAACTCCTACCCCTCGGTCGGCTACGCACGCCACGACAACACCTACTCGCTGGTCTCCTCGCTCAGCTCCTCCAGTGCCTACAAGCAGGGGGCGACCTCGGCGGCGGCGACGCGCGTGGTGCTCGCGCGCGCCGGCGTGACCTACCAGTTCTTTGGCTTTCACAAGTCGTTCTACAAGAACGGTGTGCTCGGCACCTATGCGGTGCTGGAGGCGTGGGTATGCGACGGGTGGAACGGGGGCGTCGCCGCCCATCAGCAGACCAATAACCGCAAGTACGCGCTCATCGGCCCGCTCGCCACCGCGCTCTACGCCTACCATCTGTTCTCCAACGGCGAGTACGTGCACCTGGTGGTGGAGGAGACGCCGGGGCGCTTCCGTCACCTGAGCTTCGGCTTCCTCGCGAAGTATGCGGACTTCGCGGGCGGGCAGTACCTCACCGCCGGCTGCCCCATCGAGAGCGCCACCACCAGCGCCTACGACTTCAATATCACGAACGCGCTCATCCCGTTCGGGATGAACGGCCAAAACACGACCAAGGCGAATCTCACCAACTATGCCTATGCGGGCACCTACGTGCGCGCCGACATCGACGGCCTGAGCGTCGGCTGGCGGGTGCTGAACCGCGGCTCCAGCTGGGTAGATGCGGCCAATGGCGATGCCTACGGAGGCGGAACCTACTCGAACGTGGCCACCTCCCGCGGCGGCCCTTCGGGCACGACCACGACGCGCGCACTCGCGCACGACCTCGCCTACCACTGCTCGCCCCAGAGCTGGAACGGCCTCGCCCCGATGTTGCCGTGCTATGCGGGCGTCTTTCGCTCGCCCTACAACGGCAACTGGACGCTGCTCGGGGAGTTTCCCGACGTGCGCTTTCTGAACATCGCCAACCTCAACCCCGGTGACGAGCTCACCCTCGGCACCGACGTGTGGAAGGTCTTCCCGGTGTTCGCCAAGGAGTACAGCGTGCTCGCCGAGCCCATCAGCTACGACTACGGGCTCGCCTACCGCAAGGTGGTCTGAGTGCCGGAGATCTCAGGTGTACACATCGGCGCGCCGCTCGGCGCGGTGGCCCCCAGCGGCGCCAACCGGCTGTGGGATGATGGGCGGCCCGAGTTCTACGCCCCCGCCAGTGACACCCGGTTGGCAAGCGTCCGCATCGGCACCCGCGCAAGCGGCCAGCCCACGCCGGAGGCCTTCGCGCCACGGGCGGGGCGGCGTGCCGGGGCCTTCTCGGACGACTTCTACCATCGCATCTACCTGCAACCCGAGCGGCTGGACTTCGGCAATGTCGTCACCCAGACCACCCGCTCGGTGGAGGTGTGGAACGCCTATCCGCAGGCGGTCACTATCGATGCCCTCGACGGCGACCTTGAGGGGCTGGCGGTGGGCTTCTTGCCGCCCAAGCGCCTGCGCGCCTTGGAGTGGGTCGCCTATCCGGTCACGGCGACCCTGGACGGCGCGAGCTTCGTCGACACGCTTCTCACGTTGCACTTCTCACTGGGCGGCACGCGCACCGTGGCGATCAGCTACGGGCGGGTGCTGGTGTTCGCGTTCGCTCCCAACTGGGCGAGCGGCTTCACCGAGCGGTTGGAGTGGGCGACCGATCTGCTGACCCTACGGGATGGCGCCGAGCAGCGGGTGCGGCTGCGCACCTGGCCGCGGCGCGCGCTCGCGTTCGAGGTGTGGGAGCACGGCGCCGATTACGGGCACTTGGACCTGCTGCTCGCCGCCTGGCAGTCGCGCGCCTACGCGGTGCCGCTGTGGCCCGACAAGGCGGTGCTACCCGCACCGCTCGCGGCCGGCACGCGTGAGGTCGTGGTCGATACCGCCCACCGCGACTACCACACCGGCGGCCTCGCGGTGATCGGCAGCGGGGCGCGCCGCACCGAGGCGGTCGAGATCGAAACGGTAGCGGCCGATCGGCTCACACTCAGGCGCCCGGTGGCTGCCGACTGGCCGGCGGGCAGCTGGATCGTGCCGGCGCGCCTGGGCCGGCTCGGTGCCCGCCAGAGCGTCACCCGTCCCACCGCGGCGTTCTCGCACGCCCGGATGGTGTTTCAGCTCGACGACCTGGCGACGACCACGGCGCCGGTCGCCTCGCCCACCTACCGCGGTTATGAGGTGCTGGTGCGCCGACCCGACCGCAGCGAGGACGTGAGCGCGCAGTACCAGCGCCTGGTCGACCTGTTCGACAACGACACCGGCGTGCCGGCCGTCACCGACATCCCCAACCGGCCGTTCGTGGTCCGCGGCTTTCAGTTTCTGCTCACCGACCGCGCCGAGATCGCCGCCCTGCGCGCCTGGCTCGATGCGCGCGCCGGGCGGCAGGTGCCGTTCTGGATACCGACCTGGGAGCGCAACCTGGAGGTGGCGGCCCCCATCTCCATCGATGAGATCGCCGTGCTCGTGGAGGACCGCGGCTTTGCCACCTATTTCCAGGGGCTGCCCGGGCGCCAGGACGTGGCCTTTTTGCATCGGGACGGCACCTGGTACTTCCGCCACATCCAGGCGTTCGAGTACGCCGGCGGCGTGGTGGAGCGGCTGGTGCTCGACGAAGCGCTGGGGCGGGCCTGTCAGCCGGAGGACTTCGCCTTGGTCTGCTTCCTCGAACTCGCGCGGCTGGAAGCCGACGTGGTGGAGATCTTCTTCGAAACCGACAGCCTGGCGCGCGTGAGCCTTGCGGTGCGGAGCATCAGCCAGTGACTTATGAAAGCCTCGAGGCGAGCGTCCATGCCGGCGCCCCGCAGGAGCTCTATCGCTTCGTTTTGGGTGAGGCGGTGTGGCGGTACACCAGCGGCCAGGAGCCGGTGAGCTATGCGGGCGAGTCTTATGCACCCGCCCCACTGCGCCGCTCGGCCATCGAGCAGACCCGTGAGCTCGGGCGCGCGGCCCTCACCCTGGAGGCGAACGAGGAGCTGGCGGTCGCCCGGCCCTTCGTGGTGAGCCCGCCCGATGGGGTGCTCTCGCTCACCGTGTTTCGCCGCCACGCCGGCAGCGAAGAGTTCATCGCCTGGTGGAAAGGGCGCGTGGTGGCGGTGGTGTTCGGTCCCGGCACGGTGCGGCTGCGCTGTGAGCCGATCTTCACCTCGCTCAAGCGCTCGGGGCTGCGTGCCCACTATCAGATCACCTGTCGCCACCCGCTCTACGGGGCCGGGTGCAAGGTCAACGCCGCCGACCACCGGGTGAGCGGCGTGCTCGAGACGGTCGCCGGCACCACGGTATCGGCACCTGAGTTTCTCGCGCAGCCCGAGGGGTGGTTCGTGGGCGGGCGCCTCGCAGCAGGCGGCGCCCAGCGCCTGATCATCGCAAGCACTACCGGCAGTGTGACGCTCAGCGCCCCCATCCCGGGCCTGGCGGCGGGCCTTGCCTTCGAGGCCTATCCCGGCTGTGACCACACGCTCGCCACCTGTGCAGCCAAGTTCGCCAACCCCCTCAACTACGGCGGCTTTCCGTTCATCCCCGTCAAGAACCCGTTCGCGGGCGACGCGATCGTGTGAGGTCTTCCCATGTGGCAGTACTTGGTCGTTTGGGTCGTCACCACGGTGCTCTCGGCGCTGCTCACCCCGCGCCCCAAGACCACCACGCCGGAGCCGGGGCAAGTCGAGGCGCCGCTCGCCTCCGCCGATGCACCCATCCCGGTGCTGTTCGGTACGCGGGTGATCAAGCAGCCCAACTGCGTGTGGTACGGCGATATCCGCACCACACCCATCCGCCAGTCCGGAGGGCGCAAGAAGTGATCGCGCGCCATGAAGACGCCAAGGCCCTCGGCTACTGCAACAAGGGGCTGCGCCGCTGGTTCCCGCGTGACGGGATCACCTTCGACGAGTTCCGCGCGCACGGCGTCAGCACCGAGTGGCTGCGCGCGAGCGGCGATGCGATGGCGATCCGCCTCGCCGAGGCGGTCGAGGCGCGCGCCCGCGGGGACGAGCCATGAGCGGCGGCGGCAAGGGTGGCGGCGAGGTCACCGTCGGTTACCGCTACTACGCCGGCATGCACCTGGCCCTCTGCCACGGTCCGGTCGACAGCGTGAACAAGATCGTCGTGGGCGAGCGCACTGCATGGACCGGGCCGGTCACCACGGGCGGGCCCATCCGCATCGACGCGCCGGATCTCTTCGGAGGCGATGCCCGCGAGGGCGGCATCGTCGGGGACGTGGATGTGCTGATGGGCGATGCCGCGCAGGGGGCCAACGGCTACCTCGCCGCCCAGCTCGGCGGCCTGGTGCCGGCCTTCCGCGGGATCGTCTCGCTGGTGCTGCGCCAGGTGCAACTCTCGGCGATGAACCCCTACATCAAGCCCTGGAGCGTCGAATGCACCCGCACCCGCGCGCAATCCGACGGCAGCCCGCAGTGGTATGCGCAGACCGCCGACATTGGCGGGGACATGAACCCGGCGCACATCGTGCGCGAGTGCCTGACCGACCGTGTCTGGGGCCGCGGCTACAGCCCCGCCGAGCTCGACGACGGCGCCTTTCGCGCGGCGGCGGACAGGCTCTACCAAGAGGGCTTCGGGCTGTCGCTCCTGTGGGACCAGCAGCAGGACATCGACAAATTCATCGAAGGGATCCTCCAGCACATCGACGCCTCGCTCTACGTCTCACCGCGCACCGGGCTCTTCATCTTGAAGCTGACGCGTGACGACTACGACCCGGCGTCCCTGTTGCAGCTCGATCCCTCCAATGTCGTCAGCCTGGACTCCTTCGAGCGCACCCTGCCCGAGGAGCTCATAAACCAGGTCACGCTCACCTACCACGACCGTGTCACCGACAAGCGGGTGGCGATCGCCGTGCAGGACATCGCCGGCATCGAGACGGCGCTGGGCGAGCTCAAGGACACGCAGGTCACCTACGAGGGGATCGGCAACGGCGAGCTGGCCGCGCGGGTGGCGATGCGCGAGCTGCGTCAGCTCTCCACGCCGCTCGCCAAGGTCACCCTCGTCGCCAGCCGGGTGGCGGCGAGCCTGAACATCGGCGACGTGTTCCGCCTCACCTGGCCGGAGCTCGGCATCGACAGCCTCGTGCTGCGGGTGGCGCAGATCGGCTTCGGTACGCTCACCGACGGCCGGGTGAAGATCGACTGCGTCGAGGACGTGTTCGCCCTGCCGCAGGCGGTGTACGTCGCGCCGCAACCGAGCGCCTGGCAGGACCCGCGCCAGCCGCCGATGGCCGCCCCGTTCCGCTCCCTCGGCGAGCTGCCGTACTGGTCCATCGTGCGCGAGTTGACCGGCGAGTCAGCCGCGCTGCAGGCCGAGATCGACCCGGAGGCCGGTTTCCTCGCGGTCGCCGCCGTGCGCCCGACCAGCGGCAGCATCAACTACGCGGTGCTGCGTCGGCAGGGCACGGCCGCGTTCCAGGACGCCGGCACCGGCGACTTCTGCCCCTCGTGCGTGCTCGCGGCCGGCATCAAGCAGGGCGAGACGGTCCTCGACATCGCCTCCGGCGTCGACCTGGACCTCATCGCCACCGACACCTACGCGGCGATCGAGGGCGAGCTGGTGGCGGTGCGCGCGATCGATGCCCTCGCCGGCAAGGTCATCGTGGACCGTGGCGTGCTCGATACGGTGCCCGCGGCCCATGCGGCCGGAGCCCGGATCTTCTTCGTCGAGCGCTGGCAGTTCTATCGCACCGAGCAGTACCTCGCCGGCGAGCAGGTCGACGTGAAGCTTCTGCCCGCGACGGGCTTGGGGCGCCTCGCCGAGGCGCTGGCACCCACGGACAGCTACACCTTCGCCCAGCGCCAGATCCGTCCCTATCCGCCGGGCAAGGTCACGCTCAACGGTCAGAGCTACGAGGCGCCTTTCATCACCGGTGCGCTCACCCTCTCCTGGGCCCATCGCAGCCGCCTCCAACAGACCGTCTACCTCGTGCCGCAGAGCGCGAGCAGCATCGGCCCCGAGCCGGGCACCACCTACACGGTGCGGGTCTATGGCGAGATGGGCGCGCTCGTGCACACCGAGAGCGGCGTCGCCGGCACCGCCTGGACCTACCCCCTCGCAACAGAGATCGCCGAGAGCGGACTCGGCCGGCCTAACGAGCGGCTGACCGTCACCATCGAGGCGGTGCGCGACGGCTACACGAGCTGGCAGGCCCAGCGCATCGAAACACCGGAGTGCCGCGGCTACGGCATGTTCTACGGCAGCTACTACGGAGAATGACATGGCAGCGAAATCGGGCCCTAACTTGGGGCTGAGCTACGGCTGGACGGCGCGCGAGTCGGGCTGGAACACCGGCATGGACGCGAACTTGCGGCGCGTGGATGCGCTGCTTCACCTCAGCGTCAAATCGCGGGCGCAGTCGACGCCCCCGGCTTCCCCCGCCGAGGGCGACCGCTACATCGTCGGCCCGAGCCCCGCCGACGCCTGGGCCGGGAAGGCCGGGCAGATCGCCGTGCGCATCGAGGGCGCCTGGGAGTTTCACGCCCCCCAGGTCGGCTGGCTCGCTTTCATCGAGGACGAGGCCGTGCTCTCGGCCTACAAGACGACCGGCTGGAGCCCGGGCCTCGCGCTCTGACGCTCCCCCACACCACACTCCCCCGAACCCGCCTCCTTGGCGGGTTTTGCATTTCTGGAGACCGCCATGACCGAACCCGACAAACCGATCTTCCCCGACGACCAGCTTCACCTGCGCAAGGAAGACCTCGACGAAATGCTCGCCTGCGCCGCCGAGCGCGGGGCCGAGCGCGTGCTCGCCCATCTCGGTCTGGAGAACGGCCATGCCGCGCGCGACATCCGTGACCTGCGCGACCTGCTCGAGGCCTGGCGCGACGCCCGTCGCACCGCCTGGCAGACAGTCATCAAGATGATCACCACCGGATTCCTGCTGGCGTTGGTGGCGGGCGCCCTCATCAAGTTCAAGGTGTTCGGAGGTGGCCAATGATCGAGACCCTTCTTGGTGGCCTGCTCGGCGGCGCCTTTCGCCTGGCACCTGAGCTTCTGAAGTGGCTCGACCGCAAGGGAGAACGCGGCCACGAACTGTCGATGCAGGACAAGGCGCTCGAATTCGAGAAGCTACGCGGCGCGCAGCGCATGCACGAAATCGGCGCCGGCGCCGAGGCGGCCTGGAACAGCGGCGCCGTCGAGGCCTTGCGCGAGGCCGTCACCGCCCAGGGACGGCATTCCCGCGCCAAATGGGCCGATGCACTGTCCATCAGCGTGCGGCCGGTGATCACCTACTGGTTCATGGCGCTCTACTGCGCGGCCAAGACCGCCGCCTTCGTCGGCGCCGTCGATGCAGGCGTCGATTGGATGCCGGCCGTGCAGGCCGCCTGGACCGACGCCGACCAAGCCCTATGGGCCGGCGTCCTGAATTTCTGGTTCCTCGGCCGCGTCTTCGACCGGGTGCGCCCGTGATCGCGGTACCACAAGCAGCCATCGAACTGGCCAAGCGCTTCGAGGGCTTCCACCGGGTGCCCAGGGCCGACCCGCAGCGCCGGGCACACCCGTACATCTGCCCCGCGGGCTACTGGACCATCGGCTACGGCCGACTCTGCAAGCCCGACCATCCGCCTATCACCGAAGAAGAGGGCGAGACATTCCTGCGCCAGGACCTGCGCACCGCCCTCGATGCCACTCTCCGTTATTGCCCGGTGCTGTCCACCGAACCCGAGAACCGGCTCGCGGCCATCGTGGATTTCACCTTCAACCTCGGTGCAGGAAGGCTGCAGATGTCGACGCTGCGGCGGAGGGTGAATCAGCGGGACTGGCCGAGTGCGACCAAGGAACTGCGGCGGTGGGTGTATGGCGCCGGGAAGGTGCTACCGGGACTGGTGGCCCGCCGCGAAGCAGAAGCCCTTCTGCTGGTGTCCGGCTGACATCAGACCGTCGGCGTCTGGTGGGCCATGCCCGGCGACAACAGGCCAGCGATTTCCTCAAGTAGAGGCCGCAGTTTCTCGTGATCAGATCGATCGATTGCCATTTCGATCCGAGACGACCAGTGCCCCTGGCTGTACAAACTTTCCGCACGCTCCAAGATTTCTCTTGCCGCGCGATCTCGGATTTCCTGTGCTGGCGCCGACTCGCGCGACAGATGAGCTGCAAGCGCCGTTCTGAACTCCGAAACCTGTTCATCTCCACCCATTACAGCGAATGCAGCGAGACCGCAAAGTCCCCTCTCCAAAATGCCCCATCCCGTTTCATATCTCCCGCCTTTGAATGTCCAGGATAAGAGGCTCTTCCCGACCTCCTTTGCTATGTCATCGCAGCCGCGACTGCGCGCATCCATTGCAGCTTCGAACAACGTCTCGGTCATCTGGAAGTTCTCGACGAACGTCACCGATTCCTTGTCATCAGGAATCCACGTCAATGTCGCGATCAACCAGCGTGCATGCTCCCGTAGTTTCTTTTGGCTGTGATGATCGCATGCGGGCGCATTTGACACTGCCAACAGGATTTCCGTCACGCCCGTTATCCAGTGAATCATGTCAAAAACGAAGTGCGACTTCGCCTGTATGGCCGCGAGAAGTAGCTCCTTCTCCGTTTGGTAGAGGCCGTCGGCCCAACGCTCGACGTTCCGTATGATTGATTGGACATCCGCATTGTCCGCTTGCGCCTGCGAGATCGCGTTCGCCAATACCGTAAGCCGCGCCCTCAAGCTCTCCATGCTGGTCGATGAGTAGTACGGTCCCAGGAATGTGCTATGGCTGCTCGAAAGTGGAGTATCTGGCACGTTGAGAAATAACTTCGCCACCAAAGCGACATCTCGGCGGACCTCCCGGACTGCGAAGAGGATGTCGTGGGTCCTGGATCGAAGGAGGTCAAAAGTCAGATTCGCAAGCTGCGTCATGCCTTCCATCGTAACGGGGCGGTAATCCTCCTTCGCGCAGCCAGTGCACGCGAGCAAAGCGATCTTTTCGCTGAGTGCCGCTATGTCGTTCGGATCTCCATGGGTGAGGACATACTGCGCAGACCGTCCCATAAGCCGTTGTCCCTCCAGCAGAACATCGGCCATATTGTGAGGAACCACGGCCTGTACCGCGCTCGCAAGGTATCCTGCGGCGAGTTGGGCGTGGCTCTTCGCGGCATATGGGCTCGAGTAATCGATGCTCAGATACACCTGAACAAGGGCAGCCATGGTTTGCAATGTCTGTTCGATTTGCTGCTCGTCCCGGCGCGCAATTCCGCTCTGCACGTTTTGCCGCAGGTGCTCCAGTGTGTCGTTGATGAAGCTATCGCTGGAAAGCGGATTGTCAACAAATGGGTTGTTGGCGTAGAACGTCTTCCCCTTGGACTCGATGTATGCGGCATTGATGCCGATGACGGCATTCAGTGCCGCACCGGAAACCTCATGATCCCCCTGCTCTGCGTAGCGCCGAGCAAACGACATTGCATGTCGGATCGCTCGTTTCGCACCATCGGTCCATCGATTGTTGATCTGGAAGAAGGCTGTACGGGCAAGGTCGTGCGTCGAGTCTGTGGGCGACGAGGTGGCACCTGCAGCTTCTTCTCGCTCAAGGAGGGGCATGGCCCGCTGAGCCCGTCGAGACCAGGTCCGCAATTCCCTCCGGGTGTCGTGAATGAGTATTCTCAACTGCCTTATGGGATTGATGAGAACCAAGGCGCGCCGATATGCGTACATGAACGAGATCAATATGAACACGACCGCCCAGAAGGCCGCGAGCACGACGTGCGCCAGCCGGGTCTGATCCACGAACGTGGAAAGCGATGCGACGCCGATTGCCAGGAGGAATGCCAGCGCGAACGCGCCGAGCAGCTTCGGATCCGCACTCAGGCGGCGAAATAACCCGTGAGGCATGCGCTCGATGTTCACCTGCATGGCGAACAATACGAGCGATGTCACAATGGCGGCCGCACCTATCAGCGCGCTTCCCGTGTTCAGAATCAGGCCGCGCAGCCCCTCGATCGCCCGCTCTGTCGCGTAGTGGTCACCAAGCACAGCCTGGAGAGCCGGCGACAGATAAAAGCTGGCTGACACGAGAAGGGGCAGAGCCGCAACAGACACAATGACGCCGTATCGAAGCCCCCATCCTGCAAGCCGATATTTGGCCCTATACACGTACTGCCACGACGCCGCGATTCGCCGGCGAATCGCCTTCCTTGCGCGTGCAACGGTGGACTCTATGGCATTTGGCAAGGACATGAGCGATTGTCACCGTCCTGAATGCAGGCACACGAACTGATTCCCCGCTCCCGCCGACCCCACCTCCAAGTTCGAACTCTTGGATACAAGGTAGCCTAGCGGCTGGTCCAGCACGAACGGATAGAGCACTGCCTGAGACGACAGTGCGGGGACCGGCACCGCCTTGCCGGCGTAGCGCAGCACCGCTTCGACCAGCCACGCAACCGCCTGCATGTCGCTGACCACGATCGGCTTCAGCCGCACGAGGCGCTTGCCATTCTCGACGCGCTCGATCGCCCCCCAACTCGCCTGCGATTGCAGCACCATGTTGGTCATCCGGTAGGTGCCTTCACGCTCCCCATAGGTCTCGCTCATTCGGCGATGAACCTCGGCCGAAGCACAGTCTCCCTGGAGTGCAGACAGGCGACCGACCAGTTCAGCCACCTTGCCGAAGAACGGATAGGTGGCGATAGCCATCCCCCAGGTCAGGGCAGAGATAGAGATGCTTGGGTCTGCCTTGAAGATCGCCACGCCTCGCTCGGCGAAATCGGCGAGTTCCGGACGTGGCTCCAGCCATAAGCGGTTCAACACGGTCCGAGTCTTCTTGCGCGCTGCCACACCCAGTCGGGCTGCGTCCAGCAGGGCATTCAAATCATCGAGCGCCCCCAGATCAGCACGCACCCGCAGCGCAGCCGCCGCCCACTCCAGCGGTATAAAGCGATCGAAGCCAATTTGCGGTGCTGATGATTTCATTCGATTCAATTCACGTAACTCACTTTCACGAAAGGCACGATCAGCTCTTCCAGGGACATGCCACCGTGAACAACGACCTGGTCACCCTTCGGCACAAATGCCCCACGCCCTCCTGCGAATAGCGGCATGAAGTTCGCCGGAAGTCCAGCGACATCCAGACGGAAGGTGTCCGGATTTGCCGCTGCTGTCTCCGCAATCAAAGTCTCACTGCGATACGTCCGGACACGCTCTCCACGCAGTTCCGAGGCGACACCCTGGTTCGGGCGGCCAATCCCTACCGCTTCGGCATTTCCGTGGTCGGCAGTCAGGTAGACGTAGAACCCATTTTCCAGAAGCATCGCAAAGAGACGATCCACAAAGCCTGAGTCGCACCAGCTCCCGATCTGGGCCGCAACGCCGCGCTTGCCGAGCACGGCGCCGTGAATGATCTCGTCGACCGTATCCACGACCAAGCCAGCAATCTTCACGGTTGGGTTCGACAGCTGAGCTTCCAGCTCAGGAAGGTCATCCGTGCGCTTGAGCGACTTGCGGTACAAGACCTCATTAGCGCGAAGTCCGTGGTCTTGCCAGAACCGCGTCCAGTGCTGGGGCTCTTTCGACGTGGTCTCGATGCTGTCGGCGAACTCGCGTGGGCGCAGACCGGAGAACAGCGCCTGCCTGGACACCGACGTCAGGGTTGGTAGCCACGCAAAACAAGTGTTCTCGTCGAACATCAGTCGCGGCGCTCGATGAACGATGCACTCGCGAATCTGGGTCCACTGATCTACCGCTAGCCCGTCAAAGACCACGAGCGCGATCTTCTCCTCGCCGCCCGCTCGGCGCATCGCAAGGTAGCGCGGCACATGGTGGACCATGACAGGTCCTTTGGCCGCTGGCAGGGACGGCAAATCGGCGTAGTGCGTTTCAACCCACTCTTGCAGCCGGCTGTCTGCATCGCTCACCAAGCCCCGCATTTCGTCCTTCAGGCTTTCTGCCCGGGCCGCGTCCAGACCGTGGAAACGCGAGATCACCTCGCCGATCCGACGCGAGAAATGGGTCCAGTCGCGGTAGGGAGAAGCAGAGGTCGGGATCTCATCCGCGAGGTTCTTGATGCCCTCAAGCACCAGATTCCGCATCGACAACGGATCCTGCACAACACCCGCTTTCGCCCATTCCGGCAGGTTGACCGGCACACCCTGGATCGCCAGCGGGTGTAGCGTGCCGTCCAGAAACATCGAATCGACAATCACACGGACATCGTGGTGATCGAACGGGATGTCGAGCTTGGGCACATAGTCCGGCGGCTCCGGCTCCCCCGTTCGCGTTCCGGTGAGCCCCAGCTTGGTCAGATAGCGATACCAAGCGTCCTGCACCACGCGCAGCGCGAAGCTCTTCTGCGAAAACAGATCGGCGACAGGAATGCCCGTGAAGATCGTTCGCTCACCGAGCACATGCTCCACGTGCTCGGCCAACACGGGCGGCAGCAGTGCCTCGCGGTAGTGCAGACGGAGCAGCTCACGCCAAAGGTCCTCTGGCCGGGTGATCAGATGCGGGCTGATCCGGAAGATGTGCGTCAGCACAAACTCCTTCGTCGCCGCCTCACCCAGCGACTGATGAACGTGCCGCGCCTGCGCCTCGAATAGCGCGGGTAGCATCTCGCTGCCCAGCTGCCTGACCACCGCATAGCTCAGTTTCGGAAACAGCTCTACAAGCCCCAGACTGACCTTGCGCGCCTGGCGCAAGTAGTCCCAAGGCAGTTCGCCCAGGGCCGTGCCACGCAACTGGAGGACCAAGGCGCGGGACGGGCCAGGCTCCCCGCGTTCCCACGCCGCCCGATAGCGCTCCTCGTACTCTGCCCGG
>Ga0172382_10004124_pt1 | contig 22440 bp, 22 predicted proteins | sample Leawel138RmetaG_FD_122245 | JGI IMG/M metagenome (GOLD analysis project Ga0172382, IMG submission 122245) | Leachate microbial communities from a municipal landfill in Southern Ontario, Canada - Leachate well 138R metaG | ecosystem: Engineered > Solid waste > Landfill > Unclassified | place... | reverse complement strand
GCAGCGGCACGATCTGGATTTGTTTCAGGGTCTCGGTGGCTGCACCGTGGGCCATGATGTAGTCGGTCCTGGTGGGTAGCGGCGGATCCAGTTCGTTGCGCCAGCGGGTGACCCAGGACTGGTCGTCGCTGGGAGTAGGGGTGCTCCAACCCGCTTCTTTGAGCCTTTTGTACACCTCGAACTTGGGTGGGTGTCCGTATTTGTCGACTCCCGCTTCTTGCAACCGGGAGGCGAAGTCGGAGGGATAGGGATCGTCAGAGGAGAGCGCGTTGAGATCTCCAGCCAGGATACCGGTGCGCTCCTCACCCAGGAACCACTCCAACTCCTGAAGCCGCCCTTCTTCGGAGCCTGCGATCAGGTGGATATTGAAGATGGGAAAGGGACAGCCTTCGAGCTGGAGTTCCTGGCAGCCGTGAGCCATGATTTCCGGAGTATGAGCCTTGCCCTCCAGAAAGGGGGTCTTGGACAATGCGCTCAGATTGTAGCACTTCTTGTTGCTTCTGGGGTTGCACTGCACGATGTGGCAGTGCTTCATACCCAGGGAGCGGCTGAGCAGCTTGAGCTGGGCCAACGACCAATCCGTGCATTCTTGCAGTAGGCAGACGTCCGGGTCTATGGATTGAATGACCTGGATGACCTTCTGCAATCGATCGGCCGGATGAAAGGCCCCGTTCAAGACATTGAAAGAGAGTAGCTTCATTCGGAGTCCCATCCGTTCGGGTGAAGTAAGTGCAGCTTGCCGGCCTTCTCCTGGGCATAAAAGACACCCTTTGCCCCCTCCCGGGGCCTGGGCCTCTGCCCACCGTCACCCACCCAGCCGTCGGGTCTGTCCTCGGCGATCCAACACTGCACCATCACTGTGCTACCGGGTTGAAGACCCCCTTTGGTGCACTCCGAGACTCTGATGGTCAGGATCATTTCCAGGTCACTGAAACCCCATCTGATACGCTTTTTCTGGGATTTAACAGACACGATCTCCCCTCTGACGATCAGGTTCGAACTAGCCTGGCGTTCGGCATCGTCCAGTGGGGGCAGCGCGGCCCACGCGGGGAGCGCGGTCAGGAGCATAAAACCAAAAAGTAGAAGTAGTCGTCTCATTGCGACTATCTTTAGAACTAAAAGAGAGACATCCTTCAGGCCGTGATAGACAACGAGCAACCGGGGGGTAGCAGGACTTCAACTTCGGGTTGGGCGGGCTGGCTCTGGCAACCGGACTTGGGGCTGAACCAGCAACACTGCTTACCGGTGGCGGCCAGGACCTCCATGGAGGGGAGTTGCCTACCCTTGAACCCCAGGTAGTTGCAGCCCATGGGAAATTTCTTGTCCCAGCTTACGTAAAAGTGGCGGCAATCGTGACATTTGGGTGCTTTCTTCTGTGCCATAATCTCATACTAGAGCAAGAGGCTTAACGAATTCTTAAAAAAGAATGAACATCGCGTCCAGGAGCAGTTTGAGCCTCCCTCGAATTCCTGAGAGATGTTCCGGCGCTTTTTTAGAAGTTCCAAAGCCCTTCCCGCCGAGTTGGCGCGCGTGGTGGATCATCTTTTGCACAAAGAGCCTGAACAGAGGGCACGATACTCGCCCCCCGTTAAGAAGAGTAACCCAGACCCCGCAGCGCCACCTTGATCTCATCCAGGGCGCTGGGATCTTCGATGGTGGAGGGGACCTTGAAGTCCTCCCCGTCGGCCAATTTGCGAAGGGACGAGCGAAGGATCTTTCCAGAGCGCGTTTTGGGAAGACGGTCCACGATAGCAACTTGTTTAAAATTGGCCACCGGGCCCACCTTTGCACGTACCAGAGCCACCACTTCGTCGATGACTTGCGGATGCGGGGTTTGGGTCCCCGACTTCAAGACCAGCAACCCCACCGGGAGTTGGGTCCGCAAAGGATCCTTTACCCCGAAGACGGCGCACTCGGCCACGTCGGGGTGCGACGCCACGGCCTCTTCGATGGAGCCGGTGGAGAGGTTGTGGCCCGAGACGATGATCACGTCGTCGATGCGGCCCATGATAAAGACGTAGCCGTCCTCGTCGATGTAACCTCCGTCCCCGGTGAAGTAGTAGCCGGGAAAACGCTCGAAGTAAGACTCTTGAAAGCGGGCTTCGTCCTCCCACAGGGTATAGAAACAGCCGGGGGGCAGGGGCAGCTTGAGCGCCACCGCCCCGTCCTTTTCGGGGGCCAGGGGTTGCCCTTCGTCGTCCAGGATCTCGATGCGATAACCGGGCACCGGTCTGGTTGGAGAGCCGGGCTTGACCGGCATGAGTTCGATGCCCACCGGGTTTGCAGCCACCGGCCAGCCGGTCTCGGTTTGCCACCAGTGGTCGATGACCGGACACTCCAGCAGGTTACGGGCCCAGTGGTAGGTGTCCGGGTCGAGGCGCTCACCGGCCAAGAATAGGGTCCGCAGGCAAGAGATATCATACTTCTTCAGATAGTCGCCTGCCGGGTCTTCCTGCTTGATGGCGCGAATGGCGGTGGGTGCGGTGAAGAGAGCCGACACTTTGTGCTCGGCGATCAGCCGCCAGAAGTTTCCAGGGTCCGGGGTGCGCACCGGCTCACCCTCGTGAACCACCGTGGTGCAGCCGTGCAGGAGGGGGCCATAAGCGATGTAGGAGTGTCCTACCGCCCAGCCGATATCGGAAGCTGCCCAGAAGACCTCGCCGGGCTCCATTCCGTAGACGTGTTTCATACTCCACTGCAGAGCAACCGCGTGGCCTCCGTTGTCCCGCACCACTCCCTTCGGTTTGCCGGTGGTGCCCGAGGTATAAAGGATATAGAGGGGATCGCCGGCAGCCACCTCTACGCATTCGGCGGGCTCGGCTCGGCTGAGCGCCTCCTGCCACTCCACGTCTCGACCCTCCTGAAGCTCGCAGGGGTGTTGGGGGCGCTGCAGCACGATGCAGTGGTCCGGCTTGTGGGAGGCCAGTTCGATGGCTTTGTCCAGTAGAGGCTTGTAGTCCACGATGCGTTGTATTTCGATACCACAGGAGGCGGTGACCACCACCTTGGGCCGGGCGTCGTCCAATCGCACGGCGAGCTCCTGCGAGGCAAACCCACCGAAAACTACGGAGTGGACTGCCCCCAGTCGTGCACAGGCGTACATGGAGATGAGGGCTTCGCAGGTCATGGGCATATAGATCAAGACTCGATCACCCTTCTCCACTCCGTGGGCCCGCAGGGCGCCGGCAAAGAGCGCAACTCGATCACGCAACTCTCGGAAGGTGAGCGTTTGTTTTTGACCGGTCACCGGGCTGTCGTAGATGAGCGCGGCCTGTTCGGCCAGGCCCTTTTCCAGGTGCCGGTCGATGCAGTTGTAGCAAGTGTTCAAAGTGCCGTCGACGAACCAGCGCCCGTCTTGAAAGGCTCTGGTAAAAGGGCGGATCCAACTGACCTGGGCGGCTGCTTCGGTCCAGAAGCGCTCGGGGTCGGTTATCGATGACTGGTAGACCTCTTGATAGCTCATCGGTAGCGATTCGAAAGCGAATAGGGCAGGCCTTCTAGCAAGATCGTCGTCTGTTCATAAGATGTTAAACAGATTTCCCTTAAGGCTGTTGTAGGATGCGTTCACCTCGCTCACTATTTACCTTTCGAGGAGACTCACCATGCAGATTTTGACTCACTCTTCCAATTGGATCCGCCGCCAGACCGCATCACCCCAGGACTTTCGTCCGCAGCCATCGGGCCCGGTCGAAGGGCTTGATTCCGGTCTGACCATAGGCCGGGCTACCAGGATCGGTACGGCCGTGGGAGCGGGAGTGGGTGCGGTAGCAGGAGGCACCTGGGCAGGTCAGAGTGTGTCCAACAGCTTCGAGTACTTCGACTACGTGACCAGTGAGATTCCCCTGGCGTCCAGCGGACCCTCGGCTTCTGCGGTGTTGGGCGCCCATTTGGATCAGTTTCAGAGCGTGGTGGGTCAAAACTCCAGCGACTCCGCTTCGGCCGAGCAGACACTTCAGTACCTCTCTTACTTGAAACACCAGAACCCCAAAGTGCCGAGCACCGACCTGGAAGGCATTTATCGCTCCCTGGAGGGCCAGTTCGGAGACGACTCCCAGGTTCGCCAGGCCCTCAACATGATCGCCGCCCACTCCCGAAAGTACGGTACCACTCCCAACCAGGCCCATGCTGAATTCAGCAACTACTTCGGTTACCAAAACTCTTTCCAAGAGGGCACCAGGACCTTCGCGGAAGATCAGAAGTTGGCCCCCGGGGAGCTCAATGAAGTCATGCTCGAATACGTCAAACGCCATAGCAGCCCCATCGGGCACTTGGGCATGACTAAAGGAGTGGTGCTAGGGGTGGCTTCGGGATTGGCCGTGGGGGCGGTCGTGGGGGCGGTAGCCGGGGTCGCGGTGGGGGTCGGAGTTCATCTTTACAATAGGCTCACCGCTACTTGAGTTTCCAGAGAGCGCGACGCTTTTTGACAAACTCATCCAGATTTAAGCTGGGCGAGAGGTAGTCTCCGGATGCCCAATCGCAGTTGTGCAGGGCCAGGAAGTGGGCTTGGGAGCTATCGCGGACGCCGCTCACGTGCAGCCTGATTCCAAGTCGCCTGGCGGTATCTAGATAGGCTTGAACGACCTCCCGGCGAGCTTGCTGGGCAGGCACACTTTCCAGCAATTCAGGCCCAAGATGCAGACCCGCCACGCCGCAGCGGCGCAGGCTGCCAAGGAGGATCGGAGTCGATTCACCGATCCCCAGCGAGCTCCTGAGGCCCCATCGCCCCATTTCTTGAAAGAGGCGGGTGAGTGGTACCTGATGCTCGTTCAACGCCTCCCCGGGAAGCTCCAACACCAGGGAGTCCGGTTTGATCCGGGCCCTCCCCACGCACTCCATCACGGTTTTCTCAAAGTCGTGCAGATGAAGAACGGATTGGGGCAAGCGCAAGACTACGGAAATACTGCCCTTCATTTTTCTCGCGAGTTCGCAGCCTGCTTCGATGACCTGATTGGCAAAGATAGGGATTAATCCACATTCTTCGAGCAGTCCCACAAAATCATCCTGGCGAAGACGTCCGTGGCTAGGATGGTCCCACTCCGGCTCCACAACGGCGGCTCCCAGATGGCCTTTTTCTACATCGACCACCGGTCGGAAGCTGTAAAGCAACTCCTTGGATTCCAGGGCAGCCCTGATCTCCAGCGCTTGGCGAGCCCGCTCCTCTTTGGACTGGTAGACCGAGTCGCTGTAGATCACATAACGGTTCTTGCCGCGCTGTTTGGCTTCCCTCAGGGCAGAGTAGGCGTTTTCCAGCATTTCACGGGCAGTGTCGGCGTCGTCGGGACAAGCAGAGATTCCCATGGAGACGGTGACCGGATAGGGCTGATTGTTCAAGCGGATGGGGTTGGAGAGTAACTGGAGGAGGAAGTCGGCTATCTGACGCGCTTGCACCAGGGGCGACTCCCCAAGCTTTCCTTTGTCGAGACTGACGACCACTGCAAACTCATCTTCTGCTCGCCGGCAAAGGAGTGTACCGGGGGGAGTGTTGTCCACCAGGCGGCTGGCAAACTCCTCAAGAACTTCGTCTCCCTCGGTCCAGCTTGAAAAATCGTTGATGGTGCCGAAATTGTCGATGTCGATGACGAAAAGGATGGAGATCTTTCCGCTCTCGAAAGTGCTTTCAACCGCCTTTTTGAGGTCCATTTGCAAGCGGTTGGCGTTGCCCAAATGAGTGACCGGATCCACGAAGGCCAGCCACGCGTGGTCTCTTTCCTCCACCAGGCGCTGCTGGTCAAAAGGCAAGGGCAGGACCGCCTGGGAAAGTTTTTGCTCGGCCTCCTCGGCGCGGGCCATTTCAGAGACGACATCGATCTGTGATAGCATGAACTGGCCTTTCCAGTGGGCCACATCCTTGCGAAGGTTTTCCAATAAAGACCTGGCCCGGTTTAAGAAACCAGAGACCTCTTCGTGCCGGCTCTGAGCATGAAGCCCTTTCTCCGCTGCCTCGAGAAGGTCAGAGATTTTTGCGAAATCGTCGTTAGATGTCCCTGTTGTCACGAGTGGCGCTCCTCCTCCGAGGGAGTTCCACGCAGAGCCACGAATTGCTTCTCGTGGCTCACTTTTGTTATGAAGCGAAAGACCCGAGGGGTGACCTGATCACCGGTACCGCGGTAGGGCCAGGTCATCTCGAAGTGGTTCGGGAATTGAAGAACGTCGGCTATGACGTGGTGAGAGTGTGGCAGAAGCCTCCCGGTGTTCCAGGATTCAGAATCTGGAGCCTGGCAGGCAGAGTTCCTCTCAACGAGCTGGCTCTACTCACTCGGGAATTGGCCATGTTTTTTTCTTCCGGGGTGGGCCTGGTAAAAGGCTTGGAAGCCCTGAAAGGTCAGGGTTTTTCGAAGCAAACGAGTCAGGCTGCCGCCGATGTGACTCAGGGCCTGACTTCAGGGATGAGTTTGTCGCAGTCCATGGCAATGAGACCGGACGTCTTTCGGGCGATGTATGTGCGAATGATTCATGCCGGTGAGGTTTCCGGCGCTCTGGACCGGGTCCTCGATCAGCTCTCCAGCTATCTGGAGCGCGAACTGACGCTGGTGCGTCGCGTACAGGCTGCCCTGGCCTATCCGGCTATTATTTTCCTGGTCTGCGTAGCTCTCACCACGTTTATGGTGTTTTTCTTGTTTCCCACTTTTGTAGGGTTTTTCGACGGTTTAGATATCCGCTTACCGGCCATCACCAAGAGTTTACTGGCGGTTACCAGCGTCTCCCGTGAACCGGTCTTCATTTTACTTCTGGTGTTATTTCCGTTTGTCATCAGTCGTGGATTTAACCACTTGAGGCAATCGCAATCGTACGTGACCTGGATTTCCAATCTTTTGATCAGCATGCCCCTTTTGGGACCGCTGAACCGCGCCCTGGTCATGGCGAGATTCTCCTCGACCCTGTCGCTTCTCATGAAGGCTGGGGTGCTCCAGTTCACGGCGCTATCGATCACCGCCGGGGCGGTGGGTAACCAGGCGGCGCAGGAGGCCATCGAACGCTGCGCCGAGCGCATCAAGGAGGACGGGGACTCTCTCTCGGAGGCCATGGCCAAAGAAGAGCTTTTTCCTCGTATGCTGACTTCACTGGTGTTCGTGGGGGAGGAGGTAGGAGATCTTCCCAGGGTTCTGGATCTGGCTTCGGACGGTTTTGAACTGGATGTCGACACCACCATTTCCCGGGTTACCGTGATGCTGGAGCCTCTCATGCTCTCGATCATGGGACTGGTCGTGGGTTACGTCTTGCTGGCCGTTTTCTTACCGGTCTACGCTATGCTGGAGGGTCTCTAAGGTCCTGTGGACCTCTTACTGCCGAAAGTTCATCCGGCTTTGTAGAGTCACGGAGTTGCTTTTACTTCCATCTTCCTCTTCTTGCGTTCCTTCCACCTTGAAGCTAATGATAGCTCCGCTTCCGTCTTGGACCTTCAGTTCTGACAGGTTTTGGGCCATGGTCGCACCTTTTGAGGTGAGCATGCTCTTCAGGGTGGGTAGGTCCGGAGTCTCCGGGAGGCTGGAGGTAGGGGGATCGATGGCCACTTCGTTGCGGTACATGACACCATCTTCCACGTAAAAGATGACGTATTTGTGCCACAGCAATTTGTTACCGGATTCCAGGGTGAAGCGCCCGTCGAGGGGTCGGGCAGAGGCGAAGGCAAAACCGTCGAGATCGTAGATAAAGGATGACTGAGCACCCGTACCCAGTTCGTAGCTGATCCGAGAAGCCGCTCTCAAGGCTTGCTGATAGGTTTCGACGGAGTCGGACATTTTGGCGTTCCACTTAATGGCAAAGACGACCAGGGCGTAACAGGCTATCAGCACCAGGCCGAGGATACCCGTGGAGATCAAGACCTCGGGTATAGTGAAGCCTTTATTCCGGGCCAAGTCCTTAGCTTGTGGGGGTGGTGCTTCCAACATACGTTTCCATTTTCAACTGCCGGTTAAATTTGTCGGGTGCAAGGTAGTCCACGGTCACGGTCACACTCTTGAGCCCGGCCCGGATCTCTTTGACTGTGACAGTGGTGGTGAAGGTGATTTCGTGAGTGGCTCCGTTGTTTCGGACTTCTAACTCGTAAGAGTTGCCAAAGTCGGTGAGAGCGTCAAAACCTCGACCCCTGGCGAACTCCAACTCTTGTTCGGCTAGATAAGTGGCCATGAGGTGCCCCTGGGACTGGCGAGCCGCTCGGGCCGAGGCAGGGTACAGTCCAACCAGTACCATCACCGAAGTGATAAATAAGGTGGCGGCGATCAAGGTCTCGATCACGGTCAGACCGGAGGGGCGCTTCACAACCTCTCCCAACTCACCACTCCAAACGAGGCAGAGCCTGCTGGGATTCCACCCGTTCCTCCGAAACCATCAGCCCACGGCTCAAATCCCGGGATGTCGGCCAGGACTGTTGAGTCCAGCTCTATTCTGGTACTACCGCTGGTGGTGAAGTTGCCCGTCACAGAATCGTAGGCGATGACCAGGCCTTCGAGCCTGAAGCTTCCGCTCACGTCCACTCCGTCGTGGGCGTAGACCAGTCCGGTGATCCGGCTGCTCCCGGACAATGAGATCGAAGCGTCGTTTGAGGGCGTGTTGGGAAAGCCGTTGTAGCTACCACGGATGGCCACCAGGTTGACCTGGGCGATCCGGCTGGAGCCGGAAAAGTTCATCGGGTAGCCGCCGCCCACGACAACGGTACCCGGTCCGGTGATGGTGCTGCTTCCTGAGAAATCGAGGCCATAGGGGAAGTAGTGGACCTGCCCCCCTAGATTGAGGTCGTCGGGGGAGGCCGGACCCTGCGTAGTCAGGGGGTCTCCGTCGTCGTCGTAGATGATGGCGCCGGCTAGCAATACGGTCGGATCAGGGTTGGGGAGAACCGAACCCTTCTCTCCGGACAGTAGGGAGTTGGTGGTGCGGTAGTCGTTGATGAACGGCTCGGTGGAAACTGAAGTGTCACTCCCGTTGATCTCGTACGCACCGCGAATGTTGCCGGACACCCCGTTGCGCGCCAACACGTCTTGAGTGTCGTCGATCCGGGTCGAGCCGCTCACCGAAATCGCCTTGCTGGAGAGGAGTTGTCCGCTCGAGTCGAGCGGTTCGATGCGGGTGGAGCCACTGAGATCGATATCTCCGTTGGCCTTGATGGTTCCGGCGATCCTCTTGGAGCCGCTCATGTCGACCAGTCCGCCCACTCCCACGGCGATCCCGAGAGCTGAAGCGGATCCACGGGTGACCAAAACTCCGACCTGGCGGCGGATCGTGCCCATCTCGCCCTGGGCCAGTATATAGGCGCAGCCTTCCGGAACTTCAGCCCCGTTAGAGGCAAATTGTGTACCGCCGCCTGCGGTTGTGTTGTTCAGGATGGTGGCTGAGTAAGTGGCCCCGATATCCATCTCGACTTCGGCCACCGGGCCTTCGAAGGTGGGATCACTCACCAGTTGTTCCATGGCGTCCACGGCAGCGGCCTCGGCGGCCAGCACAGCTTGTTTCTTAGACTCCTCCACCCGGGCTTGCCGGAGGGTACCGAGGCCCTGCTGGGCAACCGCACTCACGGCCACCAGTAAAAGAGCCAGAACCATCAACACGAAGGGTAGCGCTAACCCCTCCTTATCACTTCGCCTCCACAGAATACCACTATGATAAACCAGATTCTTAACTCCCGCTACATTTCCGAGGACAATTCGGTCAGAGCTACTCTGGCCGCGGCATGGAGAGCTTCCGGACCAGGTGTTGCCAGGACTTCTTCCAGAAGCTTGCGAGCTTCCCTGGGATACCCTAAGTGACCCAGGATCACCCCCAGGCGCAACCGGAAAGTGGTGTTGTCAGGGTCAATGCCCAGGGCGTTGTCAAAGAAGGTGGCGGCTTGTTTCAAGAGCCCTTCGGATAGAGTCATGTAGCCCAGAAAACCCCAGGCTATGGAGTGGTGGGGATTGAGTTCGACGGCCTGGACGAAGTACTGAAAGGCCTCCTGCTGCCGTTCCATTTGAAGGGACACGACTCCGAGCTGGTAGGCCAACTCCCAGCTCCCCGGAGCCAGTTGAAGCGCGTCCTGGAAGACTGCCGAGGCTTCCTGGAGTCGCTCCAGTTTTATCAGGGACTGCCCGATCTGAAACAGCAGATAAGGCTTGTAGGGCGAATCGTCGAGACCCGCATTGAGCTCCAGCAAAGCCGCTTCGTGGTCATCTCGAGCCTGAGCCATGAAGGCTCGATCCAGCGGATCCAACTCGCTCAGCAAAGAGTGGACCGCAGACCTCTCTACCTCAGTTTCCAAGCGTTGCTGGCGGATCGGATGCGGTTTGCGGACCGGCCAATGGAGGCGAGAAGTATCGCGCAACTGAGGGGCCATGGGCACTGCTACAAAGTGAGTTCGACTGACAATCTGTGTCTTGCCTTGAAAGACGCAGGCAGGAGGGAGGGCAGTGCCGTCGACCTGGAAGTGGCCAAAAACTCGGCAGGAGAACGGCCGGGATTGATAGATGCCGCAAGACCGAGTTGTTTCATCGTACATCGGACAGAGCGGCCAGCGCAGCTCTCCATCGGGCCGCCTCTCCCGGGCCAGAAAAGCTCGGAAGTTGTCTGTAGGAGCAGTGCCATATCGCTCCGCGATGAAATCGAGTTCAAGTTCAGTGACGCGGTGCTGATCGACTCCGGTCGCGGTGCAGCACTCTCGGCAATCGCCGCAAGGGTTTCCTTCAAGCCGAGGCAAGCTCTCCTCAAGTTGTCGATAGATCTCGGCGAGTTCGGGTAGCAAGCTCATGGTTGGTTCTTATTCGTCCGGCTGTGATTTCTCCCCGCTCGCTTTACGAAGTGAAATCCACCCAGTGCTCGAAGGCTCAGCTTATGTTTTCAGAAGGCTACGTTCGCATCATCCTGGCTCTGGCTCCCTTTATGGTGTGTTTGGCCCTGTCCCTGGATAGCGAGCTATGGAAAAAGCGGTGGTGGTGGCTCGGAGGAGCGTCGCTCTTTGCGGCGAGCGTGGTCAGTTCGGTCTTCGCGGTTTGGGGCTGTCTTCCATGGCTTATCCTTACCTTTGGATTGGCCGTCAACCATCTCCGAAAACCTCGAGGCGGCCTTTCGGAACTCGCCCTTCTCGCTTCTGCCCTTTACCTTCCAGTGGGAGGGGTCTGGGCTCTTTTTGCTCAGCTCAAACTGCAGCCTCTGGGCTTTTCCGGCATCATCGTTTTGCTTACCGGGGTTCATTTTCATTACGCGGGATTTGCCTTGCCCCGACTGTCCGGGCTGTGGCTCTCCCGGCAGTCCACCAGGACCGTCTATTCGGTGGCCACGGTGGGGATCATCGCCGGAGTCCCACTGGTGGCCATCGGTATCACGACGTCTCAACTGCAGATGTCACCCTGGATCGAAGTCGTGGCGGTGAGTATCCTGGCCTTCTCGGCCTTCGTGCTCAGCCTGGGGCAACTGGTCTGGGCCTTGAAGACTCCTCTCCCTACCGCAGCCAGAGGCCTGTTCTTGTTGGGAGGCTTCAGTCTTGTCGGCGGCATGGTCCTGGCCACGATTTACGGTTGGCGGAGTGTCTTTCCGGTAGCCTGGGCCACCATCCCCACCATGTACGCCGTCCACGGGACCCTGAACAGCCTGGGCTTCTGTATACCTGGTTTTCTGGCCTGGCACCAGACGGGGTTACCTCCTGAACTCGAGTCGACCGACTCGATTCTCGAGATCGTCGATCCGCTCCCGATTGGAGTGAAAACCTTCCAGGAAGACCCGGCAATCCGAGCGCCATTGCTCCATGAGTAGCTCCTGGCGCAAGAAGCGGTCGTCTAACCTGTCAAAGCGCTCATCCATCTTGTCAAAGCGCTCATCGATCCGCGTGAACTGTTTGTGCATGACTTCGAACATCCCGGCGAAATGGTCGTCGTGAACTTCGAGTCGGGCTTGAATTCGCTCCAGGTGCTCTTTGTGGGACTTCAATTGTTCATTGTGCTGGTCCAGGCTCATAAGATTTCCTTCGGTTTGGTCCTTTTACTCTAGTCAAAAGAGCTGTGCGGTACAAGGAACACGAAGTTAAAAATTTATGAGCGAAGGGTTCTTTTCCGGGCTTCCCGAGCGCTGGCCTTGGAGCTGTAGGGGAACGCCGGACCGAAATGCGAAGGTGGACCCATGAAGGTTTATCTGCTGCAGCGCTCGATCGAATGGGAAGATCCTTCGGCCAACTTCGACGCTATTGACTCAGAGCTGGCACAGGCTCCACCCGAAAGGGAGAGTTTGCTGGTCCTGGCAGAAATGTTTTCCACCGGCTTTAGTCTGGCGTTGGACAAGGTGGGAGAACCGGAAGCCGGACCGAGTTCAGAGTTTTTGCGCTATCTCTCTCAAAAGTACGGTACCTGCACGGTAGGAAGCTTCCCTTATCGTCCACTGGACGAGGAGAAAGGCCTGAATCGATTGATGGCTTATTACCCCGACGGTACCCCGGCCGTGGCCTACGACAAGATCCATCCCTTCAGCTATGGAAAAGAGGCTGATTTCTATCGCGGTGGGACGTGTCTGCCCCTGTTTGGGTTTCGCGGATGGACGATTTGCCCCACGGTGTGTTACGACCTGCGTTTTCCCGAGATGTATCGGCGTGCCGCCATCGTCGGTGGGGCCGATCTGCTGCTCTGCATTGCCAACTGGCCGACCCCCAGGCGCGACCACTGGAATACCTTACTTCGGGCGCGGGCTATCGAAAATCAGGCCGTGATGGTGGCGGTGAACCGGGTGGGTCAGGACCCGCTGAACGACTATTCCGGAGAGAGTGCGGTGGTCGATGCCCGCGGACGCGAACTGTTGAGTCTGGGTGAGCAGGCCGCGGTAGGCTGCACCGTCCTTGATCGTGAGGAGTTGCTGGAGTGGCGCGCTCGCTTTCCTGCTCTGACCGATGCTACTGAACAATTCGAACTGCTCCGCTGCATCGCGGAGGATGCTCCGTGATCTTTCTTCAGATCCGTACCGAAGACGGTAAGTGCCGCCGTTACGTGCTGGAAGAAGAAAGCTATCTGGTGGGTCGAGGAGATGGAACTTGCCAGGGCGGGAAGTTGACCATCGCCGGCGACCCCATGCTGAGTCGCAATCATTTTCGGCTAGAAAAATTGCAAAATGGGGTTCGGGTGAGCCGTCATCCCCGGGCTCGTAATCCGCTGTATTTTCAAGGGGAGCAACAGGACCAGTTCGAGATGAGATCGGGTCAGGCATTTATGACCGGCAAAACCCGATTCGGGTTGTTCGTGTCCCAGAGTGCCAGCGAAGGGCCGGTCACCGAGTACGCCATGCCCCGGACCCAACTGCACGCCATGCAGCAAGAGAATAGTGCGGCATCCTTTCGCACCCTGCTGGCCTTACTGCCCAAGCTGAGGGGCGCTCACGGCAACAAGGCCATGCAGAAGGCGCTCGAGGTGTTGAGCGCCCTTCTGCCTCAGGCCGATGAATTGAAGATCGTGCGCCCGGGTGATCCCCCCCAACCGATTCTGGAGTGGTGCAAGAACGAACTTCCGGCCAGTCCGGCCAGTCGCCGGCTGCTCTCCAGCGCTCTCCAGCAACAGACCACGGTGGCCCACGTGTGGGCGCTGGAAAAGGAATCCGATCTCCAGGCCACCGCCCACATCCACGCTGACTGGGCGATCGCTTCTCCGGTCGTGGTCTCAGATGACGAGCAGTACAGCCTGTACGCGGTGGGAAAGAGTGCGATGGCTCTGACCGATACTCAGGTCAGAGAACAGAAGAAAAGCCTGGATGAATTGGCGGCGCTGCTGGACATCGTGGCCGAGACACTCGGGCATCATCTCACCACCGAGAGGATGACAAGGTTTGAAGGCCAGGTAGGTCAATTCTTTTCACCCGGGCTGAGGGAGCGGTTGACCGACAAAGAGTTTGCCGAGGTCCTGGAGCCAAAGCTCCGCAACGTGACGGTGATGTTTTTCGATCTGCGGGGATTCTCCAAGGCCACGGAGTCGGCCGAAGACGAAACCCTGGATAAAATCCTTTCCCATCACCAGGTCCTTACCCGGGTCATGACCGAGGTGACTGAGGCGGTGTTTCGTTACGGAGGGTTGGTGATCGACTATCAAGGAGACGCCGTCCTGGCTTGCTGGGGAGCCCTTTCCGAAGGGGCCGACGTGGAGAACGCGGCCTGTGCGGCCACCGAAATAACGGCTCTCATTAGAAATCTCGAGGTGCCATTTGGTGGTCAGCCTCTTTCCTGTGGAATCGGAATGGCCACCGGTAGAGCAGTCGCCGGACAGATCGGAGCCAGAGAGCAGATCAAGTTCGGGGTCTTGGGTAAAGTGGTCAATCTGGCTTCACGCCTGGAGGGACTCACCAAGTTTTTCGGAGTTCCGATTCTGGTCAATCAGAAGTTTCGAGAGGAACTCGGGTCCGGTCGGCTCTGTCGCTACGTGGGAAGAGTTCGGCCCGCCGGGCTCTCTGAGAGTCACGACATCCACGAACTCGTGGTTCCCCGAGAACACGGTGGTAGCGGCCTGAGCGCGGAGCAAGCCGATCTCCTGGAGCAAGCGACCAGGACTCTCATCGGTGGGGGAGTGGCACGGGCACTGGGGGATCTACTAGCCGTCCCCGAGGATCCGGTTTCAGCCTTTTTGCTAGAGGAGATTGGGCGTTTACCGGCGCCGGAGGCGTGGAGCGGAGTTATCGAGTTTTCCAAAAAGTAGAAAGGTGTTACAATCATTTTACATTTGTAAAGAAATTTCAATTCCCTTAGACTCGCCAGTTGATATGATAAGACTGAGACCCTACGTTCAGGAGCGCACCAGTAATGATTGGACCCAATTCTCCCCTCGGTACCCCAGGATTTTTTGATCAGGCAGTCTTTCCGGCGGGCCTGGGCGGCATTCTTCCGGGCACGTTGCCCCAGGATGTGCCTCAGATCCAGGTGAGCCCCAAAATGCAGGAGGACTACATCAAGAATGTGATGGCCGAGTTTATGGCCTCTATGGCCGAGGTCCAGATGAGCTTCGCGATGTATCTGGGAGGAGCACCAGGAGCAGGTGCACCCGGCGCGGCCCCTCGTCCCTGAACTAAGACTCAGTCCTTTTTAGAATCGAAGCCACCACATTGGCCGTATGATCAGCATAGGTCGTACCGTCATCGAGGGTGACGCTCTGGGTAAAGTAGTCGCCCCGTCCAGAGTGGATCATGGGACCCATATTTACGATACTGACTTTGCCCCTCCGGCGGGCTTTATTCCAGGCCGAGCGGGGAGCGATCGGCCAGCGACCCGGAAAGAGCACGGGACCGAGCTTGACGGTGCGATCCTTGGAGCCCACCAGGCAATGCACGTGCTCGGCGAGCAAGAGGCCCGGGATGCTGCTGAAAACACCTCCGATGGTGATCACCGTGACCGTTGAGCGCAGCCGGGTAAGATAGCAGGCCGCCCCCAGAGCCACCTGCCCTCCTCCGCTGTATCCGATCAGGTAGACCGGGCTGTTCCGCCGGGGGTCGAAGCCGTTCTTGAGCAAGGCTCGGTAGACTTCCTTGGCGATCCCCAGGTTGTAGATCGGACCGTAGCGGGGGTCGCTGCAAACAGCGACCTGGCACACATTTCGGGCCCCGATCCAGAACTCAAAGAAGATACTCTTGGCTTTCAGTCGAGCCCGGTGCATAGCTCCGAAAAACCAGGCCAGGGGGCGATCTCGGGTGAGGGGACTATTGGTCACGGAAAAAGGAAACACATCGTGGATGACGACCGCCTCGGGGGCTCGCTCCCGGAGCCTCTCCAGAAACCCGAACTCTCGCCGGGCTAGACTTTCTCCCGAACCGCCAATCCCGGTGAGGTAGACCACGAAGCATTCATTTTTCGGGGATTCACTTTGGCTTCGTTGGGGAAGCTCGGGCATAGTGAGGTCCATATCGGCCGACCACCACTTGAGCGACTCGAAGGGCGCAACCAGGGCGATAGCCAGGAGGATGAGGCCGAGCAGGCAGAGGCCGTACCCCAGATTGGGAAGGATCCAGTCGATCACCGGGACATCTCTCTTTCCAACAGGGCCACCGCCGCTTCCTGGGGATTGACCCACTTGTCTCGGCCCAGCAATCGGAGCCGGACCTTCTCGGCCGCGCCTCCGAAAACCGAATTCAAGCTATAGAAGAGCACCCAACCGACACCCGAACAGGCCAGTCCTTGCAGAGGAGACAGTCCGAACCGGTAATGCAAGCCGGCCACGGTGATCAGAAGGCCCCAGACAGACCAGATTTTAAATAGAAAAAGACCCACATGGGGTATGATATCCAGGAAGCTGAAGACCAGGGGGCTGTAGCTCACCCCTACGATGATTACGACAACCCGGTAGTCGGGGTTCATCCCCAGGGCGAAGCGAAGTGAGCACCAAATACAAGTGGACCAGACCAGAGCCGAGAAGGCCAGCGCGGCCAAACTGCCCACCAGGCCTCGGAGATATTGAGCCCGGGAGGCCCGGTTGATATAGAGGATCCCCACCTCCCCCAGACTCTTTGATATCACGGCCAGGGCAAAAAGGACCAACAGATATTGGAGCCCTTCTGCGGTGCTTGCCTTTTGGAAGGCCTCCGGCTTGAGCTGAAGGCCCGAATTGATGAGTTGCCAGGTTTCACTCAATGAGACACCCTCCGACAAATAGTCTACCCAAAGCTCGTTCAACCTCCAAGAAAATCTTTATTTCGTGGAAGAGGGAAGTTTTTTGAGGATTGAAGCGTTATATACCATGTGCTTCGAAATGTCTTTCTAGATTCGATCGGCTACGAACTGCCTCCTTACGTGGTGACCAGTGAGTCGATCGTCGACCGTCTCGAACCGACCTCTCGGCGTCTGGGCATTGATGCTGGATTGGTCATGGCGGCCACCGGGGTGGAAGAGCGGCGTTTTTGGGCACCGGATACCACCATAGTGGAAGCCGCCACCCGAGCGGCTCGCAAGGCCATCGACGCCTCCTGTGTGGACCCGGCCGAGATCGGCGCGCTGGTCAACACCTCGGTTTGCAAGGACTACCTGGAACCCTCGGTGGCGAGCATGGTGCATGGTGAACTGGGATTGCACGGAGGTTGTCTGAATCTCGATATCGGTAACGCCTGTCTGGGTTTTCTAAACGGCATCGCTCTGGTCGCCGATATGATCGAGCTGGGTCGGATCAAAGCCGGAGTGGTGGTCGACGCCGAGTCCTCTAGAGGGGTGGTGGAAGCCACCATGGAGCGACTCTTGCGCCCGGATGTGGACGCCGAAAAGTTTCGGCTGAATTTTCCAACGCTCACCCTGGGCTCAGGGGCGGTGGCGGTGGTTCTCACCCACCGGGACCTGGGACAGAAGCATCGCCTGGTCGGTCACGTTTCGCTGGCTGACACGGTCCATCGAAATCTTTGTTTGGGAAGCCCCCAGGAGATGCTGGTTCACGCCCAGGAGCTTCTGAAAGCTGGGCTCATGCTGGCGCGCAAGACCTGGGGGTTGGGACAAAAGTTCATGGGATGGAACTCCGCCAATCTCGACTTTATCGTAGGACATCAGGTCGGGTCCAAGCATTTTACCAGGCTCTTCGATCTATTCGGCCTCGATCAGAGCCGCACTTTCGTGACCTATCCCTCTTTAGGAAACGTTGGACCGGCTTCGATCCCCCTGACTCTCGCCATCGCCATCGAACGGGGGATGATCCGCAAGGGCTACCGCCTGGCCCTTATGGGGATCGGGAGCGGGCTGAACTGTCTTATGATGGAGATAGAGTGGTAGACCTGAACCGTTAAGGACTGTTGACCGGCCCCTTGATCGCGGTGACCTTCCATTCCCCGTCCGTCTCGGCGAGATCCCACACCCAGTGGCCTCCATCGCCCGGAACCGAGCTTTCGAAGAAAACCACCTGGGCGCTGGTAGTCTGGCGCTGCACTTTCGCAATGTCCCGTTTGGCCAGGACTTGCTGGTGGTCAGCGGCGGCCAACCAGTCTTGCAGGGTCCTGGTGAAGTCGCTGTCGTGCCAGCGCGAGCGCAGGTTCGGGGCCAGCATCATCCAGGCTTGCTCGAAACGTTCCTCCCGGAGACTGGCCAGAAACTGCTCGGCGGTTTCTCTGGCCTGGATGACCGGTGACTCGATGGGGGCCGCCTGAGTGGGCTCGTGGGTATCCTTGTTCGGAGGAGAAAACAGCCAGATCCCCAGAAGCATCACGGCCAGAGCCACTGAACCAATGACCGCAGGGGACAACAGCAGGGGCCCGGGGGCGTCCGCTTCGCCACTCTTTATGGGGGCTTCGTGGACTTTGCGCTTAGCCTCCAGAGGGGCAGAGTAATCCCGGGCTGTTCGTTCTACCGAGAATTTGTGTTCATTGGTAAAGCTCTCCGGTTCGTCGGCGATCAGGAGGATGGTGCCGAGCAGGCTCTTGTCGTGTGCAAAGATGGGCACACAGAGTGCGGATTGAAAGCTACGGAACTTGATGCCCCTCATCTGGGTGTCTTTTTCGGCGTGGTGGATCAAGACCGAGCGCTGGCGTTTGCAGCAGATCCCCAAAACTCGTTTGCCGTCGCCGCCCGTGCCTTTGTCCAGCCCGCCACTGCGCCACAACTCCTGCAGATTGTCGGCAATCTGAAGAAACAGAAAAGCCCTTACTCCGCCGGGCAGGGTTTCTATCAATTTCGTCCCCATCCGCTCCAGTTTGGGGTCTTTTTCTGATTCGCCGGCCATTCTATAAGAATTAGGCCTCCCGAGCCTCTATCCTGGGCAGATAGACGCATGGAGTCTGCGGCATATCCTTCCTATCCCCCAGGGTACTTTTTGCCTCCTGGATGGGAAATTCATGAAACCCCTGATAAAATAGGGGAGGGAAAGTAAAGGAGTGTCGCTCATGGGTTTTAAGCGCCGCCGACCCGGAATTGTACTGGTCACGGTCTTGATGATGTCTATTCTGATCGCCATGTTTATCGGGGCAGCGATCTTGATCGGTCCCCGGACCCTGGGCCTGGCGGGCTCCCAGGATAGCGCTCTGACCTCCACGGCCGCCGCTGAATCCGGCTTTCAGTATGCCGTTATGAAGATTCGGGAAAACCCGAATTGGCGGGGTGATGGCTCCGGTTTGCAGATCAACACACCGGACTTAAAGGTGGTAGAGAGTTCCGGTTACGTGTGGGGCCATATGACAGCACCCGGAGGCAGTACCTCCATGTTTCGAATCCGCTTCAACTTTGAAAACGGCGACGGCAACGGTGACCACCTGAGCAACTCAACGGGCCCGAGGACCCAGACTCCTTACGTGTCTCTGAACAACCTTTTCAACGCTTCGGAAGCGGTGGTTCCTCGAGCTACTAACGATTCGGCCAGCACGGTGCCCGACCCCACGGTGGGAGACTACAGCGTACCGGCTCACGGAATCTGTTTGTTGGTGGAGGGACTAACCGGACCGGGGACGCGAACCTTCGACCCGGCTGACCCGGAGCCCAAAGGGGTGGTCCAGAGTAAGATCCTTGAAGCGATCTTCGTGGTCTCCAATCTCGACGATCTGGCCACCGACGCGGCCGCCATGTCCAACGGTGATCTGGTAGCCAACGTGTCCGATAAAAAGCAAGTCAAGGTAGAGGCCAAGGGCGGGGGCGTACCCACGGTCCGAAGTCGCGGAAGTTTTAAGGTTGAGTGGCCGGGTGGAGCGCAGGGCGAGTACCATGCCAAGGGAGGCACGGTCTACACCAAGGACGGCTCCCTGGGGGCGAAAGACGCCTCCGGCGACCTGACCCTGGAAGTTGAAGACGATAACGATCCCTTCTATGAACTGGCCTGGGATGACCTGAAGACCGCCGACCCCGCCGGGGAGACGCTGGCAGCGGGAACTTACGTGTGGTGGCAAGACGGTACGCTCCATTATTACGACATGGATTACGACACTTTTGCTTCCCACATCAAGGCCAACCCCACGGATGGAGGCGACGTCGTATTTACAGGGGGCACCTGGACCGGTGGAGCGGCCGGCCTGACTCGTCCGGATACCCTGGAGGTATCGAGTAAGAAGCTGACCGTCACCGGTGATCTCTATGTGGAACCCACCGCGGCGGGAACCAAAGATCTCACGATCATTCCCCGGGAAGGAGCTCCGGTGGAGCCGCCGGATGCGGATGTGATCGAGGGTAGTTCAGATGGAAACTCACTGGCAATAGCTCTGGCCAACAACCTTGATTACCGAACATCATTTTTTTCTTCACAGGTCGGAGATGGCTCTGATTCACCAACTGGGACCATGGGCTGGCAAACCAAAGGTGGAGGTGCTGCCGATATTTGGTGGACCGGGGCAGGGGAACTAAGTTTTAGTCCTACTGATTATGATAATCAAATTGACGCAATGACCGATCTTTTCACTAACTTTCCCCAATTTTTTACTACGAATGGCTTCACTCTGGGGTTGGCTTTGGAAAAGTTCGGTGCAACGGGTGCCGAAGGCGACCTCCGCCTGGAAACCGGAGACACCACCACCGCTGAAGACCTGGAACTCAACTTCAAGCCCCCGAGCGGTAAATCGGCCACTCTCTCTTCCGACGGCAATATCCGAATCGGAGCCAAGCTCAAAGGAAAGGGCGCCTCCATCACTTCGGTGGGCACCCTTACGGTGGTGGGCGCGGGGGCCGACCTGGAAGCCACCCCCAACGTGGAGGAGGGGGTTAATATGTACGCCCAGGGAGACATCACCATCTCCACCCTTCACGACAAGGGCAACGACAAGTACGAGTTCAAGGATATCAAGCTCAAAGGGCTGGTCTACACCTGGGGAGACTTTCACGCCAAGCTGGGTAGCGACGACTCAAATACCAAGTCCGGCAAGTTCGGATTGGAAGGCACCCTGGTTGCCTTCGGTGGCGACCCGGCTCAGGGCAAGCCAAACAACACCCAGAAGGGCCAGATCCACATCTCCGCTGAGGAGGTCAAACTCAAGTTCGACCCTGCCTATCTGCTCAGCGTTATGAAAACCCTGCCGGACAACCTGCAATTCAAACGAACGGCCTGGACCGCCTATCGATGAGCCGTCCGGGAACGGGGGGCACGAATCGAACCGCGATCGCGGGCTTCAACCTGATCGAGTTGATGCTCGCTCTCACCTTGATCGCCATCGCGGCTCTCACTCTGGTGGCACTCTCCTTCACCGCGGTGGCTTCTCGGGAGAAGGCCGAGTCGATCTCGGACGCTATGTTGGTGGCGGAAGAGCAGTTGGCCCTGGCCGTGTACAGCATTGAAACCATACCGGAGGCTGACCACGACGCTTTTTGGGACAACTCTCTGACCGCACCCTTCTCGGAAGGCTCGGCCCGAATTGGGCCGACCGACTACAATTTTCGGGTGGAGGCTACCGACGTGCCCACCGGAACGCTGGCTCCGAACCGCCTGCGCAAACTCGACATCACGGTCTGGTGGTGGAGTGAGAATCCGGGAGAAGGTCGGGTCGGTAGTGGCCAACTCAGCTACAGCGCGAGCCGCCTGGTGAGGGAGATTCGTAATGCTCCGATCTGATAAAGGCTTCACGGTGATCGAGATGTTCGTGGCCCTGGGCATCTTCGCCGGCATCATGGTGATCACCACCATGCTGTTGCGCCAGAGCGTCTGGGTCTGGACCAGCACCGATAGTCGAGAAGACGCGGGAATGGTGCTGAGCAAGGCGCGCAACGCCCTGATGCGCGAGCTGGCGCAGGCGGATCTCGATCCGGGAGATTCCGGTGAACCCCACTTCGGCTTGAGCCAAACCCCGGCTGCCCTGGGTGGGGGAGACGCCGTCTGGTTTTTGTCGGCCAGGGGCTCCAGTGGGGAGTTTTCACGAGATAGCGACGGCTACCCTTACTGGCAGCGAAACATCCTCTTCTATCTCGCCAAACCGCAGGATCACGATGCCCTTTTCGGCATGAGCTGTGCGCCGGCTTCCAATCCAACGGGAGATGAGATCTGCCCCCACAAAATGTTGCTTCGGGTGGTCATAGACTTCCCTCCGGCCACCACGCCTCTTCCCTCGCCTCCGGCTCACCCCGGTCCGGGGGATTTTCCCGAAGACTTGATCTCTTCGGTGGATATTACCAATTACTTGATCGCTCCTCAGGGCCAGGACGTCGGTGCCATTCAGAGCCAGTCCGGAGTCGAGGAAGTAAGTATCGTAGCCACGGGCCTCCTCTGGTTCAAGGTGCAACCCGCCCCCGGGGCACCCGATGCGGGGCTGCAGATCGATCTCCGGTCAGTGGCGGTCAAAGAAGCCTCCAAGGTCTCCTCGGTGGGCTCGGTCTCCCTCTTCAACTCTCCCCAGACCTTACGAAACATCTTTTCGATCTTCCCCAATAATTAAGGCCTTCTAGCGCTCGATCCTAAAGTGTAGATCAAAGAAGTTTCTGATCAGATTGAGCCGGTGCATGGAGGTCTCTTTGCCGCTGAAGCGGTGTTTTTTTCCGGGGTAGTCCATGGCATAAAAGGCGATGTTGTTGTCTTGAAACAGTTTGTAGAGCTTAGTGCTGTTAGTGAATAAGACGTTGTCGTCGGCCATGCCGTGATAGACGAGCAGGGG
>Ga0172382_10004122_pt1 | contig 22450 bp, 17 predicted proteins | sample Leawel138RmetaG_FD_122245 | JGI IMG/M metagenome (GOLD analysis project Ga0172382, IMG submission 122245) | Leachate microbial communities from a municipal landfill in Southern Ontario, Canada - Leachate well 138R metaG | ecosystem: Engineered > Solid waste > Landfill > Unclassified | place... | reverse complement strand
CCGCTTGGCGTTTTGGGGTAAACCCTAGTGCCGTTTGCTGCGAAAGAATGAACTATAGCATGACGCTTTTATTGCCGGCAAGGGTTTTGGCATTTTATTGCCTGGACGCAAACCACGCCTGAAGCTATCTGTCTGATTTTATTGCCAATATGCCAAAAACGGATTTGTTGCGTTTTTACACACAAAGATTTACCCCTGTTTTTTCTTCATCTTTCATTCACCGATAAATGAAGTGCTACTTCATGGCCAGGTATACTGCCCTGACAGCCGCCAAACGGGCAACTACCTTGTGCCAAATTGCCACAAAAATATATTTATACTAAAAACCGAATCCCCACTTACCCAATTGCCAATAGCAACGTCATAAGCAATCGCACAAGCTGATCAAGCATCAAAAAACTACTGTCCTTTCATCTTGCCTTTTTTTACTCAGTACCCAGCAACCAAGACTGATTTTAATACAACGTACTTCAGCGATTACCGTTCATCAACGATAAAAATTCTTTCCTGAGGTCTGAGTCTTTTAAAAACGAACCGCGCATGACACTATTAATCATTTTTGAGCCAATATCTTTCACACCGCGCCACTGCATGCAGAAATGATCAGCCTCCATGACTACCGCCAGACCATCGGGATTCATTTTCTTGACCAGCAAATCGGCAATTTGTGTAATTGCCTCTTCCTGGATTTGTGGCCGCTCCATTATCCAGGCGATAAGACGGGCATATTTGGACAATCCAATTAAGTTAGATTGCTCATTAGGCATGATACCCACCCACACTTTCCCCATGATGGGACACAAATGGTGTGAGCAAGCACTGCGGACCTGAATAGGTCCAACAATAATCAATTCACTTAATTTTTCCACATTGGGAAATTCAGTGGTTTCGGGCATAGGCCGATAACGGCCTGAAAACACTTCTTTGACAAACATTTTAGCAACCCGCTTTGCCGTTTCATTGGTATTGTGATCTCTTTCTGTATCAATAACCAGACTACTCAGCACATCTTTGATTTTTTCCTGCACTTCCTGCTGCAACAGATCCAACTCGCCAGGATTGATAAATTCCGAAATATTGTCATTGGCATGATAGCGGGCACCTGCCAGTTCGATTCGTTTGCGAATATGATTGGAAATATAACTTGAATCTTGTGAGTCACTCACCGCAAAATCCTTTCTTTATGGGTTACAACGTGTTCTGAATGTTAGTTTTTAACATACTTCAACTTGAGCATGTTCTCATGATAAGCTCATATAGAATATATGACCTCCAATAATACGCCAGACCATGAGAAAACAAGCATGAGCGAACAAATATTAATCAACGTCACGCCTTTTGAAACCCGCGTCGCACTAATAGAACTGGGTGCCGCCCAGGAAATACATCTAGAACGCACCAGCCAAAGAGGCAAAGTTGGTAATATTTATCTAGGCAAAGTCGTACGTGTTTTACCTGGAATGCAAAGCGCCTTTATTGATATTGGGCTGGAGAAAGCCGCATTCATTCATATTGCCGATCTTCGTGAAAACCGTTCTTTACGCAACACCGGCATCGCCTACACACAAATAGAAAAGCTGCTGTTCGAAGGACAAAGTTTAATGGTGCAGGTTATCAAAGACCCATTAGGCACCAAGGGAGCACGCCTATCCAACCAGATCAGTATTGCCGGGCGCATGCTGGTATACCTGCCTCATGAACAGCATATTGGCATTTCACAAAAAATTGAATCGGAAGAAGAACGGAATAGCTTGAAAGGAAGGGTCATTTCCCTGATGGATCCCAATGAAAAAGGAGGATTCATTGTCCGCACACAAGCGGAAGGCGCCACCGATGAAGAAATAAAAAAGGACCAGGAATACCTTAATCTGCGTTGGTCCATGATCAAAGAAACCGTACAAAAACAATCAGCGCCAGCCCTGCTTTATGAAGATCTGACACTAGCACAGCGGGTACTCCGTGATATGGTTGGTCCAGATACAAGGTCAATTGAGATTGATTCCCGCAGCACAACACAGGCCCTGCTGAAATGGGCATCTATTTATACACCCGCCATTATAGGAAAAATAAAGCATTATGCCGGTGAACGTCCGTTATTTGAAACCGCACATGTCGATGATGAAATCAACAGCGCGCTTTCACGCCGTGTGAATCTAAAATCTGGTGGCTACCTGATCATAGACCAGACTGAAGCCCTGACCAGCATAGATGTGAATACTGGTGGATTTGTTGGCGGTCGAAATTTCAACGATACCATTTTCAAGACCAATCTTGAAGCAGCGGTTGCCATTGCCCGTCAGTTGCGCCTGCGTAACCTGGGGGGCATTATTATTATCGACTTCATCGATATGGATAATAAAGAACATCAGGACGCTATCTTGGCCGAACTGCAAAAGGCGCTTGATAAAGACCGCACCAAAACAACCCTTAACGGTTTTTCCCAGTTAGGACTGGTTGAAATGACCCGCAAACGTACACGGGACTCGCTGGCCCACCAACTATGCGAACCCTGCCCCACCTGCGAAGCCAAGGGTTCGGTGCAAACACCCCGCACGGTTTGCTACAACATTCTCAGGGAAATCCTGCGTGAAGCCAAACAATTCAACCCCAAAGAATTCCGCCTGATTGCCTCACAAAGCATTATTGACCTGTTTCTTGAAGAAGAAAGCCATTATTTGGCCACACTGGGTGATTTTATAGGCAAACCCATTACCCTTGAGGTTGACAATACATACACGCAGGAAATGTATGACATTGTCCTGATGTAAACCGCTTAGCCGTGCCCGGGCTTGACCCGGGACTGCATCTTGATAATCCTGTCTTCAAGGTGCTGTGAAGTTTGCAGTGCAATCAAGGGCGTTTTGGAATCTTCATTTTGTTCCAGGCGCAAAATAATGCTCTGGCCATCAAATGTTTCCGGGTCTGCTTCGATATCAATATATTTTTGCAAAAGTTCGTCTATGGATTTCTGTGCTTCTGCCAGGTAATAGTCAAGTGTATCGTCTGTTGCATTTTTGAAAGCATTTTCAATGGTTTTGGACAAGTCCCAGGTAAAAAACATCAAGGCGTTAGGGCCCTTTACCGAGGGGTGCTCATAACCCCATGAAGAAATTTCATGCTGTGCTTTTTCTGTCATTTATCTACCGTAAAAAAATATAAATTAATTGCCTGTAACGTGTGGAAGTATAAAACAATGCTTTTCAATTAATCTTCACGAAACTGCATTTGATATAAAGTGGCGTACAAACCACCTTTTTTCAAGAGTTCATCATGATTGCCCGACTCAATAATCTGCCCTTGATCAAGCACAATAATACAATCGGCATTTTGTACCGTTGATAAACGGTGGGCAATTACAAAAGTGGTTCGCCCTTCCATGAGTAAATCAAGTGAAGCTTGCACCTGACGTTCAGATTCATTATCTAACGCAGAAGTGGCTTCATCAAGAATAAGAATGGGTGCATTTTTAATTAAGGCCCTGGCGATGGCCAGGCGTTGCCGTTGTCCACCAGAAAGCCATGCGCCATTTTCACCAATATGTGTTTGCAAACCATTGGGTAGCGACTCGACAAATTCCGTCAGGTTGGCTGCCTTGATCGCCTGATTTATTTGTGATTCAGTCGCATTACGATGTGAGCCATAAGCCACGTTCTGCGCAATGGAACCATCAAAGAGCACCACATTTTGACTGACCAATGATAAATTTTCCCGCAGGCTTTTCAGGGTAATATCATTAATATCGCAACCATTGATAGTAATGTGGCCAGAGCCGGGCTCAACAAAACGGGGAATCATGTTTGCGAGAGTGGTTTTCCCGCTTCCCGAGCGGCCTACAAACGCAATAGTTTCACCCGATTTGACCTTTAAGGAAATATTAGACAAGGTATCGCGAGCGGCTTCAGGAAAACGAAAACAGACATCCTTGAATTCAATCACGGCATCATTATTAATTATCAGTTCTTGCTTACCCAGATCTTTTTCTTTTTTACCATCAATCAGCGAAAAAACACTTTCCGCGGCAATGAGCATTTTTTGCGCCTTGGAAGCCACATTGGTCAGTCGTTTGATGGGATCCAAAATTTGTGCCAAAGCCGTCACAAAAGCAACAAAAGCACCTACTGTCAAGGTGCCGGCATTGCCCTGATATAAAGCGGTTGCTATCACCGCGGAAACGGCAAAAGAAATACAGAGCTGCGTTAATGGTGTCATGGCAGCGTCGGCTGACGCCTTTCGCATGGCAAACTTCCTTAAAGCCGCATTGACCACTGAGAAACGGGCTTGCTCGTATTCATAGCCATCAAACAATTTGACAACCCGCTGACCTTCAATACCCTCTTTCACCACATGCGTCAACTGGGCATTCATATTGATCGTTTGGCGGTTAATCCGGCGCAGGCGCTTGGTGAAATAGCGAGCAACCATAATAGAAAAAGGGAGAATCAGGAAAATAATCAGACTGAGTTGCCAGGACAAATACAACAGCATGCCTAACAGGGCAAGCACCACAAAAGTTTCACGCACAATAATCGTGAACACTTCTGTTGCATAATCCGTCACATCACCGGCATCAATCGTAAAACGGTTCATCAATCGCCCTGAGTCTCCCTTCTGAAACTCGGTATCCGGCAAAGTGAGCAATCGCTCATACATATCGGATCGCATCCCAAGCAATACATTGTTGGCGATCCAGGCTAGCAGGTAACTGCTAAGGAAGTTACAAACCCCACGGACCAGAAAAAGGCTGATAATGGCAAGAGGCATTAACCAGATAAAATACGATTTTGCCCCTGTAAAGCCATCATCCAGCAAAGGCTTCATAATATACGCCATAGCCGGTTGTGTTGCCGCCCCGAAGGCCACGAAAACCATGGCAACAGCAAGTGCTTTCCAATACACGCCCACCCGCTTGTAAATTTTTTTCCATAACTCTGGATTTACTGCATGGGTACCTTCCCGATTTTTTTGTTCGAATAAACTCAAGGAATGCTCTCTTGTTAACTTGTCAAGTTTGGGATTTTAACGGTTTCAACATAAACATGCAGAAAAGTTTATGTTTTTGAACAATCAGGATAAAATCCGACAAATGAAAAATATATCTAGAATTTACCTGCGGCTGCCAAACTGGATTGGCGATGTCTGCATGAGCCTGCCAAGTCTGTATGCGGTCATGAACACGGGCTGTGAAGTAATTGTATGCGCCAAACCCTGGGCTGAAAGTCTGCTCAAGGGCATTGTTGGCATCCAGATCCTGAGCCTGAGCGGACAATGGCACGAAGACAGGAAAATTATCAAGTTGCACAAAAAAAACAATCCGGCAAAAGGTAAATCGGTGGGGCTTTTATTACCCGATTCACTAACCAGTGCCCTGACTTTCAGACTGGCCGGCCTGTCTTCAGCCGGTTATAAAGACGATGGTCGCTCGCTTCTATTAAAGTGGTCCTTTGATAAACCGTCTAAAAACCTGCATGCTGTTGAATCCTGGTACCACTTGACCCATTGTGCCTTACATAAATGGCATTTCAAGTCTGCCACCGTACCAGAAACCACCCTCATTTTGCCACTAACCGCCAGTGATACGCAAAAAGCCGATAGCCTGCTAAAAGAACATCAGCTGAATGCCGGCAAATTCATCCTGATTGCCCCCACCGCTACGGGCAAACACAAAGGCAAGGATAAGGTCTGGCCCAGATTTGGCGAATATACCCGTAACATGCAGGCTCAGGGATACACGGTTGTGATGTGTCCGCCCCCTAATGAGCGGGAAGCCGCTTTCAAAAATGCCCCTGCTGCCCTCTGCCTGCCTGCTATTGGACTAGGGGTATTTGTCGCCTTAATCAGCAAGGCCGCCCTGGTTGTTTGCAATGATTCAGGCGTTTCACATCTTGCCTCATTAACCAGAACACCTCAAATTACCCTGATTGGTGTTACCGATCCAAAGCGTACAGGCCCTTGGTCCCAAACTGCCCATATCTGCGGCAGCATGGACAACTGGCCAGAACTTGACACAGTCATCAAACTGAGCATTTCCCTACTTAACCCGTCTTGAATAAAACATGAAAAGCTATCTCATTTCATTAATTATCCCATTGAATTTATGCATTTTCCTGGTCATTTCCGGTGCAGTGCTGGTTTTGTTGAAACGAAGAAAAACAGGCGTCTTCCTGTGTTTTAGCGGACTGACTTGGCTCTTGATCTGGTCCCTGCCCATTACCTCGCTCGTTCTGGGGGGGATGCTTGAAAATCGTTACCCTCACCGAAGTCTGGACTCGATTCCCACTGCACAGGCAATTGTTGTCCTGGGCGGTAACACCGCCAATAACCGGGAAAACTGGTTTGAAGAACTAAGTGACAATCCATCAACGCATTCCCGGGTTGATACGGCCAGTGAACTGTACCATGCCCAAAAGGCACCCAAAATTATTGTATCAGGCGGTGCGCTAGCCGGAAACATAAGCGAGGCCAAAGGCATGGCGGCAAAACTGGCAGCAAAAGGCGTACCTAAATCTGCCATCATGCTTGAAAACGACAGCACTACCACCTATGAAAATGCAGAATTCACAGCCAATGAATTAATCCGAAATGAAATCAAATCGATTATTCTGGTCACTTCTGCACTTCATACCCCCAGGTCCATAGCGGTTTTTGACCGGCTGGACCTGGAAGTAACCCCAGCGCCCAATCCACCCCAAATAACTATCCCCGATGATCCTGATTTCATCGTCTTCCTTCCCAATGCCAGGGCACTTCATGCCAGCCGGTCAATTATCAAGGAATACTTGGGGCTGGTTGTTTACTGGCTACGTGGTTGGGTATAGCTGCCGGTCTTGCCACTTCGTTCAGCCAGCCAAATACGATAAGCGGTTTCCGTATCAAGGGCCAGCTTTTCAGTTGAGAATCCGCCTTCATCATAAAGCCACTGATGGGCTGCTGCACTCATTTTCTGCCTTAACGCCGGATCGGCAATCAGGCGCTCCAGGGCATTTCCAAGGGCCTCACGGTCTTTGCCGGGAACCAGAATGCCGGTTTCGCCATCCTTGAAGGTTTCTGAAACACCGCCGACATCGGTTCCTATAACCGGCAAACCACACATTTGGGCTTCAATATATGACGTCCCCAAGGCTTCCTGCTCTGTTGCAAGGGCAAAAATATCACTGCCGGCCAATAAATTGGGCACATCCTTTCGATACCCCATCAAATGAACCCGGCTTGCCACTTTTTTCTCCTTGATAAAAGCCACTACCTGTTCATACGTGGGCGATCCCGCCCCTACCAGCACCAGATGCAAATCGGGATACTTTTCAAACAGAGGCAGCATGGTATCAATCAGAAAAACATGGCCTTTTTTCTGGCGCATGACGGCAACACAAATTACGACAACCGCACTATTTGACAGACGTAACTCATGACGCAAGGTAGAGTGCTCGACACGCTCTGGTTTAACCACAGATGTATAAATCGTTTTAACTTTGTACTCGGGTACCCCTTTTTCCAAAACCATGTTTCTGACATGATTGCTAACGGTGGAAATACGGTGCGGCAACCAACTGTATGACAACAACGAACCGATAGGGGCTGCCAGGTGCCTGGTACGTACAATCAGCGGTGTTCCGGCTAGCCTTGCGCCCAATGCTGCAATCAGGGTATCTTTCCGGCTATGGGTATTGAGCACGTCAAACCTGCCCTGCTTCAGGATTTTCCTGAACTTAAGCACACCCCTGACAAAATTGCCCAGCCCTCCCATTGGCACCGTATGCACGGCAAAACCCAGGTCTCTCATGCGCTCAACCAGCTGGGCCTCCGGCCGGCAAGCCAATTCAATATGATGCCCCCGTTCACGCATGGCCAGCATTTCCTTGAGAATGCGGTGTTCTTGCCCGCCAAATGAAACGGCTGCTTCTGCATGCAGGATTCTTAATGGTTGATCTGTTATCTGCTTTGTATTACTCATCCGTAAATCACCTCAAATTCACCATATTGTTTTGTGGCTTCAATTTTTTCAAACAACGTGTCAGCCATGCGCACCCGCCATTCTTCTCCAAGAACAACTTCACAACGAAAGCCCTTGGGCGATTGCAAATTTAATTGAACCCGTACGCCAGGCACGCCATTTTCAGGTTCGGCCCGATAAGGATTAAGTAAAGCCTTGAGCGACTTCACACTCACTTCCTTATTCAAACTGATTTGCAGACTTCTGGCTTTTTCCTCACGCGCCAGTTGCAGGTCATAAAGGCTTTCAACCGACGTGCGCAATACACCCGTGAATGAATTGGTCTTGATCTTGACCTGCGCAATGAGCAATTGGTCGGTCTTGAGACGATGCCGATGCGTTTCATAGACAGAAGACGGACACAGCACTTCAATCTGCGCCGTCCCGTCATCAATCAGGAGGAAATAAAGACGGTTGTCACCGGATTTGCTTACCTGTTTAAGGGTAAAGCTTCGAATACCAATGAGCACACCCGCTATCCACTGCAAATCACGTGACTCTTGCAATTTGGCCAGGGTCCCCGGAATAAAACGACGCACTTCATCTCGCCAAACCTCAAACAGGTGATGGCTAAAGAAAAAGCCCAGGGCATTCTTTTCTTCGATAAGCTGTGCATGCAGGGACCATGGCTTGACCTTACCCATTTCAAGCTGGACGATCGTACTGGAATCATCACCAAACAATGACTCTTGGTTTGCACTTTTTTCGGCCTGACCGGCCGCATCAATGGCATGGGGCAGCGCACCTAGCAAAGCCGAACGATTGGCATCAACCGTATCAAATGCCCCGGCACGAATCAGTGCCTCCATGGTGCGACGGTTTACAGTATGCCTGTCTACCCGCTTACAAAAATCATATAAATCCACAAAGGGCCCGCCTTCATCACGGGCTCGCAAAATTTCCTCAACCGCCCCCTGACCTGTACCCTTGACAGCACCCAGGCCATAACGAATGGTTCTGGGCGGCTCACCTCTTCTCGCATATTCATCAATGACTGGCTCAAACCGGAAAACCGATTGATTGACATCCGGCGGCAAAACGCTTAGGCCATTATCAACGGCATCGCGCCAGAAAATCTGTACCTTGTCGGTATCATCCATATCCGATGAAATCGTGGCCGAAATGAATTCAGCGGGATGATAGGCCTTCAGCCAGGCGGTCTGATAGGCAATCAGGGCATAGGCTGCCGAGTGACTCTTGTTAAAGCCATAGCCGGCAAATTTTTCCATCAGGTCAAATAGCGTGACCGCCAGCTCACCGTCATAGCCTTTTTCAATGGCCCCCTTTTCGAACAACTCCCGGTGCTTGGCCATCTCTTCAGGCTTTTTCTTGCCCATCGCACGGCGCAGCAAATCGGCGCCCCCCAGACTATAACCACCGATAATCTGGGAGATCAGCATCACCTGTTCCTGATATACGATCACGCCATAAGTACTGTTTAAGGTAGACTCAAGATCGGGGTGGAAATAATCTACCGTTGCCCGCCCGTGCTTACGATTAACGAAGTCATCCACCATGCCGGATTCCAGTGGCCCTGGACGATACAGGGCCAGCATCGCAATAATGTCCTCAAACGTATTGGGTAGCAGTTTCTTCAACAGTTCTTTCATGCCACGGGATTCCAGCTGGAACACTGCTGTGGTGTTCCCTTCGCAAAGAATCCGGTAAGCCTCGGGGTCATCCAATGGCAATGCCATCACATCAAAGTCGCGCTTACTCTCGTTGAAACGGCGTACATAACGTACCGCCCAATCCAGAATAGTCAGGTTACGCAGCCCCAGAAAGTCAAACTTGACCAGGCCAACATCTTCCACGTCTCCCTTGTCGTACTGGGAAACCACACTGGCATCATGACCGGGCTGGCAATAAAGCGGGCAAAAATCAGTTAATTTACCCGGTGCAATCAGCACCCCACCCGCGTGCATGCCAATGTTTCGTGTCAAGCCCTCAAGGGGCCTGGCCAGGTCAACCAGTGCCTTGACTTCTTCATCAGTCTCATAACGACGCTTGAATTCAGGTTCTTCAGCCAGTGTTTTTTCAAGGGACCATGGGTTGGCCGGGTTAAACGGTATTAGTTTGGATAAGCCGTCACAAAGGGAATAGGGCAACTCAAGCACCCGTCCCACATCACGCACGACCGCCTTGGCACCCAACGTACCAAAAGTGGCAATCTGGCTAACCGCATCGCGTCCATATTTATCCTTGACGTATTCAATGACTTTTTCACGGTTATCCTGACAGAAGTCAATATCGAAGTCGGGCATGGAAACCCGTTCGGGGTTAAGGAACCGTTCAAACAGCAAGTCATAGCGAATCGGATCAAGATCGGTAATACCTAATGAATAAGCGACCAGAGACCCAGCGCCCGAACCACGGCCCGGTCCCACCGGAACGCCATTGCCTTTACCCCAATTGATAAAGTCCTGAACAATCAGAAAGTAGCCTGGGAACCCCATCTGGATAATCGTTTTACATTCCCACTGAAGGCGTTCGAGATAGGTGGGGTACTGTTTTTCCCTTTCCGTCTCATCGGGGTATAACAGCGCCATGCGCTTGGCCAGGCCTTCTTCAGCCAACTGAACCAGATAATCATCAAGGGTAATGCCATCAGGCGTAGGAAATATGGGTAATTGCGGTTTGCCCAACACCAGGGTCAGGTTGCAACGCTTGGCAATTTCAACCGCATTTTCAATGGCCGTTGGGATATCCTGAAATTTACGCGCCATCTCTTCAGAGCTGGGCATGTACTGTTCTTCGGTAAAACGCCTTACCCGTTTCGGATTACCCAGCAACTCCCCATCTGAAATACAAACGCGCGCTTCATGAACCCGAAAATTTTCTTTTTTCAGGAATTGAATGGGATGCGTAGCCACGACCGGCAAATTGCACGCTGAAGCCAGCTTCACGGCATCCTGCACATAAGCCTCATCAGCCTCAAAGCCGGCCCGCTGCAACTCAATATAAAAAGCATCTGGAAACAGTTCCGACCATTCCCTGGCTAAAGTGATGGCCAGCTCCTGATTACCGACTTCAAGCGCCTGGCCAATATCACCTTGGCGCCCGCCAGATAGCAGGATCAGGCCTGCCCCCATTTCTTTCAGCCACTCCTTCCTGATTTCCGCCCTGCCCTTGTATTGGTTGTTAATCCAGGCCTGGGATAACAATTCACACAAATTATTGTAACCTTCATGGTTTTTAACCAGCAGCAAACAGCGAAACGGTTTTTCACGATCCTGATCATTGGTCAACCACACATCGCTGCCGGCAATCGGCTTGATACCCTTGCCACGTGCGCTCTTGTAAAGTTTGACGAAACCAAAAATATTGCATAAATCGGTAACTGCCAGTGCTGGCTGGCCGAACTTGACGGCCTGACCAACCAGGTCATCAAGACGGGCAATGCCATCCACCACCGAAAACTCGGAGTGGGCACGCAAATGGACAAATAATGGGGGAGTATTTTCTGAAGTCATGGGCAGAATTGTATCAACGAATAATGGTTTCCCACGCTTTTTGCAAACGCTTGACAGAGACAGGCATGGGGGTTCTGAGCTCTTGGGCAAAAAGGGCTACGCGCAATTCTTGGAGTAGCCACTGAAAATCGTCAAGACGTTCATCGGGCGCCCCTTTAAGCGAAGTACGCTGACGCTGGTAGTTAACCAGCAAAGATGCCATATCCGCCATAATCCGGGCATCCCTGGCAGGATCACTACGCATTTTGTCTATTCGGGCCGCACTGGCCTTAAAATATCGGGGAAAGTGCACCAATTGCGCATAAGGGTTTTTCTTCAGGAAGTCCTTGCTCATCAGAACACCCAGATTCCCAACAATATCCTCATAAGCCTGCTTGTGCGATTTGATTTGCGGAAGTTTTTTTTGCACATTGGCCCATTCGGCCAGAATCGTACTTGCCAGACGGGCAATTTCCTGAATCAACAGACCCAAGCGCCCTTTAGCATCCTGTTTCCTTTGCTCAAAAGCACTGGCATCTTCAGGTAAAGGACTGACCAGGCAAGCCTGCATCAGGGCACAGTCTACAATCTGATCACGCAATTCTTCCTGTGAGCCTAAGGGCATGTAAATCATGCTCATGCGCGTCAAATCAGTAATATTCTTGCTTAGAAATTTAAGCTGGTCTTTCAGGGCAATACGGAAAAGCCGCAACAATCCTGCCTGATGTTTCTGTCGGGCTATTTCAAGGTCATCAAACACATCCAGGTCACAAGACTGTCCGTTATCCACCAAGGCTGGATAACCAATGAATGACTGGTTTTTTTTCTTGATCTCCAGTAATTCGGGCAATTGGCCAAAATTCCAGTCGGTAATGTTTTCACTGGCCAGCACTTGGGCAACATCACGATCTTTACTGGCCAGACGCTGGAAAGTCTCTTGCGCCTGCATGCCATGCTCGGCTTTTAGTTGGTTAAGGTTACGCCCAGCTGACAACATTCGGCCATGCTCATCAATGACTTTGAAGTTCATGAACAAATGCACGGGTAATGTTTCAATCTTGAAGTCTTCTTCTTTTACCCGCACCTTGCACTGTGCCCAGATATCTTCGCCAATGGCAGTTGTTAAGGCCATGCCAGGATTGGCTAGCCGCTCAAACCAGCGCTGATGAAAACCAGCGGCATAATCGGGTAAAGGTACACAGTGACGGCGCAGCTTTTGTGGCAATGACTTCAGTAACAGATGCACCTTTTCCTTGAGCATGCCCGGTACCAGCCACTGGCAACGAGTCCCGTCAATCTGGTTAAGGGCATAAACGGGAATGGTCATGGTCACCCCGTCACGCGGTGAACCCGGCTCAAAATGATAATCAAGGGCCAGATCGATGCCATCCCACTCCAGCTTTTTAGGAAATACATCGGTGGTCACACCGGTTGCCTCATGCCGCATCAAATCATCGCGATTCAAGAGCAGCGCTTCCTGGCTGGCCTCAGGCAAGTCTTTATACCAGCGCTCAAGGGTGGCTGTCTGGTAAATATCCTCGGGAACAAGTTTGTTGTAAAAAGCAAAAATCAGCCCGTCATCGACCAGAATATCGGGCCTGCGCGACTTATGCTCCAGTTTTTCAATTTCCCGTATCAGTCGGTTATTACGCACAATAAACGGTAATTTGGAATCAATATCACCTGCGACCAGCGCATCACGAATAAAGATTTCCCGTGACTCGGCTGGCGCTATCCGGCCATAATGCACCTTGCGTCCATTATAAATTTGCAAGCCGTACAAACCGGCCCTTTCATTGGCCTGCACCTGTCCTAGCTTGGCATTCCATATAGGGTCCGACCATTGTTTTTTCAGCAAATGGCTACCGATTGATTCTATCCAGCGCGGATCAATTTTGGCGATGCATCGCGCAAACAATCGTGAAGTTTCAACCAGTTCTGCCGCTACAATCCATTTGCCCGCTTTTTTAACCAGCGTTGAACCCGGATGGATAAAAAAGCGTATTTCCCGTGCTCCCTGGAAATGCTGGGCCTCATCACTTTTGAAACCCAGGTTGCCCAACAGGCCGGTAAGCAATGCCTTGTGAATTTGCTCATAAGTGGCATCAGTCTGGTTAAGCCGCCACCCCTGCTCCCGAACCAGGCTATGCAATTGGGTATGCACATCATGCCATTCGCGCAAGCGCAAAGGCGACAAAAAATCGGCTCTGAGCTTTTCAACCAGTTTTCTTTGTGAAACCTTGTGCGCCACTGCATCGTTATACCAGTTCCAGAGCTTCAGGTAAGACATAAACTCGGATTTCTCATCCTTGAATTTGGCATGCGCCTGCTCACTGGCTTCTTTCGCATTAAAAGGACGTTCTCTGGGGTCTTGAATGGAGAGTGCCGAAGCAATCACCAGCATTTCTCCCAGACACTGGTGTTCCCTGGCGGCCAGTATCATGCGGGCAAGACGTGGATCAACCGGCAAATTGGCCAGGCTACGACCGACAGACGTCAGTTTGTTGGCGTCATCAATCGCCCCCAGTTCCTGCAAAAGATGATAGCCATCGGCAATGGCCTTGCCACTTGGCTTGTCTACAAAGGGGAACTGTTCAATTTCATTAAGGCGCAAGGCTTTCATGCGCAAAATGACCGAAGCCAGGGATGAACGCAAAATTTCCGGATCGGTAAAAGGCGTTCGCAGTTTGAAATCATCTTCATCATAAAGACGAATACAAACACCCGGCCCAAGACGACCACAACGCCCTGCCCGCTGGTTGGCCGATGCCTGACTGACGGGCTCAATTTGCAACTGCTCAACCTTGTTACGCCAGGAATAGCGTTTGACCCTGGCCAGACCAGTATCAATGACGAAACGGATACCCGGTACTGTTAAGGAAGTTTCTGCCACGTTAGTGGCCAGAATCACCCGGCGCTGGTTGGTAGAAGGATGAAAAATACGTTCCTGGTCAGCCTGCGACATGCGGGCAAACAAAGGCAGCACCATGGTGCCGGCCGGATGATGCTTGCGCAGGGACTCGGCTGCCTCTCGGATTTCTCTTTCTCCGGGTAAAAAAACCAATATATCACCCGGGCCATGCTGTGCACACTCATCAACTGCATCCACAATGCCATCAATCAGGTCATTTTCTTCATCCCGGGCCAGGCGGCTGGATTCAGGCTGAGTGCCGGGTGTTTCATCATTATCAAAAAAACGAATGGGACGGTAACGCACCTCAACCGGATACAAACGGCCCGATACTTCGATGACCGGCGCCTTTTGTCCGTTTTTACCGGAAAAATGCGTAGCAAAACGATCAGCATCAATCGTAGCCGAGGTAATGATCAGTTTCAGGTCTTTGCGTCGGGGTAGCAACTGCTTTAAAAACCCAAGCAAAAAATCAATATTCAGGCTACGCTCATGGGCTTCATCGATAATAATCGTATCGTATCGCCTTAGCATGGGGTCGCGCTGCGATTCGGCCAGTAAAATACCATCGGTCATCAGTTTGATGGCGGCACCCGGGCCGGTTTTATCGCTAAAGCGAATCTGGTACCCTACCCACTCTCCCAAGGGCGTATTCAGTTCCTGGGCAATGCGTTTGGCCACCGAAGTGGCCGCCAGCCTGCGTGGCTGGGTATGACCAATCATCCCCTTCAGTCCACGCCCCAGTTCAAGACAGATTTTTGGCAGCTGGGTTGTTTTGCCCGAACCCGTCTCACCACATACAATAATTACCTGGTGGGCTTGAAGCGCCTTGGCAATTTCCGCCCTTTTCGCACTAACGGGAAGGTCTTCAGGGTAAGCAATGGAAGGCGGCAATCGCACAGGTACCTGTCCATTTGGTATTTGTTTTGCGTCACTGTGATTCGAAACAACATTTTTATGCATAAATAATCTATCTTTAAGTCTATCCGACATTATAATTTTGCCTTGACTTTTTATTATCAAAACCGGGCCATTTTTCATTTTTAGCCACAAAGGATTGTAACTTAACACCATGAGCACAAACGAACCCGAAACCTATTCCGCCCTAGACGCTCCTGAATATGCCCCGGCACAATTCGTCCGATGGTTTCGGGAAGTCGCTCCGTATGTGCATACCTTACGCGGAAAAACATTTGTCGTCGGCTTTGGCGGAGATCTGGTTCAAGCGGGCGCCCTGAATGCATTGATTCAGGATTTATCGCTTCTGACTGCCCTGGGTGTTCACCTGGTATTAGTGCATGGATCACACCCCCAGGTCAATGAGCAACTGCGCCTGAAAGGATTTAGCTACCAGTTTGGCAGAGGCATTGAACCCACCAGTCCGGAAGCACTGGAGTGCGCCAAGGAAGCAGCCGGTGAAATTCGCCTGGATATTGAGGCGGCATTCAGCCAAGGCTTGCCCAATACGCCAATGTCCAATGCACACATCCATATCATTTCCGGCAACTTTGTCACCGCCCAACCGGTTGGTGTCATTGATGGCATCGATTACAAACATTCGGGCAAGGTTCGCAAGTTTGACCTGGATGCCATGAAAAAAATCATCTCTCATGGCGCTGTATTGCTGATGTCACCTATTGGTTTTTCCCCAACCGGAGAAGCCTTTAATCTGTCCATGGAAGAATTGGCCACCAGTACTGCCGTTGCACTAAGTGCAGACAAGCTGATTTTCATGACCAAGAACAGTATCCTGAAAGATCCGCAGGACAATGTGATTACGGAAATTGCCCGTGAAGATGCGGATAACCTGATCCGGCAGGGGCACCTTGATGAAGATACCGTTTCCTTCCTTCAGCATGCTTCCAAAGCGGTCAAGCGTGGCGTCAAGCGGGCTCACTTGATTCCCTACGAGCTTGATGGCAGTGTATTGCTTGAATACTTCACCCACGATGGCGTGGGAACCATGGTGGTAGAAGACACGCTGGATGACCTTCGCCCGGCTACAATAGACGATATTGGCGCGATTGTCAGCCTGATTGAACCCCTGGAAGCCGATGGCACCCTGGTTCCGCGAGGTCGCAACGTGATTGAACGCGATGTAGAAAAATTCACCGTGCTTGAGCACGATAGTATTATTTACGGATGTGTTTCAGTCATTCCTTACCCTGAATCAAAAATGGCCGAAATGGCCTGTCTGATCGTCAACCCTGAATGGCAAGGAACTGGTGAGGGTGAAATCCTGCTACGGCATGCAGAAAACAAGGCCCGTGCCCTGGGTGTGAAACGCCTTTTCGTGCTAACTACCCGAACCTCTCACTGGTTTGTCAAACGCGGGTTTGTTCAAGGAAGCATCAATGATTTGCCCGCTGAAAAGCAAATGAATTACAATCGATCCAGAAACAGTCTAATTTTTATCAAGAAACTTTAATGAGGTAGCAAAATGGCACGTCTTGTTCAATGTGTAAAACTTAAAAAAGAAGCTGAAGGCCTGGACTATCCTCCATACCCTGGCGATCTGGGCGTTAAAATCTGGCAATCCATTTCCAAGGAAGCCTGGATAGCCTGGACCGAAATCCAAACCCGTATCGTAAATGAAAACCGTCTGAATCTGGCCGATGCCCGTGCACGAAAATATCTGCAACAGCAAATGGAAAGTTATTTGTTTGAAGATGCGAACATTGAAGCCCAGGGTTACGTCCCCCCATCAAATTGATCCGGCAAATAGCGTCAGAATAAAAAAAAGCCTCTAAATGAGGCTGTTTTTTTATTCTGAAAGGGTAAAAATTACTCTTCACTGGTTGTTTTCTGAACTTCTGTTGCCGAAGCTGCCTCGGCTTGCTTAGCGGCCTCTACCGCTTCTTTACCACCGCGAGCCTGCAATTCTACATTCTTGACACCAGTATGACGAACGTCCTCACCCTGAACCAGATAAATCACGCGTTCTGCCATGTTTTTAGCATGATCACCAATACGCTCCAGCGCACGGGCAATAAACAGCAGGTCAATACTGCCTGAAATGGTACGAGGATCCTCAATCATATAGCTGATCAATTCACGCAACACACCTTTCCACTCTTTATCGACCAGTTTGTCACTGCGCACCACTTCGGCAGCCAGAATGGGATCCCTGCGGGCAAACGCATCAAGAGAACGATTCAACATGGAAATAACACTTGCGGCCATGTGACGCAACTCGATCACGGGCTCATAGCGCTGATTGCTTTCATGAAGACGGCGTGCCATTTTGGCCATTTTCTCGGCCTCATCACCGGAACGCTCCATGTCTGTCAACATTTTGGAGACTGACATGAGCAACCGCAGATCGACTGCGGTTGGCTGGTTAAGTGCCATCACTTGGGTAATAGAATAATCAATTTCCACTTCAAGCTGGTTAACTTCCCTTTCACGCTCGAAAATGCGTTCCATCACCACGGTATTGCCGGTCGTCAAAACATCGATGCCATCGGCAATCATTGACTCTACCAATCCGCCCATTCGTAGAAAGCGTGAACGAATATCTTCGAGATCTGCCTCAAAACGTTTATTTGTATGCTCAACCATACCTGCACCTGTTTAAAAAGAATAAAATGATTTTAAGAAGGTTTGATGACAAAAATATGACACTACCCCTTCAAAGTCTTAATTCCCTGCTGAGTGGCAATCAATGCAACGCTTGCAGGAGAAATAGCAAATAAACCACATGTTACAACACCGGGTATATTATTCATAATTGCCTCCATCTCAGTGGCATCATCAAGACTGAATCCGGCCACATCCAGAATCGGATTACCATTGTCGGTTATAAAACCCGCGCGCAAAACCGGATTGCCGCCTAATGCCTGCACTTTCCGGGCAATGGCATTAACTGCCATGGGAATAACCTCAAGAGGAATGGCAAATTTACCCAGCTTATCCACCACTTTAGACTCATCGGCAATACAAACAAAACGCTCAGCAACCGAAGCCACAATTTTTTCCCGGGTCAAGGCACCGCCCCCACCCTTAATCATTTGCAAACGTACGTTGATTTCATCAGCACCATCAACATACACCGGCATACTTTGCACCTCATTAAGGTCAAGCACAGGTATTCCCAAACTGGCCAGACGTTGCGCACTGCGCGCTGAGCTTGCCACCGCCGCCTTGAACTGATCCTTGAAATCAGCCAGGTAATCAATGAACAAATCGGCGGTTGAACCGGTACCTACACCCACTATAACCCCAGAACCCAGAAATGGGCGGATATACTCAACAGCGGCCTTGGCTACCTGCTGTTTCAACTCGTTCTGACTTAACATATTCTTCACCATTTATTTAAACTGCAGCGCATAATTTTTTTCGGAAAAACCCAAGAACACCTGACCATCTTTTGTAACGGCAATAGGCCGCTTGATGGCAGAGGGAAATTCTGCAGCAATAGCCAGCCATTGCTTATCTGCAACGGGATTTTTTCTTTCAGCGGGCAAATTGCGCCAGGTCATGGAAGCGCGATTAATCAGTTTTTCCCAACCATCCACCAAAGGCGCCCATTGCTGTAACGTTGCCGCATCAATGGGGTTGGCACGATAATCAATGAATTCAACCTCATAGTTATTGGCCTGCAACCATTTAATGGCCTTGGTGCAGGTGCTACAATTTTTAAGGCCGTAAATCGTTATTGCTTTCATTTTTTGTGTTTCCTGTTTGTAGGTGATTGGCAATAATAACAAACGCACCTACCAGTACGATAAATAAAGTGGCCAGTGCATTGACCTCTGGCTTGATACCCAGCCTGACACGCGAAAACACTTCGATCGGCAAGGTTGTAAAGCCAGGCCCATTCAGGAACGAGGCAATCACCACATCGTCCAGTGACAAAGTAAACGCCAGCAGCCAGGCAGCCACCAGGGCCGGGGCAATAAGTGGCAAGGTAATGGAAAAAAACACCTTCAGGGGTGTAGCCCCCAAATCCAGCGCCGCCTCTTCAAGAGAGCGGTCAAGTTCACGCACACGGGAGGCAATAACCACCGACACATAGGCCACACACAGGGTAACATGCCCCAGCCAAATGGTAAAAATACCGTTACTGGCCGGAAACCCGGTGATATTCCTGATCTCAACAATCATGAGCAAAAGGGCAATGCCCAAAATCACATCGGGAATAACCAAGGGTGCATTCAGCATGCCAATATAAAGCCCTATTCCCTTGAAATGCCCCTTGCGTACCAGCACATACCCGGCCCAGGTACCAATGAATACGGCAGCCGTAGCCGTCAAGACGGCTATTTTCAGGGACAGCCAGGCAGCGCTTAGCAAGGCCTGGTCTTCGAACAGGCTTTTATACCACCGCAGGGAAAAGCCCGACCATGACGAGGCCAACGCAGAGTCATTGAAAGAAAAAACAATCAGGCTAAGAATCGGAATGTATAGAAACAGGAAGCCGATGCCCAGAAAAAACCATTTGAAGAAAACACTTTGTTTAGTCATTATTTCCTCATTGGGCTTCGGTTTCTTTGGACTGGTTGTACTGGAAAACAGCCAGCGGCACCAGTAACAGCAAAATCATGGCAATCGCCACTGCGGCGGCAACCGGCCAGTTTGCATCGGTAAAATACTGATCCCACATGACACGCCCGATCATATAGGTATTGGTTCCCCCCAACAGCTCGGGAATCACATACTCCCCCACCGAGGGAATAAAGACCAGCATCGCGCCGGCAATAACCCCTGGTTTGGACAGGGGCAAGGTGATTTTCAGAAATGCCTGCCATGGTTTGGCGCCCAAATCATAGGCGGCATCCAGCAATCGCTGGTCGAGTTTGATCAGGTTGGTATACAGCGGCAAAATAAAAAACGGCAGGTAAGAATAGACCAGACCAATATAAACCGCCAGATCGGTTCGATAAATTTCCAGTGGCGTATCGATCACGCCTGTCCAGAGCAGGAAATTGTTGAGCAAACCTTCATTGCGCAAAATGCCAACCCAGGCATAAACCCGCAACAGCAGGGATGTCCAGAATGGCAAGATAACCGCCAGCATCAGCAAATTGCGGGTTTTAGGCGATGAGCGTGCAATATGATAAGCCATTGGGTAGCCAATCAAGATACAGCATATCGTTGTTACGGCAGCCATTTTCAGGGAGTTAAGATAAGCACCCACAAAAATACTGTCGGTGAGCAACAGAATATAGCCTTCCAAATGAAAAGCCAGCCTGATGACCCCTTCCTTGATGTCTATTAATGAAGAATACGGTGGAATGCCAAACGTGGATTCAGCAAAACTGATCTTAAGGACAATGAAAAAAGGCACCAGCAGGCAAATTACCAGCCATAAATAAGGCGGCAAGATGGCAAGGATATTTTGTGACGGCAAAAATCTTTTAAGGGATGCGGTCTTCATGATGGCAATACCGTGCCGCTGTCGGGTTCCCAGGTGATATAAACCTCGTCATCAACCCCTGGCGCATCTTCCTGGGCAAGCTTGATACTGGGCACACTGGCCTCAATAACCTTTCCTGAATCCAGGCGAATCTGATACAGGGCGTAACTGCCCATCCAGGCCAGGTGAGTAACCATGCCATGCCCCACATTGGTTTCATCCTCGGGCTGGTCACGCAACACCCGAATCTGCTCGGGTCGAATGGAAACAAAGATTTCCATACCCAAGGGTTCGCTAACACCGTGATTCACGTACATGGGTCGCATCAATTCATCGCTTTCAATGAGGACGTGATCGGGCTCATCCACCACGATCCGGCCTGTAAAGATATTGGTGGAACCAATAAAGCTGGCCACAAACTGCGAATTGGGGAAGGTATACACATCATGGGGGGTACCACACTGCACGATTTGCCCGTCGGTCATGACGGCCAGACGATTGGCCATCGTCATGGCTTCTTCCTGATCATGGGTCACCATAATGCAGGTTACGCCCACCTGATCAAGGATTTTCACCAATTCGATCTGGGTTTTCTGGCGGATTTGCTTGTCCAGTGCCGACATGGGTTCGTCGAGCAACAGCAATTTGGGCCGCTTGACCAGACTGCGCGCCAAAGCAACCCTTTGCTGCTGTCCACCGGAAAGCTGACCGGGCTTGCGTCTTGAATAAGCCGCCATTTGCACCAGATCAAGCGCGGCAAAAACCCGATCATGAATTTCATTGCGCGCAATACCTTCCTGCTTCAGGCCAAACGCCACATTATCTTCAACCGTCATATGGGGAAACAGCGCATACGACTGAAACATCATGTTGACGGGACGTTTATAGGGTGCGATACCGGCAATATCCACCCCATCGAGCAGGATTTGCCCAGAGGTGGGCTGTTCAAACCCGGCAAGCATCCTTAACAAGGTAGACTTGCCACAACCGGAACTGCCCAGCAGGGCAAATATTTCATTACGACGCACGGACAGGTTCACCGACTTCACGGCAACGGTATCACCAAAAATCTTGACAACATCAACCAGTTTGACGAACTCGTCGATGTTGTCTACCGGCGCAGGATGGCGCACTTCTGACATGATTATTTACCTGATTTAAGCTCAGCCCACAAGCGCGTTTGCAAACGGGCGATATTCATGGGTTGGGCCTTGATGACAAAAAGAGTTTTAGCCACTTCTTCCTCAGGATAAATCATGGGATTGGAAGCAATATCCGGATTCACGAAATTCCGGGCCTCTTTATTGGCATTGGGATAAAACATGACATTGGTAATGGCTGCATGCACCTCGGGCGTTTCAATGTAATTAATGAATTCCATGGCATTTTCAGGATGTGGTGCATCTTTGGGAATGGCCATGGTGTCAAACCATGCCGGTGCCCCGCCCTGTGGGATGAAATAATCAATATTGAATGATTTACCCGCCTCTTTGGCACGACTGGCCGCAATCATGACGTCACCTGAAAAACCATACACCATGCACAGATCACCGGAAGCCAGTTCATCGATAAACCCGGACGAGCTGAACTGACGGATATAAGGACGGATTTTTTTCAGGACCTCAAGGGCGGCACGATAATCTTCGGGTTTGCCGCTATTAGGATCTTTGCCCATGTAATGCAAAACAGCCGGAAACACCTGGGCCGCTTCATCAAGGATGGAAATACCGCAAGACTGGAAT
>Ga0172382_10004121_pt1 | contig 22451 bp, 16 predicted proteins | sample Leawel138RmetaG_FD_122245 | JGI IMG/M metagenome (GOLD analysis project Ga0172382, IMG submission 122245) | Leachate microbial communities from a municipal landfill in Southern Ontario, Canada - Leachate well 138R metaG | ecosystem: Engineered > Solid waste > Landfill > Unclassified | place... | reverse complement strand
GTCTGGGCGAAGGTCAGGCGTGCACCGCTTTGGCGCACGCAGCGGTGAAGCGCTTCGGCATCGGTCACGCCGGCTTCCTTGAGCGGCATCGACAGACTGATGCTCTGGCCGTTCTGCGCCAGCCCCATGAGTACAGACATGTCCACCGGCGCACTGCCACCGATGCCCAGATGTACGGCATAGATCAGGCCGTAGAGGCCGTGGGCGGCATCCAGCTCGCCGTCGAGCAGCTTGTCGCGCAGTCCGGCCCAGGAATGCTGGCGGCGCAGGTTGAGTGTCAGCCCGAACGGTTGGGCGAAGCCCTGGGTGGCAGCGACGATCAGCGAGGCGGCATCGGTCAGCGCCATGAAGCCGAGATTGATGCTGCTTTTCTCCGGAGCATCGCTTCCGGCGACCCAGGCGAGGGCGTCATGGCGCGGTGAGCGGGGCGTTGCGGGCATGCGGGCGACCTTGTTGGTGCGGGCCGGCACGCAGTTCGCACCGGCTTCGATCAGCTCCGTAGCAAGCGATATGCCAGGACCGCTGCGGTCGGGCACACGGCGGTGGGGTCAGCGCGGGTACAAGGGTGGCAGCACGCCGGGTTCCTGCTCGGCGGCGGGTGTCTGCGCCGGCGGCAGGGTCTGGATCGCCTGCCAGAGCGCGTCGCCTTGCCAGCGTTGGCCGGTTTCGCTGTACAAGGCGCCGTTGAGTCCGTCGAGCGCATCGGACAGCGGCACGAAGCGCGCCGCCATGTCGGCGAGGGTTTCCGGTTGCTGGCGTGCCCAGGCGTCCAGTGCCTGGCGGGTGGCCTGGGTGTCGTTGGCCTGGCAGGCCCGGCGCAGATCATCCAGCAGGCTGCGGGGGGTGGGGCCGGGCTGCAGGGTGCGCACGGCCGGTTGGCGCCGCGCACGCCACCACAACGCGAAGCCGAGTGCGGTGGTGAGCGCGAACAGCGCGGTACTCAGCTGCCACGGCCACAGCAACGCGCGCGGACGGGTGGGCGAGCCGGCCGGCAGCGGTTCCAGCGGTGGCTGGTCGAGGTTGGCGTTGGGCGCCACCTGCAGGGTGCGCGCGGCAAGCACGGTGCGTTCGAGGCGGTCCTCGAGGGTATTCCACCAGACCACTTCGATGGCCGGCAGCCGCAGCTCGCCGCTGCCGGTCGGCACCAGCGCCTCGCGTTCCTCGCGGCTGCCGATCAGGCCGTTGCTGTCCACTTCGTCGGCTAGGTTGGGCTGGTCCGGATAGCGGCGCAGGCCGGCGATACGCGCGGTACCGACGGACGGCAGCTGCGCACCGGACAGACCTTCGGCCTTGAGTAGCAGGCTGCGGGTCAGGGCTTCGCCGTGCATGGCCTGATCCGGCTCCGGGCTCCAGGCTTCCACCAGAGTCACACGGGTGGCCGGCAACCACGGGGCGTCAGCCGGATAGCTGGCGGGCCTGGGCTTGACGTGCAGCGGGATGCTCGGCGATTTGACCTGGGTGGCCTTGCCCGGACGCGGGCCGAGCAGGGAGCTGCCGCTGGCGACGGTAGTGGCGCTGAACAGCTGGCCGGGAATCAGCAGATCGCCGCTGTGCTGCGGGAACAACGCATAGCGAATCTCGATCACCCCGTGGCGCAGGCCATTGATGGTCTTCTCGTAGGTGCGCGGCTCGCCGAGACGCTCCACTCGTGCGTTCGGCATCTGCAGTGGCGACAGGTTGCTGTCGTCGTACAGCGACACGGAGTGGAAGATGCGCAGGGTGAGGATCACCTGCGCCTGCACGTAGACACTGTCGCGGTCGAGGCTGGCGTCGATGAAGATCGGCGCCAGCTGGTCGCCATCATCCGCGTTGCCGGAATCCTGTACCGACAGCGTGATCGGCTGGCTGCGCAGTTCGCCCAGCTGCAGCGGCGGAATGACCAGCTGGCCGCTGCGCCGGGGGCGCAGCGTGGTGAGCCAGCGGGTGGTGGAACGGGTTTCGCCCTGGACGTTGGACAGGCTGTTGAGCTGGCGGGTGTCGAAGACCTCGAACAGCTCGTCCAGGGGCTGCAGGTCAGGTTTGCCGAAGACCGTGGCGTTGCGTACCTCGAGGGTCAGTTCGAGGGTTTCATCGAGGCTCAGCTGGGTGCGATCGACACTGGCATGCAGGTCCGCGGCATGGCTCGGGACAGCCAGGAGAGCGAGCAGTACAAAGGCCATCAGGCGGATCATCGATTCAGTTCCTGGCGCTTGCGTTGTTCGTAAAGGAATTTGCGGCGCAGCAGCTCGCCCGGATCATCCGGAATCTGCCGAATCCACTGCTCCATCGCCTGCTGGCGCTCACGGGCCGGCAGGTCTTCGAGCGGCGTTGCGGCATCTTCGGTATCCGCCTCGGCTGGCGGCGGTTCGCTGGCCTGCGACGCGTTGGCGGGCGCTTCGCTGGCGCCCGGTTCGGCGTTGGGCGGCGGCGTTGCCGGTTGCGTGGTGTCCGGCGTGGTGGGACTGGTCTGCGCGCTGGGCGGCGGCGCTGATGTGGCCTCGGTACCGGGTTGCTCGCCGGTTTGCGGCTGCTCGGGCGCGGGCTCCTGCTGGCGCTGGCGCAACAGTTCCTCGATCAGCGCCTTGTTGCGCTGCGCCGGCGCCAGGTCCGGTTGCCGCTCCAGCGCCTGTTCGTAGGCTTCGAGGGCGGCCTCCAGTTGCTCGCTGCGTGCCAGCGCGTTGCCGCGGTTGTAGTGGTCGCTGGCGCTGTCGCCGGTGGCGAAGCGTTCGGCGGCTGCCGCGTAGTCGCCGGCACGGTAGAGCGCGATGCCCTGCCAGCGCGGGTCGTCGAAGCGTTTGGCGGCCTCGTCCGGTCGCTGCGCCTGCAGCAGGCGCTGGCCCTGCTGATCCGGGCGCAGCCAGAGGTCGGCGAACTCCAGCGCGCGGGCCGGCTGCGGTTGCAGCAGCAGGAGCGGCAGGCAGAACAGCCAGCCGCGGCGTCCGGCACAGGCGGCGAGCAGCAGCAGCGGCAGCAGCAACCAGTAGCCCTGGTCGAGCCAGGCGTCCAGGCGGGTGGTTTCGTCCTGTTTGAGCATGCCGCCGCTGGCCTCCAGCAGGCCGAGGTTGCGCAGGTCGGCATCGTCCAGGCGTGCCTGCTGGTAGCGGGCCCCCAGTTCGGCGGCGAAGCGGCGCAGACCGGCGTTGTCCAGCCGCGGGATGAGGATGGCGCCGTGTTCGTCCTTGAGGAAACTGCCGTCCTCGCCGGCGATCGGCGCGCCCTGTTCGCTGCCGATGCCGAGGATCGCCAGGCGCTCGCCGCGCCCGCCCAGCAGTTCGGCGATGTGTTGCTGCGCCGCATCGTCGATCGCGCTGGTCATCAGCAGCAGTCGCCCGCGGCCCTGCGCGCCCTGTTCGAGCAGCGCCAGGCCTTGTGCCACGGCGAGGTCGGCGCTTCGCCCGGGTTCGGGCATCAGTGCAGGGCTCAGCACGTTCAGCAGGTTGGCGGTGGTAGCCAGGTCGTCGGACAGCGGCACCAGCGTGTGTGCGCTGCCGGCATAGACGACCACGGCCGTCTGCGCGTCGGGGCGGCGTTCGATCAGGTCGAGCAGCTTGCGTTTGGCCTGTTCCAGGCGTGATGGCGGGCTGTCGGCGGCGAGCATGGCGGGCGTCGTTTCGAGCAGCACCACCAGCGGATCGGCGCGCTTCAGACTGGGTTGCTCCAGGCGCTGCCAGCTCGGCCCGAGCAGGGCCAGGCAAGCCAGCAGCCAAGCCAGTCCGAGGGCGACCCAGGGCAGACGGCTGTTGCGCAGGCGGCCGCGGGTCAGCAGCGCGGCGTGGAACGCCTCGGGAAGCAGGCGCTGCCAGCGGCCGATCTGCCGCTGGCGGTGCCAGAGCCGCCACAGCAGCCAAACCAGCAGCGGTACGATCAGCAGCCAGAAGGGCCGCAGCAGATGCGGCCAGAGCGCGCTCATCGACGTCGCTCCAGCGCTGCGGCGAGGCGTTGCAGCGGCGCCTGCCAGAGATCGGCGGCGACCAGCAGCAGGCTGATCAACAGCGCTGCGCTGAGCGGCCAGGCGTACAGCGGCTGGGCGATGCGTGCGCGGGCCGGCTGCTGCGCCGCTGGTTCGAGATGATCGAGGGTATCGCCGATGGCTTGCAGCTCGGCGCTCGAACGCGCACGGAAATAGCGACCTCCGGTGCGCTCGGCGATGGCCTGCAGGGTCGCCTCGTCCAGCTCCAGTCCGGGATTGAAGCCGAAGCGACTGAGCACGCCGCCTTCCTCGGCGTCGGCACCGATACCGATGGTGTGGATCTTCACCTGCTCATCGGCAGCCAGCTGTGCCGCGATCAATGGCGCGATCTCGCCGCCGTTGTTGGCGCCATCGGTGATCAGCACCAGTACCCCGCTGTGCGCGGGGCGCTCGCGCAGGCGCTTGACGGCCAGGCCAATGGCGTCGCCGATGGCGGTGTTGCTGCCGGCGATGCCGACCACCGCTTCGTCCAGCCAGGTGCGCACGGTGCGTCGGTCGAAGGTCAGCGGCGATTGCAGATAGGCCTTGCTGCCGAACAGGATCAGCCCGACGCGATCACCGTGGCGGGCCTCGATGAAGTCGCCGAGCAGCAGCTTGACCAGCTCCAGACGGCTGATCTGCTCGTCCTGCCATTGCATGTCGGGGTAATCCATCGAGCCGGAAACGTCCACCGCCAGCAGCAGGTCGCGCCCGCTGGTGGGCAGCGGCAGCGGCTCACCGAGCCATTGCGGGCGGGCGGCGGCGAACAGCAGCAGCAGCCAGATCGTCAGGTAGGGCAGCTGCTGACGCCACGCCGGCAGCGCGACCCGCGCGCGGCGGCCGGACAGGGTTTCCAGCTCGGCGAGAAAACTCACCTTGAGCGCCGCTTCGCCGCTGTCGGCCGCGGGCAGCAGCCAGCGCAGCAGCCAGGGCAGCGGCAACAGCAGCAGCATCCACGGCCAGGCCAGCTCAAACATGCTTGCGAATCCAGATTTCGACGGCTTGTTCCAGCCCGTCGATGGCCTTGTCGTCGAGCCGGCATTCGGCGCGGTAGGAGCCTTCGACCAGCACCATCCAGCGGGTCAGGCCGGCGGCCGGGCAGCGGCTGTCGAGAAACGCCAGCCAGGCGCGGCCGCTGAGCGTATGTGGGTGGTTGTCCGGGTAGCGCGTGCGGCACAGCCGCTTGAGCAGGGCGTTGAGCTGTTGCAGCCAGTGGCTGGCGGGCTGCCCGCCGTAGGGCTTGATGAGCTTGGCCAGTTCGATCAGCGCGGCCTGGCGCTGCGGGTCCAGCGGCGCTTCGACCGGTGCGCGACGCGGGCGTACCCGCTGCAGCAGACGGTAGCGCTGGTGCCACAGGCCGGCAAAAGTGCCGATCAGCAGCAGCGCCAGCAGCCACCAGCCCGGTGCCGGCGGCCACCAGGAAATCGCGGCTGGCAGGATCGGCGGTGCGAGTTGCTCCAGCGGGTTCATGCGTGTGCCCCGGCGTGCTGCACGCTGAGGTGCTCGCGCAGTTGTTCGACCGGGTCGCGCTGCGTGTCGAGCGGCATCAGCGGTACGCGCAGGCGGTCGGCCAGGCGCTGCCAGCGAGCGCTGCGCGCCTCGCCCAGCTGGCGGTAGGTCTGGCGCAGCGTGGCGTCGTGGGTGTCCAGCTCCAGCCGCGCGCCGCGCTCGGCGAAGCGCAGCAGGCCGGCCGCGGGGAGGGCGTGGTCGAGCGGATCGAAGACCGGCAGCAGCAGCAGATCGACGTGCCGCGCCAGCAGGCTGAGCTGCTGCTCGGCGGTGTCGGTCAGGGTGCGTTCGTCGCACAGGATCACCGCCAGGCTGCCCGGACGCAGCACCTCCCGCGCGCGGCGCAGGGCCAGGCCGAAGGCATCCGCTTCGATGGGCGTATCGCTGTCGAGCCGGCCGTTGGCGCGGGCCAGGCGGTCGAGCAGTTGCAGCAGGCTCTGCTTGTTGCGCCGCGGTTTGATCTCGTGGTGCTCGGCGTTACCGAACACCAGCCCGCCAACCCGGTCGTTGTGCAGCAGCGCGGCCCAGCCGATCAGGCTGGCGGCTTCGGCGGCAAGCACCGACTTGAACACCCGCGCACTACCGAAGAACAGCCGGCGGCTCTGTTCGACCAGCAGATAGATGGGCCGCTCGCGCTCCTCATGGAACAGCTTGGTGTGGGGCTCTTGGGTGCGCGCGGTGACGCGCCAGTCGATGGTGCGCACGTCGTCGCCGGCCTGGTAGACGCGCACCTGATCGAAGTCCACGCCGCGTCCGCGCAGCTTGGAGTGATGCAGGCCGACCAGCGGGCTGCGCCGATGCGGCGTGGAGAACAGCGGCACCTCGCGCACGCGATGGCGCAGGTCGATGAGGGCTTTCAGGCTGGTGCGCACGCCGGTTTCGGCCGGCGGCGCGGAGGGCTGCGCGGCCGGGTGCATTTCAGGCGACCGCGACCACGTCGAGGATGCGCTGCAGCACGCGGTCCTGGTCGATGCCGGCGGCTTCGGCCTCGAACGAGAGGATCAGGCGGTGGCGCAACACATCGAAGAGCATGGCCTGGATGTCTTCCGGGCTGACGAAATCGCGCCCGGCCAGCCAGGCATGCGCCCGCGCGCAACGGTCGAGCGAGATCGAGCCGCGCGGGCTGGCGCCGTAGGCGATCCATTCGGCCAGCTCGGCGTCGTACTTGGCCGGGGTACGCGTGGCCATGATCAGCTGCACCAGGTACTCCTCCACCGCGTCGGCCATGTACAGCCCGAGGATTTCCTTGCGCGCGGCGAAGATCGCCTGCTGGCTGACGCGGTGCTCCGGCGCGGTTTCGCCATTGATGGCCTCGCCGCGCGCCTGTTGCAGGATACGGCGCTCCACCGAGGCGTCGGGAAAGCCGATCTTGACGTGCAGCAGGAAGCGGTCGAGTTGCGCCTCGGGCAGCGGGTAGGTGCCTTCCTGCTCGATGGGGTTCTGCGTGGCCATTACCAGAAACAGCGGCGGCAGGTCGTAGGTGCTGCGGCCGATGCTGACCTGGCGCTCGGCCATCGCTTCGAGCAGCGCCGACTGCACCTTGGCCGGCGCGCGGTTGATCTCGTCGGCCAGCACCAGGTTGTGGAAGATCGGCCCCTGCTGGAAGACGAAACTGCCGGTTTCCGGGCGGTAGATTTCGGTGCCGGTGATGTCCGCCGGGAGCAGGTCGGGGGTGAACTGGATACGGTGGAATTCGGCTTCCAGGCCTTCGGCCAGCTCCTTGATCGCGCGGGTCTTGGCCAGGCCGGGGGCGCCTTCGACCAGCATGTGACCATCGGCGAGCAGGGCGATCAGCAGACGCTCGATCAGGCGGTCCTGCCCGAGGATCTGGGTGGAAAGGAACTGTCGCAGCGCGATTATCGATTCACGATGATCCATCGTTTCAAGGCTTCCGGTGGGGAGAAAACGCCGGCGTGCCCGGCTGCTGGCGTGCGGCCCCGCGCCGCGCCGACGAGCGTGTCACTTTACTGCATTTGCGGGCATCTGGACTAACGTTGAACCATGAGCCTGTGGCCTCGGTCACTACCGACGGTCCCCCTTTCTGTAAGCCAGATGGAGCATTTCATGGCGTTCTTCACCGCTGCCAGCAAGGCCGATTTCCAGCAGCAGTTGCAATCGGCCCTGGCACAACACGTAGACGGACAGCTGCTTGCCCAGCTGGCGCTGTTCGCCGAGCAGTTCTTCGGCATTGTTGCGCTGGCCGAACTTACCGAGCGACGTATGAGCGACCTGGTCGGCTCGACCCTGGCGTCCTGGCGCCTGCTGGAACGCTTCGAGCCGGAGCATCCGCAGGTGCGGGTATTCAACCCGGACTACGAGAAGCACGGCTGGCAGTCGACGCACAGCGTGGTCGAAGTGCTGCACCCGGACATGCCATTTCTGGTCGACTCGGTGCGCATGGAACTGACGCGCCGCGGCTACAGCATCCACACCCTGCAGAATAGCGTGCTGCAGGTGCGCCGCGCGGCCGATGGCAGCCTGCTCGAGCTGTTGCCGGCGGATGTGGTCGCTGACGACAGCTCGGTCGAGTCGCTGATCTTCATCGAGATCGACCGCTGCGCCAGCCCAACTGATCTGCGTGAGCTGGAGCAGGCGCTGCTCGGCGTGCTGGCCGATGTGCGGCTGGCGGTTGGTGATTTCCATGCGATGAAGAGCAAGGTGGCGGAGGTGCGCACCCTGGTGCAGGCGGGCGATCTGGCCCAGCGCATCGATGGCGACGAGCTGGCGGAAATCGAGGATTTTCTCGATTGGCTGGCCGATGATCATTTCACCTTCCTCGGCTACGAGGAATTCACTCTCAGCGACTCGCCCGAAGGCGGCTGCATTGTCTACGACGAGGGCTCTCTGCTCGGACTGTCGCGCAAGCTGCGGGTCGATCTGAGCGCTGAGGAACGCTCGCTGCTGCCGTCGTCGCTGGCTTATCTGCGCGAGCCGCTGCTGTTGTCGTTCGCCAAGTCGTCGACGCCCTGTCGCGTGCATCGTCCGGCTTATCCGGATTTCGTCTCGATACGGGAGTTCGATGCCCACGGCCAGGTCGTGCGCGAGTGCCGTTTCATGGGCCTGTTCACCTCGTCGGTGTACACGCAGAGCGTGCGGCGCATCCCCTACATCCGGCGCAAGGTCGATGCGGTGGTGCGGCGTTCCGACTTCGGCGGTTCGACGCATCTGGCCAAGGAGCTGGTGCAGGTGCTGGAGATGTTGCCGCGCGACGAGCTGTTCCAGGCTTCCGAGCGGGAGCTTTACGAGAACGCCGTGGCCATCGTGCAGATTCAGGAACGGGCGCGGTTGCGCCTGTTCCTGCGCTTCGATCCGTACCGGCGCTTCTGCTATTGTCTGGTCTACGTGCCGCGCGACAGCTATTCGACCGAGTCGCGCATGCGCATGCAGCAGGTTCTGCTGGATCGCTTGCAGGCCAGTGATTGCGAGTTCTCCACCTACTTTTCCGAGTCGGTGCTGATTCGCGTGCAGTTCATCCTGCGCCTGGACCCCAGCCGGTTGCCGGAAGTCGATCCGCAACGGCTGGAACAGGAGGTGCTGCAGGCCTGCCGCAGCTGGCAGGACGAGTACGCCGGGCTGGTGGTCGAACGCTTCGGCGAAGCGCAGGGCATCAACCTGCTCGGCGACTATCCCAAGGGCTTTCCGGCGGGCTACCGCGAGCGCTTCTCGGCGCAGTCGGCGGTGGTGGACATGCAGCACGTGCTCAGCCTGAGTGACGAGCGCCCGCTGGTGATGAGCTTCTACCAGCCGATCACCGCCGAGGAGAACCGCCTGCACTGCAAGCTCTACCACATCGATACGCCGCTGCCGCTGTCGGATGTGCTGCCGATCATGGAGAACCTCGGCCTGCGCGTGCTCGGTGAATTTCCGTTCCGCCTGCAGCACAAGAGTGGGCGCGAGTGCTGGATTCACGATTTCGCGTTTACCTATGCGGCAGGGCTGGAAATCGACCTGCTGGAAATCAACGAGCCGCTGCAGGATGCCTTCGTCAACATCAACAACGGCGCGGCGGAAAACGATGCCTTCAACCGCTTGGTGCTGACGGCCGGCCTCACCTGGCGCGAGGTGGCGCTGCTGCGCGCCTATGCGCGTTACCTCAAGCAGATTCGCATGGGCTTCGACCTGGGCTACATCGCCAGCACGCTGCTCAACCACACCGATATCGCCCGCGAGCTGGTGCGCCTGTTCAAGACGCGTTTCTACCTGGCGCGCAAGCTCGGCGAGGATGACCTGGCCGACAAGCAGCAGCGGCTGGAGCAGGCCATCCTGACCGCGCTGGACGAGGTCGCTGTGCTCAATGAAGACCGCATCCTGCGGCGCTACCTGGCACTGATCAAGGCGACCCTGCGGACAAACTTCTACCAGCCGGACGCGAACGGCCGGGCCAAGGAGTACTTCAGCTTCAAGTTCGATCCGCGCGCGATCCCGGAAATGCCGCGACCGATCCCGATGTTCGAGATATTCGTCTATTCGCCGCGCGTCGAAGGCGTGCACCTGCGTGCCGGCAAGGTGGCGCGCGGCGGCCTGCGTTGGTCCGATCGCGAGGAGGACTACCGCACCGAGGTGCTCGGCCTGGTCAAGGCGCAGCAGGTGAAGAACGCGGTAATCGTCCCGGGAGGCGCCAAGGGCGGCTTCATCCCGCGTCGGCTGCCGGCCGGCGGTTCACGTGACGAGATCCAGGCTGAGGCCATCGCCTGCTACCGCATCTTCATCAGCGGCCTGCTGGATCTCACCGACAATCTCAAGGACGGCCAGGTGGTGGCGCCAGCCGGTGTGCTGCGCTATGACGCGGACGATCCCTACTTGGTGGTGGCCGCGGACAAGGGCACCGCAAGCTTCTCCGATATCGCCAACGGCATCGCCGCGGACTACGACTTCTGGCTCGGCGACGCCTTCGCCTCCGGCGGCTCGGCCGGGTATGACCACAAGAAGATGGGCATCACGGCGCGCGGTGCCTGGGTTTCGGTGCAACGGCACTTTCGCGAGCGCGGGATCGATGTGCAGCGCGATGCCATCAGCGTCATCGGCGTCGGCGACATGGCCGGCGACGTGTTCGGCAACGGCCTGCTCATGTCGCCCGCGGTGCAGCTGGTGGCGGCGTTCAACCATTTGCACATCTTCGTCGACCCCGATCCGGACCCGGCAGGCAGTTTTGCCGAGCGCCGGCGGCTGTTCGAATTGCCGCGTTCGGCCTGGACCGATTACGACAGCGCGCTGATCTCGCCCGGCGGCGGCGTGTTCTCACGATCGGCCAAGCGCATCGTTATCACTGCGCAGATGCGCGAACGTTTCGCCATCGACGCCGAAGAGCTGACGCCGAACGAGCTGATCAATGCCTTGCTCAAGGCGCCGGTCGATCTGCTGTGGAACGGCGGCATCGGCACCTACGTCAAGAGCAGTACAGAAACCCATGCCGACGTCGGTGACAAGGCCAACGACGCGGTGCGTGTGGACGGCAACGAGCTGCGCGCCAAGGTGGTGGGCGAGGGCGGCAACCTTGGCATGACCCAGCTGGGGCGCGTGGAGTTTGCGCTGCATGGCGGCAGCAGCAACACCGATTTCATCGACAATGCCGGTGGCGTGGACTGCTCCGACCACGAGGTGAACATCAAGATTCTGCTCAACGAGCTGCTGGCCGCCGGCGATATGACCGGTAAGCAGCGCGACCAGCTGCTGCACGAGATGACCGACGCGGTCGCCGAACTGGTGCTGTACGACAACTACAAGCAAACCCAGGCCCTGTCACAGGCTCAGTACCGCTCGCGCGAGCGCGCCGGTGAATACGTGCAGCTGATCGCGGCGCTGGAAAGCGAAGGACTGCTCGATCGCAAGCTCGAGTTTCTGCCCAGCGACGACGCGCTTGCCGAACGGGCTGCGCTGGGCAAGGGGCTGACCCGTCCGGAGCTGTCGGTACTGATTTCCTACAGCAAGATCGAGCTGAAGGAGGCGCTGCTCAAGTCACGCGTGCCGGATGACGATTACCTCGCCCGCGAAATGGAGAGTGCTTTTCCGCAGCTGCTCGGCGAGCGCTACCGCGACGTCATGCTGCGCCATCGTCTGCGGCGCGAGATCGTCAGCACGCAGATCGCCAACGATCTGGTCAATCACATGGGTATCACCTTCGTTCAGCGGCTCAGCGAGGCTACTGGCATGAGTGCCGCCAACGTCGCCGGTGCTTATGTGATCGTGCGCGACATCTTCCATCTGCCGCACTGGTTCCGGCAGATCGAGGCGCTGGACTACAAGGTGCCGGCCGAACTGCAGCTGCGGCTGATGGATGAGCTGGTCCGGCTCGGCCGACGGGCAACCCGCTGGTTCCTGCGCAACCGCCGCAGCGAGCTGGACGCCGCCCGCGACGTTGCGCATTTCGGTCCGCGTGTCGCCGCGTTGGGGCTCAAGCTCGACGGGCTGCTCGAAGGTTCGACGCGTGAACTCTGGCAGTCGCGTTACCAGCGCTACACCGCCGCGGGCGTTCCGGAACTGCTCGCGCGAATGGTGGCCGGCACCAGCCACCTCTATACCTTGCTGCCGATTCTCGAGGCGGCGGACGAAACCGGGCAGCCACCGATCAAGGTCGCATCGACCTATTTCGCCGTTGGCGGCGCGCTGGAGTTGCCCTGGTATCTGCAGCAACTCACCAGCCTCCCGGTGGAGAGTACCTGGCAGGCACTGGCGCGCGAGGGCTTTCGTGACGATCTCGACAGCCAGCAGCGCGCTATTACCGTGTCGATTCTGCAGATGGAAAGTGGCGCACAGCAGCCGGCCGCCTGCGTCATGGCATGGCTGGAGCAGCGTGGCTATCACGTCGATCGCTGGCGCGGCATGCTGGCCGAGTTGCGCGCCACCAGCACGCCCGACTACGCGATGTACGTCGTAGCCAGCCGCGAGCTGCAGGATCTGGCGCAGGCGCCCGTGAGGCATGGTGAATGAATGGCGAGGGTGGCGGCTGAGGATAGCCGCCACTGCGGACTGTTTTAGGAGTCTTGCGGCTGGCCGAGCTTGAAGCGCGTGATCTGCGGCAGGTTGCGCAGATAGCGCACCATGTCCGGCGCGCCGGCGCGTTTCAGCCCTTCGCCGATGGCGCTGGCGGTAGGGTGGTGTTTCTCCAGCAGCAGCAATTCCGAGTTGCTGGCGTTACGGAGCACGGTCAGGCGCGCATACGGCACCTGCGTGTCGAGCAGCAGCGCCATGAACTCCGCATCGCTCCAGGCCTGGGCGGGCATTGCAATGGCGTGGTACTGCTCGTCCAGCGCACGTAGCCCGGCCCGATCGAGGCGATAGACGACAAGCTCGGCAGGCATCAGCAGCTCGAGACCGCGCAGGCGCGCATAGGCCACCGCACTGGCGAATGCCTCGACGTGGTGCTCGCCGGCCCAGTACAGACGTTCGCCCAGCCAGCCAGCCTGGCGCAGCTCGATGGGCTCGTTCTGCGCATGGCCGGGCAGGGCGATGCCGAGGGTACGCAGGAAGTCCTTGTAGCTGATGATGCGGGTGCGCCGGCAGGCCTCGGTGGCGGCGAATGCTTCGATGCTCGGATAGGCGATGCCATCGGGACTCTGGCCGCCGAGGCCGTCGATCTGGCGCAGGTCGATGCTGGCCAGCGACTGACTGTCTTTCTGAATCAACCGGCTCAGCGCAGCGTGTGCGCGCGCCTTGTCTTCCTGTACCGGACCCGAAAGTGCACCGCGCGGCAGCTCCAGCAGGCGCTGCAGGCAGGGGCCGTCATTCCAGAAAATGCTCGGCTCCGGCTCGTAAAGCGGCGCGAAAGGCAGGTTCAGCCGACTCGCACGCTCCAGCGTCTGATGGCCGGGTTGTGCGCGTAGCCCCAGCCGCTGGGCCAGGCGGGTGATGTGAGTGGACAATGAAGGCATGGACTCGGGCAGGCTCGTCACGATGCTTGAGCTTGGAAAGTACTCTGGGGAGTGTGGCAGACCGAGCCGCGAAGCGCACCTGCCTTGCGCGCTTCATGCGCCGGGCAGCAGCGGACCGATTGGCTATGGCGGCCGGAACGGCGCGCCGATGTGCGAGGATTGCTGCAATTGAACACGAGGAGCCTCCATGCCTAGCCTGGTGCTGGATATTGCACTGCCTGCCGAGCGCCTGCTGGCTGCCTATCAAGGGCACGCCAACCGGGTTCTGCTGCGCAGCCGCGACGGCAGACGAATCAGCCTTCCGGTGCATCATCTGCGGCCCTTTGTGACTCGTGAAGGGGTATTTGGTTCCTTCGAGCTGGAGTTTGCCGAGCAAGGCCAGCTGATCGGCCTGCGCCGCTTGCGCTGAAGCGCCTTCGGAGCAGGCGTGCAGGCGGCTGAAATACCGCGTCGCCTGCTATACTCCGCGGCCATCACTTCCCGAGATTCTAGGCTGCGTATGTATAACCTGGCCCGCCAGATGCTGTTCAAGCTGTCCCCGGAAACGTCTCACGAGCTGTCGCTCGATCTCATCGGCGCCGGCGGCCGCCTGGGTATCAATCGGTTGCTGAGCAAATCGCCGGCAAGCCTGCCGGTGCGCGTCATGGGCATCGATTTCCCGAACCCGGTCGGGCTCGCCGCAGGCCTGGACAAGAACGGCGAGGCCATTTGCGGGTTGTCGCAGCTGGGCTTCGGTTTCATCGAAGTCGGCACCGTCACGCCGCGCCCGCAGCCGGGCAATCCGAAGCCGCGCATTTTCCGTCTGCCGGAAGCCGAGGCGATCATTAACCGCATGGGCTTCAACAACCAGGGCGTCGATGCGCTGCTTGCGCGGGTGGACGCCGCGCGCTTCAAGGGCGTGCTGGGAATCAACATCGGTAAGAATTTCGATACGCCAGTGGAGCGTGCCGACGAGGATTACCTGCTGTGCCTGGACAAGGTTTACCACCATGCCAGCTATGTGACCGTCAATGTGAGTTCGCCCAATACGCCGGGGCTGCGCAGCCTGCAGTTCGGCGACTCGCTCAAGCGTCTGCTCGAAGCGCTGCGCCTGCGTCGCGAGGATCTGGAGATCGAGCATGGCAAGCGCGTGCCGCTGGCGATCAAGATCGCCCCGGACATGACCGACGAGGAAACGGTGCTGGTGGCCGAGGCGGTTCTGCAGGCGGGTATGGATGCGATCATCGCGACCAATACCACGCTGAGCCGTGAGGGTGTCGCGGGGCTGGCGCACGCCGACGAAGCAGGGGGATTGTCGGGCGCTCCGGTGCGCGAGAAATCCACCCACACCGTGCGCGTGTTGGCGCAAACCCTCAGTGGCCGCCTGCCGATCATCGCCGTGGGCGGGATCACCGAGGGGCGCCACGCCGCCGAGAAGATCGCCGCCGGAGCGAGCCTGGTTCAGCTGTATTCGGGATTCATCTACAAGGGGCCGGCGCTGATTCGCGAGGCGGTGGATGCGATTGCCGAGTTGCGCGCGAAGGCGCAGTGACTAAGAGGTCGGAATCGGCCCGATGCGGGGCTCCGGATCGGAGCCCCTGGGCTTCTAGCCCGCCGCCCGGATGGGGCGTGCGATGAAGAGTCGGTCAGGTCGGGGAATCAGCCGACCGCGTGGAGTTCGTTCAGTCGATGCAGACCGGCGGTGCCGGTCAGACCATCCCAGTTGTCGCCGCGACCCTCCCGCCAGCCGTTGATCCAGGCTTGGCGCACAGTGGGATGGGTGAAAGGACACAGGTCGCGAGATTTGCCATGTATGCCGTGTTGATAACCGCGCAGGAATGCTCGTTCCATCGGATCACGCTTGAGTCTTCTCATTGGGTATTGCCCTCAGTGGTTGACTGGTGTTCCTGGTGGCCTCATGGCGAGACCGGGCAGACAGGCTGCCGTTGGGTCCGCTGCCGGCGTGGCGGACGCCATCGACCTCATTGCGATGGTCGATTGGGACGAGTTCTAACCCAATGGCCGAGAGGCTGGAATGATCGTTTTGTCATAAGTAGGTAACCAAACTATGGTTCAGCCCATAAGCAGTGTGTACTGCCGGGCCTAGAGCCACCCGCCCGCAACCGCGCGACAGCGCCGGCGCGCGTCTGTGTGACGCAGGGCAATTTTTTTGCTGGGCCATTCCGACGAAGGGTCGGATCGTTCCGCTTCGAACACTCACTGGAAACATCCATGACCGACCGTCACGAACTCATTCTCACCTGTCCCAAGGGACTCGAAGGCTTGTTGCTGGAGGAAGCCCGGCAATTGGGACTGGAGGACGCGCGTGAGCAGACCGCGGCAATCCGCGGTTTCGGCGCCCTGGAAGTCGCGTACCGTCTGTGTCTCTGGTCGCGCCTGGCCAATCGCGTGCTGCTGGTGATCAGCCGCTTTCCGACCACGACCGCCGAAACCCTTTACGAAGGCGTGCGCAGCGTGGACTGGGCCGAGCATCTGGAGCCCGGTGGCAGCCTGGCAGTCGAGTTCAGCGGACGCGGGTCGGGTATCGACAACACTCACTTCGGTGCGCTCAAGGTCAAGGATGGCATCGTCGACCGTCTGCGCACCGCCAGCGGCGAGCGGCCCACGGTCGACAAGCTGAACCCTGACCTGCGCGTGCACCTGCGCCTGGACAAGGGCGAGGCGGTGCTGTCGCTCGATCTGTCCGGGCACAGCCTGCATCAGCGCGGTTATCGCCTGCAGCAGGGCGCTGCGCCTCTGAAGGAAAACCTGGCGGCGGCGGTGCTGATCCGCGCCGGCTGGCCGCGCATTGCGGCGGAAGGCGGCGCGCTGACCGATCCGATGTGCGGCGTGGGTACTTTCCTCATCGAGGGCGCCATGATCGCCGCGGACATCGCGCCCAACCTCAAGCGCGAGCGCTGGGGCTTTAGCGCCTGGCTCGGACATGTGCCGGCGCTATGGCACCGCTTGCATGATGAGGCCGAGGCTCGCGCTGCGGCCGGTCTGGCGCGTCCGCCATTGTGGATTCGGGGCTACGAGGCCGATCCGCGCCTGATCCAGCCAGGACGCAACAACATCGAACGCGCCGGGCTGGGGAGCTGGATTCGCATTTATCAGGGTGATGTGGCGACGTTCGAGCCGCGTCCCGACCAGAACCAGAAGGGGCTGGTCATCTGCAATCCGCCCTATGGTGAGCGCCTGGGCGATGAGGCAAGCCTGCTGTATCTCTACCAGAACCTCGGCGAGCGCCTGCGCCAGGCCTGTCTCGGTTGGGAGGCGGGGATCTTTACCGCGGCGCCGGACCTGGGCAAGCGCATGGGCATTCGCAGCCACAAGCAGTACGCCTTCTGGAACGGTGCGCTGCCGTGCAAGCTGCTGCTGATCAAGGTCGAGCTCGACCAGTTCGTGACCGGCAATCGCACCGCGGCACCGCAGGCGAACGCCGCGCCGGCGCCGGTTGAGGTCGCGCGGCTGAGCGAAGGCGGGCAGATGTTTGCCAATCGCCTGCAGAAGAACCTGCGCCAGTTGGGCAAATGGGCGCGCCGCGAGGGCATCGAGTGCTACCGGCTGTACGACGCCGACATGCCCGAATACGCCGTGGCGGTGGACCTGTATCGTGACTGGGTACATGTGCAGGAGTACGCGCCGCCGCGCTCGATCGACCCGGACAAGGCCCAGGCGCGCCTGCTCGATGCCCTGGCGGCCATTCCGCAGGCGCTGGGTGTGCCGCGCGAGAAGGTCGTGGTCAAGCGCCGCGAGCGGCAAAGCGGGACGCGCCAGTACGAGCGGCAGGCGGCACAGGGGCAGTTTCTGGAGGTCGCCGAAGGCGGCGTGAAGCTGCTGGTCAACCTCACCGACTACCTCGATACCGGGCTGTTCCTCGATCACCGGCCGCTGCGCCTGCGCATCCAACGCGAAGCGGCGGGTAAGCGCTTTCTCAACCTGTTCTGCTACACCGCGACCGCCACGGTACACGCGGCCAAGGGCGGCGCGCGCAGTACCACCAGCGTGGACCTGTCGCGGACCTATCTGGACTGGGCCCGACGCAATCTTTCGCTCAACGGTTTCTCTGATCGCCAGCGGTTGGAGCAGGCCGATGTCATGGAATGGCTGGCGGCCGATCGCGGCGAATACGATCTAATCTTCATCGATCCGCCGACCTTCTCCAACTCCAAACGGATGGAAGGGGTGTTCGATGTGCAGCGTGACCATGCCGTCCTGCTGGATCTGGCTATGGCGCGGCTGGCGGCTGGCGGCACGCTGTATTTTTCCAACAACTTCCGCAAGTTCGAACTCGACCCGAGTATCGCCGAGCGCTACGCGGTGGAGGAGATCAGCGCCGCTACGCTGGACGAGGATTTCCGGCGCAACCCGAAGATCCACCGGGCCTGGCGACTGCAGGCTCGCTGACGGGGGGTATCGCTCGAAGGCATGAGGGCAGCCCGAAGGCCGCCCTCATGGCAATCAACGCTGGGCTGTGTCCGCGTGACGCTGATTGTGCAGGCTGACCAGCACCTGATCGAGGATGGATGACGCACCCCACGGGCGTGGATGGTTGAGAATCGCCACCACCGCCCAGGTATCGCCGTCGCCGTCGCGGCTGTAGCCGGCAATCGCGCGCACGGTGTTGAGCGTACCGGTCTTGATATGTGCCTTGCCGGCGACTTCGGTGTTGCGCAGACGCTTGCGCATGGTGCCGTCCACTGCAGCGAGCGGCATCGAGGAGATGAATTCCGCTGCATAGGGGCTGCGCCACGCGGCCTGCAACAGACTGGCCAGTTCGCGTGCGCTGACGCGTTCAGCGCGCGAAAGGCCGGAGCCGTTTTCGATGACCAGATGCGGGGAAATCAGCCCCTTCTTCGCCAGCCACTGCCGAATGACGCGCTGCGCGGCCTTGGAGTCGTCGCCATCCGCTTCGTTGCGAAACTCCGCGCCGAGGCTGAGGAACAGCTGCCGGGCCATCGTGTTGTTACTGTACTTGTTGATATCGCGGATGATCTCCACCAGGTCCGGCGAGAACGCCCGCGCGAGCAGGCGCGCATCCTCCGGCACCTGGGCGACGCGATCCTGGCCGAGAATGCTACCGCCCAGTTCCTGCCAGATTGCGCGCACTGCGCCGGCGGCGTAGTTGGGATGGTCAAGTAGCGAGAGGTAGGTCTGGGACCGGCAGCCGGCGGCCAGTTTGCCGCTGACCACCACCGTCACGCTGTCGGCATCGCGGACCGGATTGAACAGCACGTCCGGCCAGCCTGGGCATTTGGCGGCTGGCAGCGGCTTGACGCGGTTGTCGATCTTCACGTTGGCTATCGGCGGTTCGACGGCCACGCTCACCTTGCCTGCATCGTTGCGCACGATGAAGCGCAACGCCTTTAGGTTGACCAGCAGCGAGTCGGGGCCGACCAGAAAGGGCTTGTTCTGGTCGCCGCCATCGTCATTGAAAATTGGCAGTTCGGGTTGGACGAAATGGCTGCGATCGAGCACCAGATCACCGGTGACCTTGCGCACGCCATTAGCCCGCAGATCACGCAGCAGCAGCCAGAGCTTCTCCATGTTCAGCTTCGGATCGCCGCCACCCTTGAGATAGAGGTTGCCATTGAGCGTGCCGTCGACCAGCGGACCGTCGGCATAGAATTCGGTCTTCCACTGGTGGCTGGGGCCGAGCAGTTCCAGCGCGGCGTAGGTCGTCACCAGTTTCATCGTGGATGCGGGGTTGACCGAGACGTCGGCGTTGACGAAGGTCGGTGCGCCTTTGGCGTTGAGCGGCAGCATTACCACCGACAGGGCATTAGTCTCGATTTTATTGGCCTTGAGCGCCTTGACTACCTGCGGCGGCAGGTTCTGGTTGACCGGCGCAGCGTGCGCGGGCCAGGCCAGCGGCGCCGCCAGTGCGGCGATGGCCATGCAGCGGAGAAATTTATTCATCTGACGGCGCCTCTGAAAAACGGGCACGAATTGCTGGTCGCGGCATACGGATCCCCACTGCTTCAAGGGAAAAGGTGCGGGCATTATGCCTGCGCACCGGAGGCACGGTGCCCCACTCCGATAAGCGTAGCCGGGCAGGCCATCATCCTGCAAAAGGGCAGTGCGATGAATATTGGCGGCCAGTGCTGCGGGCAGGGTGGTTTCGTCGCCTAAGCGCGGCGTAGCTGGTACAGTGCGCGCCGTTATCAAACTAGAAAAGGATCACTCCAGATGGCTACCAACCGCTCGCGTCGCCTGCGCAAGAAGCTCTGTGTCGACGAATTCCAGGAACTCGGCTTCGAGATCAACCTGACCTATCGCGAAGGCGTGGACGCCAAGGCCGTGGACGATTTCCTCGAGGCGTTCGTTACCGAAGCGATGGAAGCCAAGGGTCTCGGCTATATCGGTGGCGAGGATTATGGTTTCGTTTGCCTCGCTAGTCGCGGTTCGGTCAGCGAAGAGCAGCGTGCGCAAGTGGATGCCTGGCTGAAGGGGCGTGCCGAGCTGGCCGAATACTCCGTCAGCCCGCTGATGGATGTCTGGTACCCGGAAAACCCGATCAGGACCGAGGCGTAGTCACGTCTCGCGCCTGCTCATCTTGAGCCGTCGCCTGCGGTCGTTTCGACGACCGCCTGGTGATGAGGCGGCGCAGCAGGTACATGACCAGCGTTGCGCCGAGGGCGATCCCGACGCCGATGGTCGCATTGATCAACCGCATTTGCGGCAGGTTCCAGTCCTGCGCCAGGGTTTCGGCCAGCAGCAGGAAGCCGAGCGTCGCCTGCAGGACGAACAGCCCGTAGTGATGCGCCTGGAACGCCCGTCCGAAAAAGATCAGCGGCAGCAGGATCATCACCATCAACGGTGGATCCGCCAGGCTGTGCCCCATGTAAATCAGGATTACCGCCGCGCCGAGAACGCCCAGGCAAGCCTGTAGCGCCCGCATCAGACTACGTTCCATATCCAGTTGCAGCGTGGTGAATACCGCCAGCGTCAGCCAGTAGCCGCGTGGCAGGTCCGCCAGTTCGACGATTGCGCCGCCGAGTGCACAGGCCAGCACATAGGTCAGCGCATGTTGCCTCCACTGACGGATCGGCGTACGCCGTGCATGGCGTCGCAGCACGCGCAGCAGGCTCATCAGACGCGGCATGTAAGGCCACATGCGCAAGCCGTGTACGCCGCGCATGCCGAACGCGAGCAGCGTCACCCACAGCCCACCGAGCGCAAACAATATTGCGATCGCATAAGGGTTGTTGAAATCGGCGATGCCGTACTGGCCCTGCCCCAGGCACAGGCAGATCGCCAGGCCGATGCCCAGCTTGCCGGCTTCGTTGCCATAACGCTGCAGCCAAGCCAGCAGCAGGCCGTAGAAGGCAAACAGGCCGAGGCTGATCAGCGGATGAGTGGCGGACCAGAAGCCCAGTCCGGCGCTGCAGGCGCCTAGGGCGATTAGCAGCAACATGCGTAGCATGCCGAAGCGATGCAGCGGGTTGGCCTTGGCGGCCTGAAATGCCCCCACCGTCGCCCATAGAAACCCCGGGTGCCCGCTGAACAGGCCGAGCAACAAGGGCAGGGCGCAGCCCAGCGTGGCAACCGCGGCCGCGCCCCAGGCGGGGCGCCCGGGATGCCAGCGCAGGCTTTCGGTCAGCAGATGCCTCATGGCTACACCGGGCTGGAACGGCCAGTCATCTCGCTGGCCATTTCCGTTGCGTAGCTGTCAGTCATGCCGGCGATGAAATCGATCACTCGCAGGAAGGAGTGATACAGCGGCGCGTTCGGATTAGGTGCATTACGGCCCAGCAGATCGAGAATGCGCTGATTCTTGAACGAGAGGCTGCGCCCGCGATGCTGTTCCAGTGCGGCGCCGCAGAACGCGTTAAGGAGAATTTCGAGCGTGGTGTAGGCGCCGATCTCGTGGAGCGTCTTGCGCTTGTCCTGGAAAATCTTCTCGCGCGCCAGCGCCTTGGCCTGCAGCACGCACTGTTTGGCGGGGCCGTGCATGTGCTCGACCAGATCGCCCGGCAATTGCCCGCGCAGCAGGTTGTGCTGCTGCGCGACGAAAGCGCGAGCAGCTGCGTTGGTGAGGTGCTCGATCGCCTTGCCCCGCAGGATTGCCAGCTTGCGTCGCCGAGAGTCCTTCGGACCGAGCTGGCGATAGGTTTCCGGCAGATCGTCGCCAACCAGGCCGAGCAGCAGGGCTTCGACCTCCGGGTAGTCGAGCAACTCCATTTCCAGGCCGTCTTCAAGGTCGATCAGCCCGTAACAGATGTCATCTGCCGCTTCCATCAGGTAGACCAGCGGATGACGTCCCCAGCGCTGATCCTCCACCAATGGCAGGCCGAGCTTCAGCGCGATCTGTTCGAGCAGCGGTCGCTCGTTCTGATAGCAGCCGAACTTGTGCTTCTTGTAGCCCAGCGCCTCTGCATGCCGGGAGGTCCATGGATACTTGAGGTAAGTCCCCAGCGTGGCGTAGGTGAGTCGTGTGCCACCGTCGAACTGGTGGTACTCCAACTGCGTAAGCACCCGAAAGCCCTGGGCGTTGCCTTCGAAGTTAAGGAAGTCCGAACGCTGGAAATCGCTCATGTCATCCAGCCAGCCGCGATCCGCAGCTTGCTGGAACCAGTGACGAATTGCGTCTTCGCCGGAATGGCCGAAGGGCGGGTTGCCGATGTCATGGGCGAGGCAAGCGGACTGTACGATCATTCCCAGATCGGCGGGGGAGCACCATTCGGGCAGTTCGTCGCGCAGCACTTCACCGACCCGCATGCCGAGCGAGCGACCGACGCAGCTGACCTCCAGCGAATGGGTCAGGCGTGTGTGGATGTGATCGTTACTGGAAACCGGGTGCACCTGGGTCTTGCGGCCCAGACGGCGAAACGCGCCGGAGAAGATGATGCGATCATGATCCTTGTGAAACGGGCTCCGCCCCAGCTCCTCGCTGCTCTGGGTGGATTTGCCAAGTCGTTCACGGGTAAGCAGGGTATGCCAGTCCAAGGACTATCTCCATATGGCCTCCAGCGGGCGCGAATAAGCTAGCACAGTCGTCGCCAACCACCGATGCGGCTAAGGTCCCGTCGCATCGGTGGAGGTTTTACGGTGCTTTGCCATGTGTCCGCGTGAAGCACAACTCCTAGCGCAATTTGCTGCGCAACTTCTGCTGCCCTTTGATCAGCGGATAAAGCGTGATGGCGACGCGAGCAAGCGTACCG
>Ga0172382_10004120_pt1 | contig 22455 bp, 18 predicted proteins | sample Leawel138RmetaG_FD_122245 | JGI IMG/M metagenome (GOLD analysis project Ga0172382, IMG submission 122245) | Leachate microbial communities from a municipal landfill in Southern Ontario, Canada - Leachate well 138R metaG | ecosystem: Engineered > Solid waste > Landfill > Unclassified | place... | reverse complement strand
TGCTGCCATGGCCCGGACAGGGCCTGAAGTTGGCGGAAAACCCATGGGGAGCCGATGCCTCCACGGTACTGCTGACCTATCTTGATCGTAACGAAATCGGCGACCACACCGGCACAAGTCCGTATGATGGCGTGTTGCAGCCGGCGCCTTCGATGCCGCTGGGCCATGTGCGCGATGCCGGCACGCTGCCCAATACGCTGCCCCCCGAACGGCACCGCGGTTACGCCGTGCAGTGGTGGGGCCTGGCGCTCACCGTCATGGTGGTCTACCTGATCCTGGCATTGCGCCGAGGACGAGAATGAACAGCGAAACCGGATTCGACCCTGCCGTCCGCCGCCGCAACCGCATCATGCTGGTGGCGCTGGCGGCCCTGTTCCTGCTGCCGTTCGTGGCGGCGACGCTGCTGCATCTGAGCGGCTGGTCGCCGCAGGACACGCGCAATCGCGGCGAATTGCTGGAACCACCGGTGCCGCTGTCCGATCTGGAACTGCATCAGGCTGATGGCAGCATCTACCAATGGGCGCCGCAGGAACGCCGCTGGCAGATCGCGGTATTGCCGCCGCCCGATTGCGGTGCGGCCTGCGGCGAATTGATCGCCGGTCTGGACAAGGTCTGGCGCCTGCAGGGACGGCGTGCCGATCGCCTGCAGGTGCTGTGGTTCGGTGCCGTGCCGGCCGATGCCGTGGTGTTCCGCAACTTCGTGCCGATGCGCCCGGATGCGACGCTGGCACAACGCATGCCGGGGCTGGCCAGCAGTGGCGCACCGACGGTCTATCTGTACGACCCGGCCGGTTTCCTGGTGATGCGCTATGCGCCGGATTTCGATCTGGCCGATCTGCGCGCCGATATCGCCCAGCTGCTGAAATGACGCCCATGCCGCACCGCAACTATCACCGCATCGCCTGGATCGCCCTGCTGCTGGTCATGGTGGTCATCGTGTTCGGCGCCTTCGTGCGCTTGTCCAACGCCGGACTGTCCTGCCCGGACTGGCCGACCTGCTATGGCCGCATCACCTGGCCGGTGCATGAGCACGAGATCGCGCATGCCAATGACGCCTTCGAGCGTCCGGTGGAAAGCCACAAGGCATGGCGTGAACAGGTGCACCGCCATCTGGCCGGATTGCTGGGGCTGATGGTGTTCACGCTGGCGCTGCTGGGTTCACGCAAGGTGCGTGGTGGCAAGGCGGTGGTGATCGGTGCCAGCGCGCTGGTGGCCGCCGCGATCCCACTCTATATGCAGGGCCAGCATGGCTGGGCCTCGGCGTTGGCCATTGCCGGTGAGGTGATGCTGCTGGGCTGGGCCCTGCGGCCGGATGGAGTGCTGTCGCCACGCGGGGATTTTTCCCGGCTGTCGGCGCTGTTGCTGGCGGTGATCATCTTCCAGGCGCTGCTGGGCATGTGGACCGTGACCTGGCTGCTCAAGCCCATCGTGGTGATGGGTCATCTGATGGGCGGCATGACCACGATGGCGCTGCTGACCTGGCTGGCCTGCCGTGCTTCGCCGAACGCGGCGCTGCAACTGCCGGCAGCGTGGGCGCTGCGCGGATGGCTGGTGGCCGGCATCGTACTGGTGGTGGTGCAGATCGCGCTGGGGGGCTGGGTGTCGGCCAACTATGCGGCGCTGGCCTGCGGCACGGATTTCCCGAAATGCCTGGGCCAATGGTGGCCGCCGCATGATTTCGGCGAGGCCTTCGTGCTGTGGCGCGGCATTGGCACCGACTATGAAGGCGGCGTGCTGGATGGCCCAGCGCGGGTGGCGATCCAGCTGGCGCACCGGCTGTTCGCGCTGGTTGTGGTGGCCGGGCTGATCGTTCTGGGCCGCAGGCTGCGCGCGATTCCGGAAATCTCCGGCTGGGGCATGGTGCTGTGGGTGCTGCTGGGGGCGCAGGTCGGTCTCGGTATCCTGAATGTGGTCTCCGGTTTGCCGCTGAAGATCGCCACCGCGCACAACGCGGTCGCGGCGCTGCTGCTGTTCGTGATGGTGCTGCTGCTGGCGCGCCTGCGTCCGGCGCCGGAGACGGTGGCGCGATGAGTTTCAAGGCGCGCCAGTACTGGACCCTGACCAAGCCGCGTGTGGTGGCACTGATCGCGTTCACCGCGATCATCGGCATGCTGATGGCGGTGCCTGGTCTGCCGCCACTGGTGCCGGCGCTGGCTGGCATGCTCGGCATCTGGCTGGCGGCGGCGTCGGCGGCGGCGATCAATCATCTGATCGATCAGCGCATCGATGTGGTGATGGCGCGCACCGCACACCGGCCCTTGCCAAGCGGCCAGCTGCGCAGTTCGCAGGTGCTGGTGTTCGCACTGGCGCTGGGTGCGCTGTCGATGCTGGTGCTGGTGCTGTGGACCAATGTGCTGACAGCAGTGCTGACCTTCGCTTCGCTGATCGGCTATGCCGTGGTCTATACCGCATGGCTCAAACGCGCGACGCCGCAGAATATCGTGATCGGCGGTGCTGCCGGTGCTGCGCCGCCGGTGCTGGGCTGGGTCGCGGTCACCGGTGAGTTGCATCCGCATGCGCTGCTGCTGTTCCTGATCGTGTTCGTCTGGACGCCGCCGCACTTCTGGGCGCTGGCGATCTTCCGCCGCGACGATTACGCGCGCGCAATGATCCCGATGCTGCCGGTCACGCACGGCGTCACCTACACCCGCTGGCATGTGCTGTTCTACACGTTGCTGCTGCTGGTGGTGACGATGCTGCCGTGGCTGACCGGCATGAGCGGGCTGTTCTATCTGGGCGGCGCGCTGGTGCTGGGCGGGGTGTTCCTGTGGTACGCGATCCGGCTGATGAATCCGCCGTCGGAGCGCTTCGCGATGATCGTGTTCAATTATTCGATCGTGTACCTGATGGCGCTGTTCGCGTTCCTGCTGGTGGACCACTGGTTGCCGCCGCTCGGCTGACGCGCAACGCCGGTAAAGCGTCAGTTCTCCTCCAGTGCCGTGCGCAGCCAGGCTGCCAGTGCGGGCAGACGCGGATCGCTGTGCTGTCTGCGGCTGCATAGCACCCAGCGCGCGTCGGTTTCGACGAATCCGAACGGTGCCAGCAGGCGGCCGGCGGCCAGATCCCCGCTTGCCAATGGTTCCGGTGCGATCGCAATGCCCAGCCCCGCGACCGCGGCTTCCAGCAAGTAATACAGATGCGCAAAGCCGCTGCCGAACTGGAGTGCGTCGGGGTCCAGCCCATGCCGCTGCGCCCAGTCCGGCCAGGCCTGCGGACGCGAGGTGGTGTGCAGCAGCGGTTGCTGGATCAGGCTGGCGGGCGTGGCGCTGCGCAGGTTGTCCGCGTCCGGATGCTGGCTCGACATTACCGGGCCGATGCGCTCGGGCGCCAGTTCCCACACCTGCCATGATGATGGCCACGGCGGGCTGTCCAGCAACAGCGCGGCATCCAGTCCGGCCAGTTCCGGGCCGGGCATGGTTTCCTGCGCGGAAAGGTGCAGGCGCAGATCCGGCAGTTCCTGCTCCAGCCGCGCAAGTCGCGGAATGACCCAGCGCGCCAGGATGCTGGCCGAGCATCCCAGCACCAGTGCGCTGCGGCCCTGCTCCTGCCGCACGCGGCCACAGGCGTCGCGCAACCGTACGAAGGCGTCGCTGGCGGCTTCGGCCAGATGCAGGCCGGCGCGGGTCGGCACCAGACCGCGGCCTTCGCGCCGGAACAGCGCGCAGCCCAGTGTTTCTTCCAGCGTGCGCAGATGGCGGCTGACCGCGCCGTGGGTGACGTGCAACTCGTCGGCGGCGCGGCTGACGCTGTGCAGTCGCGCGACCGCCTCAAAGGCCCGCAGCGCGTTCAACGAGGGCAGGGAAGTCGGCATAATCTGTGAGATTTCCTGACAGGTTGCGGCAATTTTATCGCTTATCCCTTCGCCTGCGTGGCGCTAGACTGATGGCCTTTTCCGCACAGTGCATGGCCACGATGAATCTGCCGCAGGTTTCCGACTACAACGTGTTTCCCGATGCCCGTGGCCACTTCGGTCCTTATGGCGGTAGCTTCGTGGCCGAAACCCTGATGCAGCCGCTGCAGGAATTGACCGACGCCTGGTTGCGCTACCGAGAGGACCCGGAGTTCATCGCCGAACTGGACGCTGACCTGCGTGATTATGTCGGCCGCCCCAGCCCGATCTATTTCGCCCAGCGCCTGACGCAGAAGGTCGGCGGCGCGCGCATCCTGCTCAAGCGCGAAGATCTGAACCACACCGGCGCGCACAAGATCAACAACACCGTCGGCCAGGCGATGCTGGCCCAGCGCATGGGCAAGACCCGCATCATCGCCGAGACCGGCGCCGGCCAGCATGGCGTCGCCAGCGCCACCGTCGCCGCGCGTCTGGGGCTGGAATGCGTGGTCTACATGGGCGCCACCGACATCGAGAGGCAGAAGATCAACGTCTACCGGATGAATCTGCTGGGCGCGAAGGTGGTGCCGGTCACCGCCGGCTCGGCCACGCTCAAGGACGCGCTGAACGAAGCGATGCGCGATTGGGTCACGAACATCCACAACACCTTCTACATCATCGGCACGGTCGCCTGTCCGCATCCGTACCCGGCGATGGTGCGCGACTTCAATGCCGTGGTCGGGCGCGAGGCGCGTGCGCAGATGCTGGCGCAGTACGGCCGTCTGCCGGACGCGATCACAGCCTGCGTCGGCGGCGGCAGCAATGCCATCGGCCTGTTTCATGCCTTCCTCAATGACCGCGCGGTGCGCATCGTCGGAGCCGAAGCAGCCGGTGACGGTATCGAAAGTGGCCGCCATGCCGCTTCGCTGGCGGCTGGCCGGCCCGGCGTGCTGCATGGCAATCGCACCTATCTGCTGTGCGACGACGATGGCCAGATCATCGAAACCCATTCGATTTCCGCGGGGCTGGACTACCCGGGCGTCGGCCCGGAACACAGCTTCCTCAAGGACACCGGCCGCGCCGAATACATCGGCGTCACCGACGATGAGGCGCTGGAAGCCTTCCACCTGCTGTGCCGCAGCGAGGGCATCCTGCCGGCGCTGGAATCCAGCCACGCCGTGGCGCAGGCGATCAAGCTGGCGCGCGAATTGCCGAAGGACGGCATCGTGCTGTGCAACCTGTCCGGGCGCGGCGACAAGGATGTCCATACGATCGCCAAACGTGAAGGTATTGAGCTTTAGCGTGGGACGCTGGGAATGGGGAGTAGGGAGTCGGGAATCGATCAAGCCGACTCCTGCGTCCCGGATGCCCCGTTGTCCCACCGCTTCCCGCTTTTTCAACTCCCCATTCCCTATTCCCCATTCCCGGCTTCCACCCCATGAACCGCATCGATACCCGTTTTGCTTCCCTCAAGGCCGCTGGCCGCACCGGTCTGGTGCCCTTCATCACTGCCGGCGATCCATCGATCGAGGCGATGGTGCCGCTGATGCATGCACTGGTGGCATCGGGCGCCGACGTGATCGAGCTGGGGGTGCCGTTCTCTGATCCGATGGCGGACGGACCGGTGATCCAGCAGGCCAGCGAACGTGCGCTGGCGCGTGGTGTGGATACCGCGAAAGTCTTCGATTTCGTGCGTCAGTTCCGCGAGCAGGACAACGAAACGCCGGTGGTATTGATGGGCTATCTGAATCCGGTCGAGATCCATGGTGTGGAACGCTACGCACAGCAGGCTGCGCAGGCCGGCGTGGATGGCGTGCTGCTGGTGGATTGCCCGCCGGAAGAGGCTGATGCGGTGCAGGCGGCATTCAAGGCCAACGGGCTGTACCAGATCTGCCTGGCGGCCCCGACCAGCAGCCCGGAGCGGCTGGCGCGGCTGATGAAGAACGGGCGCGGTTACCTGTATTACGTGTCTTTCGCCGGCGTCACCGGCGCGGCCCATCTGCAGACCGATGCGGTGCGCGACGCCGTGGCCCGGATCAAGGCGCAGGGCGATCTTCCAGTGGCGGTCGGCTTCGGTGTGCGCGATGGCGCTTCAGCCCGTGTAATCGGCGAAACCGCCGATGCCGTGGTCATCGGCAGCGCGCTGGTGCAGACCCTGGCCGGTGCCGAAAGCGTGCAGGATACCGTCAGCCGTGCCCGGGACTTCTTCACGCCGATCCGTGCCGCGCTGGATGAGTGATGTCAGGCGCCTGGGCCTGAACAGCAGGGGAAGCACCATCGCCCGCTGTGCAGGCATGGAAGCGCGATGCCGGCTTGCTGCTTTGCCGGTTTTTCTGCGCGGTGAACAGGCAAGAAAAAACCCGCACGGTGGCGGGTTTTCAAGCTCCGGTGCCGTTGGCATCGGAGCAGTATGTGGTGCCCAAGAGGGGACTCGAACCCCTACGACTCGCGTCGCTACCACCTCAAGGTAGTGCGTCTACCAATTCCGCCACCTGGGCTTGTTTTCACGGTGTGGCGCGGGAAGCCGCGCATCATACCAAAGTTCGTTGCGGCGTCACTCGGTTGCCGGAACCGGCGTTTCCACCTCGGATTCGGCCGGGATTGCGGCCGGAGCCTGCTCGGCGGCGGGTGCGGCGGGCGGCACGATCGTTTCGGGAATGGCTGGCACGCTCTGTTGGGCCGGGACACTGGCTTCCGGGACCATGCTGCCCATGATGCCCAGTTCGTCGGCCTGGCTGCTGCCCGAACCAACGGTCTTGTGCAGGAAGACCGCCATGCCCAGCGCCATCAGGAAGAAGATGGTGGCCAGGATCGCGGTGCTCTTGGACAGGAAGTTGGCCGAACCGCGTGCACCGAACACCGTGGCCGAAGCGCCGGCGCCGAATCCCGCGCCAGCACCGGCACCGGCGCCGCGCTGCAGCAGGATGAAGACGGTCATCGCAACCGCGACGAGCACATAGACGACATTGAAAAGCGTGTAGATCATGGTCTGTTCTACCGCGCCGCAGCAGCGGCGATGGCTAGGAAATCGTTGGCAACCAGGGAAGCTCCGCCGATCAGGCCGCCGTCGATATCCGGCTGCGAAAACAGCTCGGCGGCGTTGGCGGGCTTGACGCTTCCGCCGTACAGGATCGGGAGCGAGCTGGCAATCTTAGCATCAACCCGGGCCACTTCGCCACGGGTCCAGGCATGGACTTCCTGCGCCTGCTCCGGGCTGGCGGTCAGGCCGGTGCCGATCGCCCAGACCGGTTCGTAGGCGAACACGACGCCTTCCAGCGCAGAAGCGCCCAGCGCCAGCAGCGGTTGCAGCTGTGCCGCAAGGGCTTCCCTGGTGGCGCCGGATTCGCGCTGTTCGCGGGTTTCGCCGAAACACAGGATCGGGATCAGGCCGGATTCGCGTGCGATCTGGAATTTCTGCGCCACCAGCTCATTGCTTTCGGCGTGGTACTGGCGGCGTTCGGAATGGCCGACCAGCACGTGGCTGGCGCCGATGTCCTTCAGCATCTGGCCGGCGACTTCGCCGGTGTAGGCACCCTGCTGGTGGATGTCCAGATCCTGCGCGCCCAGGTGCAGCGTGTTGCCGGCGTGGCGGGTCACCAGTTCGGCCAGATAAGGCAGGGGCGGCAGCACGACCAGCTCCACACCGGCCTGCGGGGCGGCGGCGATGGCGTCCACCAGGGCGTGCGCAAAAGCGCGGTCGCCATGCAGTTTCCAGTTTCCAGCGACGATTTTCTGGCGCATCGATGCAATCTCCGGGCAATGGACCGGCAAGCATAGCGATACCGTTGCGGGTGGTCACGCCGTGCCGGACTGCCCGGCGCGGCGGCTGCCGTATGCTTGTCGGCAGTCACACCACGCGGATGATCCGATGTCGCAGCCCACACATGCCCTGATCACCGGTGCCTCCAGCGGCATCGGTGCCGAAATCGCACGCCAGTACGCCGCCCGTGGGGTGCCGCTGGTACTGACCGCGCGCCGTGCCGATCGGCTCGAAGCGCTGGCACAGGAGCTTGGAAAGCAGGTGGAGTGCGTGGTAATCGCCGCCGATCTGGCTGATCCAGCCACGCCGCGCCGGCTGGTCGAGGCGCTGGCCGAGCGCGGTATCGGCATCCGTGTGCTGGTCAACAACGCCGGCTACGGCGTGCCGGGCAATTACCTGTCCTCGTCGTGGGAAACCCACGCCGCGTTCCTGCAGGTGATGGTGACGGCGGTCAGCGAGCTGACCTGGCGCCTTCTGCCGCAACTGCGTGCTGCCGGCAACGGCCGGATTCTCAATGTGGCCTCGTTCGCGGGCCTGGCGCCGAGCTCCAACGGGCAGACGCTGTATGCGGGTGCCAAGAGTTTCCTGATCAAGTTCAGCGAGTCGCTGGCGCTGGAAAACGCCGCGCACGGGGTGCAGGTCTGCGCGCTGTGCCCGGGCTTCACCTATTCCGAATTCCACGATGTCACCGGCACCCGTGAGCGGGTATCGAAGCTGCCGAAGTGGATGTGGTTGCAGGCCGACGAGGTCGCGCGGCTGGGCGTGGAGGGCGCCGAGGCCGGCAAGGTCGTGGTGATTCCCGGTACCGGCTACAAGTTGATGCGGATGGCGTTCAAGCTGATACCCGATGTGATGTTGCGCCGCACGATGGCGAAGAAGTCGGCCGCGATCCGCGACGGCGACTGAGCCGCTTCGGCACGCCGATCCGGCCACGTGGGCCGGATCGGATGTGATGCTGCAACCAGGGATCAGATCAGCTTGATCTCGCGCAGACGCTGTTCCAGGTAGCCCTGCGCCGTGATCGGTTCCGGATAGCGGTTCGGATTGTCCGGCGTGATGCACGAGGGCAGCACATCGATCAGGAAATCCGGATTCGGGTGCAGGAAGAACGGTGTCGAATACCGCGGCTGGCGTGCCTCGTCGCCCGGCGGGTTGACCACGCGGTGCGTGGTGGACGGGTACACGTGGTTGGTCAGGCGCTGCAGCATGTCGCCGATGTTGACCACGATGGTGTCGGCATCGGCGGTGAACGGTACCCAGTCGCCCTTGCGTGAAAGCACTTCCAGGCCCGCTGCACTGGCCCCGACCAGCAAGGTGATCAGGTTGATGTCCTCATGCGCGCCGGCGCGCACGTTGGGGATGTCGTCGGCGGTGATCGGCGGGTAGTGGATCGGGCGCAGGATCGAGTTGCCGGCATCGGTCTTGTCGGCGAACCAGTTCTGCGGCAGGCCGATGTGCAGCGCCAGCGCTGACAGCACGCGCGAGCCCAGCTCGTCCAGCGCGCCATACAGCGCCAGCGCCTGATGCTTGAACTCGGGGACTTCTTCCGGCCACTGGTTGTCGGCCATCACCTGGCGGTAGTGGCTGTCCGCTGGCAGCTCGCGCCCGACGTGCCAGAACTCCTTGAGATCGAAATGCTTGGAATCCTTCGCGGTTTCCACGCCGAACGGGGTATAGCCGCGCGCACCGCCGCCGCCGGGCACGTGGTACTTCTTCTTCACCTCTGCGGGCAGTGCGAAAAAGCGCTGAAAGGCGTCGTAGGCGCCGTCGATCAGGTCCTGCGGGATGCCGTGATGGCGGATGCCGGCGAAGCCCCATTCGCGGTAGGCCGCGCCAAGTTCCGCGACGAAGGCGTCACGATCGCTGTCGAAACGACGGATGTCCAGGGTGGGGATGACGGAGCTCATGTACGCGATACCTGCAAGATGGGTGGAAAAGACCAAAGGATAGGGGTTTTGCCGGGCGCCGCTTGAGGCGGGTCAAATCCGCCCCCTGCGTTGTCCTTGAACAGCTTTGAACAGCGTCAGATGGCGGCGCTGACCGCGGCGGAGAGCGCATCCAGCACGGACTGCATGAGGCCGGCATCGTCGGCTTCGACCGTGACGCGGATCAGTGGCTCGGTGCCGGAGGCGCGCAGCACCAGCCGACCACGACCGGCCAGTTCGGTCTCGGCGCGCTCGCGTGCGGCGACCACATCCGGGTGTGCCAGCGGCTGGCCGCCGCGCACCGGGATATTGACGGTACGTTGCGGCAGCGGGTGATAGTCGGCCAGTGCCTGTTCCAGCGTCAGGCCCTGCGCGCGCAGGGCTTCGAGCACCTGCAGCGCGCTGATGATGGCGTCGCCGGTGCTGGCGCGGTCCAGGCACAGGATGTGGCCCGAGGCTTCGCCGCCGAGCACGCCGCCGTGTTCGACCAGTGCCTGGTGCACATAGCGGTCGCCAACCTTGGTGCGGATGAAGCCGATGCCGCGCCCGGCCAATGCCTTTTCCAGCGCGAAGTTGGTCATCAGGGTGCCGACCACTGGCCCGTGCAGGCGACCGCTGGCATGCCAGTGACCGGCCAGCACATGGATCAGTGCATCGCCGTCGATCACCTGGCTGTTGCGGTCCACGAACAGCACGCGGTCGCCGTCGCCATCGAAGGCGATGCCCAGATCCGCGTTCTTCTCGCGCACCAGTGCGGCCACCGCCTGCGGGTGGGTGGAGCCGACCTCACGGTTGATGTTGAGTCCGTCCGGCGCGGTGCCCAGCGGCAGTACCTGGGCGCCGAGTTCGGAGAACACCTGCGGGCCGATCTGGTAGGTGGCGCCATGTGCGCAGTCCAACGCGATGCGGCTGCCGGCCAGCGAAAAATCCTCACCGACCGAGGCTTTGCAGAATTCGGCGTAGCGAGTGGCCGCATCGACGATGCGCGCAGCCTTGCCCAGCGCATCGGAGGCGACGGTGGAAAAGGGTTGTTCCAGTGCGGCCTCGATCGCCAGCTCGGTGGCGTCGTCGAGCTTCTCGCCCTGCGCCGAGAACAGCTTGATGCCGTTGTCGTAGTGCGGATTGTGCGAGGCGCTGATGACGATGCCGGCATCGGCGCGCAACGAGCGCGTCAGGTAGGCCACGCCGGGCGTGGGCATCGGGCCGAGCAGGCGCACATCGGCGCCGGCCGCGACCAGCCCCGCCTGGAGTGCCGATTCGAACATGTAGCCGGAGATGCGCGTGTCCTTGCCGATCACCACGACCGGGTGACGCTGCCCGACGGCAAGCGCACGGCCCAGGGCCCAGCCCAGTTTCAGCACAAAATCCGCTGAGATCGCGCCCTCACCGACCCGGCCACGGATACCGTCGGTGCCGAAATAGCGTCGTGCGCCCATCAGGATGGCCGCGTCAGGCGGCCGGCTCCTCGCTGCTTTCCTGCACAGGATCCGGCGCTGGCGCCGGTGCGCGCATCAGCAGGGCGAGCAGGGCGGCCAGCTTTTCACGCAGCTGGCGCCGATCCACGATGGCGTCGATGGCACCGTGGTCGAGCAGGAATTCGCTGCGCTGGAAGCCTTGCGGCAGGGTTTCGCGCACGGTCTGTTCGATCACGCGCGGGCCGGCAAAGCCGATCAGGGCCTTGGGTTCGGCCAGGTTGAGATCACCCAGCATGCCGAGGCTGGCGGAAACGCCGCCGGTAGTCGGATGCGTCAGCACCGAGACGTACGGCAACCCGGCTTCGCGCATGCGCGCCAGCGCGGCCGAGGTCTTGGCCATCTGCATCAGCGAGAACAGGCCTTCCTGCATGCGCGCCCCGCCGGTGGCGGAAAAGCACACCAGCGGGGTGCCGTGCTCAAGCGCGTATTCGGCCGCGCGGGTGAATTTTTCACCCACCACCGCGCCCATCGAGCCGCCCATGTAGCGGAATTCAAAGGCGCAGGCGGTCAGGGCGCTGCCCTTGAGCAGGCCGTGCATCGAGATCAGTGCGTCCTTCTCGCCGGTCTGCTTCTGCGCGGTGCGGATGCGGTCGGCGTATTTCTTGGAATCGCGGAATTTCAACGCATCCACCGGACCCAGGCCGGCGTCCAGTTCGTGTGCGCTGCCCGGATCGAACAGCGTATCCAGGCGGTAGCGTGCCGCGATCGCCATGTGGTGATCGCATTTGGGGCAGACGTAGAGGTTGCGTTCCAGCTCCGGCCGGTACAGCACGGCGGCGCAACTGTCGCATTTCTCCCAGAGCCCCTCCGGTACGGTTCCGGATTTCTTCGGGCCTTCGGTGCGGATGCGCGAGGGCATCAGTTTCTGGAGCCAGCTCATCGGTACTCAAGGATCAGGGCAAGGCCGCTAGTGTAGTACCTGCCCGACCATGGCCGCACGCGGCGACAGCCGGATGCAGAGGCGGCAGGATGCGGATGGGAAGGGGCGCCGCGGATATCGCGCGAAGGGCGAGGCGGCGGCAGGTGTGGCACCCGCCAAGATGCAGCCCGGCAGCACGGTTGCGCTGCCGGGCCTGAAATCAGGACGGCAGCAGTTCCTTGACCAGCTTGATCAGCGCGGCCTCGTTGACCGGCTTGGTCAGATAGGCCTTGGCGCCCTGACGGATGCCCCAGACGCGATCGGTTTCCTGATCCTTGGTGGTCACCAGAATGATCGGGATATGTGCGGTTTCGGCGTTCTTGGAAATCGAACGCGTGGCCTGGAATCCGTTGAGGTTCGGCATCACCACGTCCATCAGGATCAGGTCGGGCAATTCCCGCTTGGCCGCTTCCACGCCCAGTGCGCCGTCCTCGGCTGTCAGCGTCTCGTGCCCGAGGCGCTCGATGATGAGCTTCATGCCCATCAATTGAGAAGGTGAATCATCGACGATCAGAACACGTGCCATAGGTTCCTCGGCTTGTTGCATTGGCCACCGGACATCCGGTGCCCCCTGGATGAAGGTTCCGATTCTAGCCGGTCACCGGGCCGGGTTGAAGGGAGGCGATCACGATAGCTCCGGGGCGTTGGCGGGCCGGTCAGCCGTGGTGTGCTGGGCTTTGTGGGGAAAGCGGCGAGCCCGGAATCTTCGCCCAGCCACCGCCATGGCGGCAAAGGGCAGGGATGGATGCGCCGCGATCGGACTTGCCGGAGGTGGGATATGTGCGGCGCGCGTACGCCTTGCACGAAGGCGTGAAGCTGCTGGCTACTGCGCCCAAATGGCCTGGAACCCCGCGTAAAACTGCGCCATGTGCTTGAAATGCCGGCACTTCAGGCCGGGCCGCTGTCATCCAGCCGCACCAGGGTCCGCCCGAACGAGGCACCTGCCAGCATCGTGTCGAACACCTGCGGCAGTTCTTCCAGCGTGACCTCACGGGTGCAGATCGCTTCCAGATGCGTCGGACGCCAATCGCCGGCCAGCCGGTTCCAGACCTCATCGCGGTCGGCACGCGGTGCGTTGGAGGCGGTGATTCCGATCAGCGACACGCCACGCAGGACGAACGGCAGCACCGTGGTGTGCAATTCCTGCCCGCCGGCGATGCCGTAGCTGGCGATGCTGCCCTGCGGCGCGATGACGCGGGTCAGGCCTTCGAGCATTTCACCGCCGACGCTGTCCATCGCACCGGCCCAGTGGGTCGGTTCCAGCGGGCGCTGGCCCCAGTAGAGCTTTTCGCGCGAGACCACCTGGCGTGCGCCGAGCATGGTGAAGAAATCCAGCCGGTCGAGCTTGCCGGTGATCGCATGCGCTTCGTAGCCGGCGCGGGTCAGGATGTCGATCGCCATCATGCCGACACCGCCGCTGGCGCCGGTGACCACGATCGGGCCCTGTTCCGGGCGCTGGCCCAGCCGTTCCATGCGCAGCAGTGCCAGCGCTGCGGTGAATCCTGCGGTGCCGATGATCATCGCCTGACGCAGGTCCAGCCCGTCCGGCAGCCGCACCACGCTGGCGGCCTCGGCGCGTACGTACTGGGCGTAACCACCATCGCGCACTTCCGACTGGCCGCAGCCGGTCACCAGCACCTGTTCGCCGACCACGAAATCCGGACTTTCGGACGCCACCACGACACCGCTCACGTCGATCCCGCCGATGAGCGGGAAGCGGCGCAGGATCTGGCTCTTGCCGCTGCCGGCCAGCGCATCCTTGTAGTTGACCGAGGAATACGCGGCACGGATCACCACCTCGCCGGGCGAAAGCTCATCCAGCGACACCTGCTCGATGCCGGCACGCCACTGGCTGTCGTGCTTGCCGTGGATGCGGAAGGCGGGGAAGGTGGCGGGAATGTTCATGGCGGAATTCCAGTGTGGAACCTGTGTCACGGGAGCTGGGGTGCGCTTCCGCCCATGTGAATCGCGAGAGCGTCCGGGACCGGAATTCTGCAAATCCCGAATCCCGTATCCCCAATCCCTGTTCGTCAATTCGCCTTGTGGATCGCGCGCTTGTCGACCGCCATCGCGGCGTCGTGGATGACTTCGGACAGGCTCGGATGGGCGTGGCAGATGCGTGCCAGGTCATCGGCCGAGCCGCTGAATTCCATCGTCAGCACGCCTTCGTGCACCAGTTCGGAGACGTTGGCGCCGACCAGGTGCATGCCGAGCACGCGATCGGTTTCCGCATGGGCCAGGATCTTCACGAAACCGGCCGGTTCCAGCATCGCCACGGCGCGGCCGTTGGCTGCGAACGGGAAGCTGCCGGCCTTGTACGGCACGCCGGCTTCCTTGAGCTGCTGTTCGGTCTTGCCGACCCATGCGATTTCCGGCTCGGTGTAGATCACCCAGGGAATGGTGTCGAAATTGACGTGGCCGGGCAGGCCGCCGATCAGTTCAGCCACCGCGATGCCTTCCTCGAAACCCTTGTGTGCCAGCATGGGGCCGCGCACGCAGTCGCCCACGGCCCAGACGCCGTCGACGCCGGTATGGCAGTGTTCGTCGACCTCAATCTGGCCGCGCTCGTTGAGCTTGACGCCTGAATCCTCGGCCAACAGGCCACGGGTCGCGGCGCGGCGGCCGACCGCCACCAGCAGCTTGTCGACGGTGATCGACTGCTCGCCGAACTTGTCCTGGAAGCTGATCCGCACCTGGCGTTCCTGGTCCTTGCCGATGATCTCGGCGGCGGACACCTTGGCGCCAAGGCGGATGTCCAGGCCCTGCTTCTTGAATTCGCGGGCGGCGGTGCGCGCCACTTCGGCATCGGCGGCGGCGAGGAAGTCCGGCATCGCTTCCAGGATCGTGACTTCGGCGCCGAGACGCTTCCAGACGCTGCCCAGTTCCAGACCGATCACACCGGCGCCGATTACCGCCAGGCGCTTGGGCACCTGGGTGAAGTCGAGTGCGCCGACGTTGTCGACGATGGTTTCGCCATCGAATTTGGCGAACGGCAGTTCGATCGAATCCGAGCCGGCGGCAAGGATGACGTTGGCGGCGCTGAGTTCGACTTCGCTGCCGTCATGCTGCTTGACCACGACCCGGCGGTTGGCGTGCAGCGTGGCGAAGCCGAAGTACGGCTTGACCTTGTTCGCCTTGAACAGCATCTCGATGCCGCCGGTGAACTGCTTCACGATCTTGTCCTTGCGCCCGATCATCGTGCCGACGTCGATCTTCGCGTCGTTGGCGGTGATGCCGTGCTCGCCGAACAGGTGCTGCAAGTTGTGGAACTGGCGCGAGGAATCCAGCAGCGCCTTGGACGGGATGCAGCCCACGCGCAGGCAGGTGCCACCCAGTGCAGGCTTGCCGTCCTTGCCCAGCGCGGCGTCGATGCAGGCCACCTTGCGGCCCAGCTGCGCGGCACGGATCGCGGCGTGATAGCCGGCAGGGCCGGCTCCGATGACGATGACGTCGAATTGGGTTTGTTCGCTCATTGGATTCGCTCTCAACGGGAATGGGGATTTGGGAATGGGGAATCGTTAAAAGCGGGTCATTGCGGGCTTTTGCTTTGACGACTCCCGACTCTCCATTCCCGATTCCGCGTGCACAATGGGATCGGGGATTTGCGGGAGCGGGGTTTCGCGAGCTTTTCGCTTCTACGAATCCCAATCCCAAATCCCCACTCCCGTGCTTTTGAACTTACAGGCCCAAAAGCATGCGATGCGGGTTTTCCAGCTGGTTCTTGATGTCGACCAGGAACAGCACCGCGTCCTTGCCATCGATGATGCGGTGATCGTAGGAGATCGCCAGGTACATCATCGGGGCGGCCACGACCTGGCCGTTTTCCACGATCGCGCGCTCCTTGATCGCGTGCATGCCCAGGATGGCACTCTGCGGCGGGTTGACGATCGGGGTCGAGAACAGCGAGCCGAAGGTGCCGCCGTTGGTGATCGTGAAGGTGCCACCCTGCAGGTCTTCCAGCTTCAGTCCGCCTTCGCGCGCGGCCTTGGCGTAGTCGGCGATGGCATGTTCGACATCGGCAAAGCTCATGCGCTCGGCATTGCGCAGCACCGGCGTCACCAGCCCGCGCTCGGTGGAAATGGCGATCGAGATGTCGGAATAGCCGTGATAGATGATGTCGTCGCCATCAACCGAGGCGTTGATGATCGGGTAGCGCTTCAGTGCCTCGGCCGCGGCCTTGACGAAGAAGCTCATGAAGCCGAGCTTGATGCCGTTGGCTTGCACGAAGGATTCCTGCAGCTCCTTGCGCATCGCCATGACCTTGCCCAGGTTGACCTCGTTGAACGAGGTCAGCATCGCGATCGAGTCCTTGGAATGCATCAGGCGCTCGGCGATGCGCTTGCGGATGCGGGTCATCGGCACGCGCTCTTCCGGGCGTGCGCCACCGCCGACCGGGGTGTTCTTCAGGTGGTTAAGGATGTCTTCCTTGGTCACCGCGCCACGACGGCCGCTGCCGGCCACGTCGGCCGGATCGACCTGGTTGACCGCAGCGGCAAAACGCGCACCCGGCGGCAGCGATGCAGCATCGGAAGACGGTGCCGATGCGGTGGCCGCAGCGGCAGCGGCAGGCTTGGATGCGGCAGCGGCCTGCGGGGCGTCGGTCTGGGCCGGAGCGGTGGCGACCGCACCTTCCTCGATCACCGCCAGAATCTGCTCGGAGGTGACGGTGGCGCCGGAATCGAAACGGATTTCCTTCAGCACGCCATCAACCGGCGAGGGAACTTCCAGCACGACCTTGTCGGTTTCCAGATCGACGAGGTTCTCGTCGCGCGAGACCGCATCGCCGGGCTTCTTGTGCCAGCTGGCGATGGTGGCGTCGGAGACGGATTCCGGCAGCACCGGGACTTTGACTTCGATGGACATGGTGTGTCGTCCTTTGCGCGTGGCGTGGGTTGCGATATCAGTGGAAGGGCAAGGATACGGTCATTCGGCGACGTGGTCGCCAGTGAGCGGGGCGACCAGCGCATCTTCGACCAGACGCGCCTGTTCGGCGACGTGGGTGGCGAAATGGCCGGCAGCCGGCGCCGGCGAACGCGAGCGGCCGGTGTAGCTGAGTTTCTGCTTGCCCTGCAGGCAGAAGCGCAGATGGTGCTGGATCTGGTACCAGGCGCCCTGGTTCATCGGTTCTTCCTGACACCAGACCAGATCGGCTGCGTTCGGGAAGCGCTTGATTTCCTCGATCAGAGCCTCGCGCGGGAACGGGTAAAGCTGTTCCACACGCACCAGCGCGACATTGTCCACGCCGCGCTTCTGGGCTTCTTCCAGCAGGTCGTAATAGACCTTGCCGGAGCAGGCGATCACGCGCTGCACCTTGGCCGGATCCTGCGCGAAGCTGTCCGGAATCAGGCGCTGGAAGTGGCCGTTGGCCAGTTCGTCCAGCGTCGATACCGCGAGTTTGTGGCGCAGCAGCGACTTGGGCGTCATCACGATCAGCGGCTTGCGCGTGGCGCGCTTCATCTGGCGGCGGATCATGTGGAAGGCCTGCGCTGGTGTGGTCGGTACGCAGACCTGCATATTGTCCAGTGCGCACAACTGCAGGAAGCGCTCCAGGCGCGCTGAGCTGTGTTCCGGACCCTGGCCTTCGTAGCCGTGCGGCAGGAACAGGCCCAGACCGCACAGACGGCCCCACTTGGCCTCGCCGGAGCTGATGAACTGGTCGATCACGACCTGGGCACCGTTGGCGAAATCGCCGAACTGGGCCTCCCAGATCGCCAGCGTATTCGGATCGGAGGTGGCGTAACCGTATTCGAACGCCATCACCGCCTCCTCGCTGAGCAGCGAGTCGATCACGGTGACGTGCTCGGGGTTGTCGGCCAGCTGGCCCAGCGGCAGGAAGGTCTTGCCGCTGTTCTGGTCGTGCAGCACCGCGTGGCGGTGGAAGAAGGTGCCGCGGCCGGCGTCCTGGCCCACCAGGCGCAGGCGGTAGCCTTCCTTCAGCAAGGTGGCGTAGGCCAGGTTTTCGGCAAAGCCCCAGTCGCCGGACAGCTCGCCGCTGGCCATTTTCTGGCGGTCTTCATAGATCTTGGCCACACGCGAGTGCAGCTTCAGTTCGGTCGGCAGCGTGGTGATGGTGCGGGCCAGTTCTTCCAGCTCGCGGCGCAGCACGCCGGTCTTGCCGTCTTCGGTCAGCGTGCCCTTCAGGAACGGCGACCAGTCGATGGTTTCAACGCTCGCATCCGGGGCGGCCAGACGCGCGGTGACTTCACCCTTGTCGAGCTTGTCGCGGTAGCTGGCGACCATCGCGGCGGCTTCGTCGGCGGCGATCACGCCCTTGGCCTGGATGCTTTCGGCGTACAGCTCGCGGGTGGTCTTGCGGGCACGGATGTTCTGGTACATCAACGGTTGGGTCGCGGCCGGCTCGTCGGCCTCGTTGTGGCCGTGGCGGCGGTAGCAGACCAGGTCGATCACCACGTCGCGCTTGAACTCGCGGCGGTAGTCGAACGCCAGCTGCGCGACGAAGGCAACGGCTTCCGGATCGTCGCCGTTGACATGGAACACCGGCGCGCCGACGAACTTGGCCACGTCGGTGCAGTACAGCGTGGAGCGTGCGTCGTCCGGGCGGCTGGTGGTGAAGCCGACCTGGTTGTTGATCACCACATGCAGCGTGCCGCCCACGGCGAAACCACGCGCCTGCGACATCTGCAGCAGTTCCATCACCACGCCCTGTCCTGCGAACGCGGCATCGCCGTGGATCAGCAGCGAGATGGCCTGGTCGCGCGCGGTGTCCTCGCGCCGCACCTGGCGGGCGCGCACCGAGCCGGCGACGACAGGATCGACGATCTCCAGATGCGAAGGGTTGAACGCCAGCGCCAGATGCACTGCGCCACCGACGGTCTGCACGTCGGAGGAGAAGCCCATGTGGTACTTCACGTCACCGGAGTGGTCCGGCAGGTCGGGCTGGTCGAACTTGCCCTGGAACTCGTCGAACAGCTTGTGCGGCGGCTTGCCCAGGGTGTTGACCAGCACATTGAGGCGGCCACGATGGGCCATGCCGATGGCGATTTCCTTGACCCCGGTTTCACCGGCACGTTCGATCATCGTGTCCAGCAGCGGAATCAGGCTGTCGCCGCCTTCCAGCGAGAAGCGCTTCTGGCCCACATACTTGGTGTGGAGGTAGCGTTCCAGTCCTTCGGCTGCTGTCAGGCGCTCGAGGATGCGCTTCTTCTGCGAGGCATCGAAGCCGAACTTGCCGCCGGCCGCTTCCAGGCGCTTGTAGATCCACTGGCGCTGGGTGGCGTCGGAAATGTGCATGAACTCGGCGCCGATCGAGCTGCTGTAGGTGGCGCGCAGCGCCGCCAGCAGGTTGCGCAGGGTCATGCGCTCGGGGCCGAAGAAGGCGCCAGTGGAGAACTCCACGTCCAGATCGGCATCGGACAGGCCATGGAACGGCAGGTCCAGATCCGGTGCGCCGGGCTTGGCGGTCATCACCAGCGGATCGAGTGCCGCGCCCAGGTGGCCACGCGAGCGGTAGGCGGTGACCAGTTTGCGGACGCCGCCCTGGCTTTCCGAATAACCGTCGCTGACGATCGAGCTGGGGCCAAGGCGTGGCGCGATCTGGGCGGCCATCGCGATGCGCTCCAGCACCACCGAGTGCGGCACGTCACCGGCCTCACGGCCCTTGAAGGTTTCAAAATAGGTGCGCCATTCGGGCGACACCGACTCCGGGTCTGCGAGCCATGCTTCGTAGCGGTTCTCGACGTAATCGGCGTTGCCGCCGGCCAGAGGGGAAGACTGCTGGAATTGCTTTATCAGGCTGCTTGCGTTGGCCATGTCAGAGCCGGTGTTTGCCGGCACCTTTTTTAGGGGATCGGGAGGGGGAAAGGTCGCGCTCAGCACCCACGGGCGACAGCTGGCAATTATAGCCCGGAGCCGATCGGCGCGAGTATTCGACGGAAGGCTTAGTTCAGCTTGGCTGTGTGAGGGGATGCTGCGTGGTGCAGGTGGCAACATTCACGCCGATCAGGCTGACGGGCCCGGTACGGCCGTGCCCGGATGTGCGGCGTCGGCAGTCGCCCTGTGCGTGCCGATGGCAGTGGGGCCGGCATTGGCGGGGGTGACCGGGCGACGTCGCCGCCGCGCAGGATGTGCGGGGCAGGTCCCGATCGCGGGCCGGGGCTGCGCGGGTCGCCTCTGCCGGTGGGCACAGTGGGCTTTGAACAGGTCTTGGCATGCCGCGTGGAGAACGGGGCTGCGCAAGGTCGCTCCCGCCAGGACCCCATCGGTGCTGGCGGGAGCGTGTGCAAGGCGGTCCGAAGCCGCGCTTACGGGCGCTGGCCGCCGTTCATCGTGGCTTCCAGCAGTTCCTGCGCGGAGGTCAGCTCAGTGGTGGTGTTGTATCCGAACGCATTGACGGTGTTGGTGCCCTGGAACTGCTGCCTGACCGGGCCGAACTCCGCATCATTCCAGATGTGGCCGCTGAGCAGGGTGCGCGTGCTGACACCGGCCACGCTGCTGCTTTCCTCGATCGTGACCTCGAACTTGCAGGCGTTGAAGCTGCCCGCGGGCACCGAGACCTGTTCGCGCCCCAGCAGCCGATAGGTGGTCTTGACCTCGGTGCGACCCGCTCCGGCGGCGCTGCTGGAATCCACGCCGTACTCCACCGACACCGTCTCACCCACCTGGAAGCGTCGTGGCGCTTCAACCCTGGAAGGATCGTTGCGGCTGGTGCTGACGATCTGTCCGCTGGACGGGTCGAGTGCTTCGGCACCAAACGACAGCAGGGTGCCGTCGCCATTGCCCAAGTAATTGCGGGCGTAAACGCCGTTGCCGCTGCTGGTCTGTCCGGAGAACTCCTGCACCAGCGCGGAGTGGCCATTGAAGATGGCGCTGCCGGTGATGGTTTCGGTGAAAGTGTGCGGGTCCTGGGGCGAGCCGTTGCTGGTGCCGGTGGCGCGCAGCTTCCGGCTGTCGCCGACATGGTACGGCGGATGGCACAGCTCGCCGTCGCTCTCGTCGTCGCCCTCGCTGTCGCCTTCGGAGTCATAGGGTTGCACGCTGCACTGTTCGATCACGTTGCCGAACTGGAAGCGCTGCAGCACGTGATGGCCCGTGTCTTCGCCGACCACATAGTCGAACTCGGCCTGCGCGCCATCCAGGAAGATCAGGGATGCGCTGCCCACTTCGCCGCTGCCGGGCTGTGAGGGCTGGTTGGAGATGGACGACTTGAATGAGCGCCCTCCGTCCTTCTGCCGCCAGACGGTGCCGGCGTAGCTGCCATCGCCCTGGCGGGTGAGATCGAGCGTCATGAACACCGGACGGTCGGGTGCCTCATAGGTGTACCACTGGCCGAAGATCTGCTCGTCCAGGTGCATCACGTTGATGCCCCAGCCGCTGGTTGCCGGCTCCCACCACATCCCGCTGTAGTTGGTGAGATCGGCGGGCGGCACAGACGTCGCCCTGCAGACCAGATCCTTTCCGCTGAAGTTGAATCGAGTGAGGTTACGCGCGACGGTTTCGCCGTCGATCCGCGTGGTGAAGCTCATCTTTCTGGGATCAGAATCGAATGCCAGGCTGATCGTGCCGACAATGCTGCCTGGCTGGTTGGCACGGGTGTCGCCGATCTGAGCGAACGGCGTCCCCGTGAAACGGTAAAGATCGCCGGCGTAGCTGCCGTCCGGTTGGGGCAGGCCTATTCCCATGAACCAGGCCGGCTTGCCTTCTTCGTCATAGGTGAACCAGTACGGCCCAAGCACATTGCCCTGGTCCAGCGTGGCCAGGCCCCAGCCACTGTCGGCCGGATCCCACCAGCTGGCGCTGTGGGTCTGCTCCGCTTGCGCCAGAGGTGTCAGTGCCAGTGCCAATGCAATGGCCAGGCTGTGGCGGGTCATGATGGACATGTTGGATTCCCCTGCGAGATAGGTTGCGTCAGGGGGAATGGTGCGCCTGGGCCGATGTCGATACAGCCCCCCATTCGTGGGGGGCGGACGCAGGTGAGCTGCCTGTTATTCGTTGCCGGCGTGCGTATCGTCGCGGCGCGTCAGGCGCCAGGCCAGCACCGCGTGGATCGGTCCGAGCAGCACGATGAAGTCGGCATTGTTCTGAATGCGGAACGGCAGGAAGCGCAGGAACAACGCCAGGGCCGTAGCCACCACCACCAGTTGGGCCAGCACCGCCAGCCAACGCGGTGCCTGTCGGCCGCGCGCCAATGACGGGATCGCCGCCAGCAGAGCCAGACACAGCGGGTTGAACAGCAACAGGTTCTCGTTGCCCCATGCGGCGACATGCGCGGTCAGCGTCCATAGGCCGACCAGTACCAGGCCGCCCAGCCCGCAAGCCAGCCAGATGCCTGCCGCCAGTGCGGTGCCGGCAAGGCGTGCGGCGCGGCCGGCACGTGGACGCAGCAGCAGGCCCAGCAGCAGTGCCAGCCCGCCGCCGGCAATGGCGAAGTGCGCACGCAGTGACGGTGCCGTATCGCGTTCCAGGGCGAGGCGGTCCGGCAGCAGCTCAAGCTGCTCGCGCACCAGTGGCCGGCCGTCTTCCAGTTCCACGCTCTGCAGCGCATCGGCCAGGCGTTGCGGCACGAAGGCCTCGTCCCACAGCGAAAGCGG
>Ga0172382_10004118_pt1 | contig 22464 bp, 25 predicted proteins | sample Leawel138RmetaG_FD_122245 | JGI IMG/M metagenome (GOLD analysis project Ga0172382, IMG submission 122245) | Leachate microbial communities from a municipal landfill in Southern Ontario, Canada - Leachate well 138R metaG | ecosystem: Engineered > Solid waste > Landfill > Unclassified | place... | reverse complement strand
GAGCTTATATCTATGTGCTTAAACTTGATAACTATATACGGTAGAAGGCTAACAAAAATAGAACGAATAGATAGATATCAGATGAAAATAAGGTTCGGATAAAAAAAATATGGGAATGCCTGAAACTCGAAGGTGTTCTTGACACGGAAATAGCGTCATTACTTATATTTTTAAACAAAACTTGCTTTAATGGTCTTTATAGAGTGAATTCAAAGGGTGAGTTTAATGTCCCGATAGGCTCCTACAAAGCTCCTTTGATCTGTGATGAAGATAATCTAAGGGCGGTATCAGCCGGCCTTTCACGGGTGAGAATTGAATGTGCTGACTACAGAGATTCTGAGTCTTTTATCGATGCAAATACTTTTGTATATTTTGATCCGCCATATCGCCCATTAAATGCTACTTCAAATTTTGTGTCTTATACGAAAGAATCTTTTAATGATTGTTCGCAAAAAGAGCTTGCTAAATATATCGAGCTTCTGTCGCAGAGGGGAACACGCATTGTTGCAAGCAATTCAGACCCGAAAAACACTTCACCTGAAGATAACTTTTTTGATGAGCTCTATGCAAAAATGAAAATAGACCGCGTTTCTGCTACAAGGATGATTAATAGCAATGCAGATTCCCGCGGTACAATTAACTAACTGTTGATACGGAGCCATTAACTGAAAATATTTAAAGGTGTTACAATACTTATGCAAAAGAAAAGGGATTTTGAAGCCTGGATGGGCAAATTTAAACAAAGCATCTATGATTATTCATATTATGTTGATTTCGAAAAGGTTAAACACAATGTTAGTGAGATTAAGCCTGAATTGGGGCTTCTCAATTCTTTAGTTGGTTCAAACGATATTGCTTCTGACTTCATCAAGATCATAAATAATATCCGGATACTCTGAAATGTATTCCAATTTTGCTTGCAGTTCGCAGGCAGGAGATATTTATTAAAGAACAGGGTAATGAATATCTGTTTAATTTCAATAATATGAACTATAGCCCTGAGCAATATGCAGAGTTTATGGGTAAGGTGGGATTGTTTGATTTAATCGCCAATAAATCCGTAACAAACCTAATTGACTATGTAACAGGGGTGGAAACAGGCTTAGATAGCAATGCACGCAAAAATCGCGGTGGAAAGCTGATGGAAGCTCTTGTTGAAGGCTATATCAAAAAAGCCGGTTTTGAAATGGATGTTAGTTATTTCAAGGAAATGACTTCATCGAAGATTATGCGTGACTGGAACATTGATTTATCTGCTGTTACAAATGAAGGAGCAACGACAAAGAGATTTGATTTTGTAGTAAAAACTGACACAACAGTTTATGCTATTGAGACCAACTTCTATTCCGGTGGAGGCTCAAAACTCAATGAGACAGCCAGAAGCTATAAGATGTTGGCTCTCGGAGCAAGGGCTATCCCCGGCTTTAAATTCGTTTGGATTACAGATGGAACCGCTTGGAGCAACGCAAGGGGAAATTTGAAAGAGACTTTTGATGAGCTGGACATGCTCTATTGTATTGATGATATGGAAAATGGCATTTTGACTGAAGTGTTGAAATAAGGATAAATAATGAATTCAAAGAAGATTAAATCATGGGGACCGGAAGATTTTGAATTGGAAACAAATACAGTTTGGAGTTTTCCTAAAAGAGGTAATTGGGCTACTCATGATGCAAAATGGCGAGGTAATTGGTCGCCTTATATCCCTCGCAATATAATATTACGATACTCAAACGAAGGTGATTTAGTCCTTGATCAATTTGCTGGTGGTGGCACCACTCTTGTCGAAGCCAAGCTATTGAATCGAAATATTATTGGCACAGATGTAAATGAGCTTGCTTTGAAACGATGCCGTGAGAAAGTTGATTTTCAGCATGAAGGCGCAAATGGGAAAGTATATCTTTATGAGGCTGATGCTCGGAAATTAGATTTTATTCCAGATGAGAAAATAGATCTGATTTGCACGCATCCTCCTTATGCCGATATGATTACATACAGTAAAGACATGAAACTGGATATCGAGGAAGACCTATCAAATTGTAAGGTTGATGATTTTCTGAAAGAGATGGTCGGGGTTGCTTCTGAGTGTTTCCGTGTTCTGAAAAGAGGGAAATTCTGTGCGGTACTAATGGGGGATACGAGGAAAAATGGGCATATTGTGCCAATGAGTTTTGAGGTTATGAAGATATTTGAAGCAGCAGGGTTGAAAACAAAAGAGATCATTATCAAGGAACAACATAATTGTCGAGCGACTGGGTTCTGGAAGACAAACAGCGTGAAATACAATTTTCTATTGATTGCTCATGAGTATTTGTTTGTGTTTAGGAAACCATGATTAATTATGGGGCTATGTCCGTATAAGCGACTTAGTGAATGCGGGGTTTGGGGCGGCAACATCTTGTTGCCGCATGCGCATTGGCGCATATTGTTTTAGGGAGATAGGGCTTACTGCGTTCGTATTGTTTTGATGTGCTGCGCACTTTTTTAATGGGTTCGTGGGCGATAGGATGTTATCCGCCTGAGAGTATGGAAGGATGACGCTCGTTGGAGCAAGATGTTCCAACCCCGGTCGCGTCATGCTACCCTCCACAAAAAGGACGTTCCCAAATCGAAGCCTCTTGTGGACCTTGACTCTCCATCTTTTACGCTACAAGGCACATAGCTTGTGGCAAAGCTCGTTAATCATAGAATAAGAATACAATTCTCTCGGCTGTCTTTTTTTGCTGTTTATCTTATCGGCGTTATCAAAAGCCATTTCGAGATATGGACGCAAATCATTATAAACAGCTTTTGCGTATTGTTCAGTCTTTTCATACTTTGTCAAATGAGTGAACAGTTGCCGTTCTGCTTCAGAACAGCTATTGATCAGGCGATCAGTATTGATGAAGTGCAAAAGATGTCGGTCAAGTAGTCCTTGATGAAGTCATGTTTTAGACTCATGGCACTTTTCCTTACCCAAGGCATGTTTCACCTCCATGCTTTGATTATTAAAATAGTGTTACCGATGTGTCGAGTCTATACTGTTACCGATGTTATGAGTTTATACCCCGTTTGTTAGAGTAGGCTGAAGCCTACACAGCGACCGGCTAAATCCAGCGTTACGAATAAGTTACGCACCACACCTACACGCCCCGCAAAGTGCGAAGCTTCTTGTAGCTCGTAACTCGTAGCTTGTAACTAATTTACCCCATAGCAAATCCCTAAGTCACTCAAAACTATTCAGGTTTACATAACATGGTTATGCTTAATATCTTTTTCAAAAATATTTCAGGCCTCATTTTTGAGTTACTTACACGACTGACCAAAAAATTAGTTGCTCATTTTGTCACCGTTTCTCGATTTTGTCCCCCTATATAAAGTAGGGCGCACTTCGTGCCAATTGAGAATTGAGAATGGCTCGCTGCGCTCGTGATAGTTCTTTTATAAGTGTATAGTTGTGTAATGCCAGTGATATTTATAAGGTAAAAATGTGAAAAGAATGGCAAAAGGTGAAGTAGCGGCAACAAGATGTTACCGCCCCAAACCCCAGGGATGAGAGAAAAAAAGAGCCGGACCATTTCGTCCGGCTCCGTGTATCCTTAGAGTGTAAGCACTCCTTAGTGTTTCTTGGTAGCCTCTGATACCACGCTTCCATCGCTGATTGAGCGTTTGAAATAGTTGGTATGCAAGAGCTTGTGTGCAAGCGGAGAGTTCGGTGCACCGAGATATTTCTCATAGATGCGTTGAACTTCCGGGTTATGGTGAGATTTGCGTACGGGGAGTGAGCAATCTTCTTCATAGAGGGCAAGTCCGCGACGTGCACGGGAAGCGATGTCATTGCCATAGGGCTGACCGCCGCCGCCAACGCATCCGCCGGGGCATGCCATGATCTCGATGAAGTGCCAGGGTGATTCACCGGTTTCGGCGAGGCTGGCGCGAACGCGGTCCATGACCTTGCGGGCATTGCCGAGTCCGTGGGCAACAGCAACTTTGAGGTCGCCAAATCCGGGAATATTGATGGTGGCTTCTTTGATGCCTTCGAATCCACGAACAGCGCAGATGTCGATGTTTTCCAGCTCTTCGCCGGTGACAAGGGTATATGCTGAGCGGATTGCTGCTTCCATCACACCGCCGGTTGCGCCGAAGATTGTTCCTGCGCCGGAATAGAAGCTCATGCCTTCATCGGGTTCTTCCTCAGCGATGTTGGCAAAGTCGATGCCGGCTTCTTTGATCATGCGGAGCAATTCACGGGTGGTGAGAACGTAGTCCGTGTCTTGATATCCGCTATCGCGAAGTTCAGGGCGACGTGCTTCAAATTTCTTTGCCGTGCAAGGCATGATCGCAACGGAGACAATCTTCGCAGGATCAATGTTATGCTCTTCGGCATAGAAGGTTTTGGAAAGCACACCAAACATGCTCATGGGGGATTTTGCAGTGGAAACGCAATCCGCGAGGTCGGGATAGTAGGTTTCCATGAATTTAACCCAGCCGGGTGAGCATGATGTGATTAGAGGGCGTTTTTCGCCGGCTTTGAGGCGATTAACACATTCGGTTCCCTCTTCCATGATGGTGAGGTCTGCTGTGAAGTTCGTGTCCATGACGGAGTCGAAGCCGATCTTTCTCAGAGCTGCATACATCTTCTTGGCGGTGACCGTGCCCAAAGGCAAGCCGAATTCCTCACCCAAAGAAACGCGAATGGAGGGTGCTTCTTGAACGATGACATGCTTGTCAGGATCAAGGATAGCATCCCACACATCGTCCACTTCGCTTCTTTCGCGAAGAGCACCGGTGGGGCAATAAACCGTGCACTGACCGCAGTTAACGCAAGGGCTCAAAGCCATGCCGCGGCCAAAAGCGGTGGTGATTTCGCTTTCTATGCCACGTGCGCTGTTGGTGAGTGCGTAAACGGTCTGCACTTCATTACAGACGGTGATGCATCTGCCGCAAGAGATACATTTCTTGGGGTCTCTGATGATTGAATAAGAGCTGAGGTCAACTTCTTTCTCAGAGACAATATTAGGCAGAGCGTAGGGATCGATGCCCATGTTGTTTGCCAAGGTCTGCAATTCGCATTTGTTGTTTGCCACGCAGGTGGGGCAGACAACTTCGTGGTTGGAAAGGATCATTTCCACCAAGGTTTTGCGATATGAACGCAGTTTGAGACTATTTGTCACAACCTTCATGCCTTGTGCGACAGGTGTGCAGCATGCACGTTTTGGGACAGGAGCTCCTTCGAGTTCCACCACACATACGCCGCAATTAGCGGTTGGCGGGAGGTCGGGATGATAGCAGAGTCTGGGAATGTATATCCCGTATTTGTCGGCTGCTTCGATGATGGTCATGTTTTCGGGAACTTCGTACTCTTTACCATCAATCCAAACGTTGACATTATTAACCATAATTCTATTCCTTTTCTTTATTCTTTTGTTATTGCGATAAATTCATCGCGGAAGTTTTCGATAGCGCTGCGAACTGCCATGATCGGAGATTGTCCAAGCGCGCAGAACGAAGTATATTGCATTGTTTCGGCGACTGTGATCATCATATCCACGTCGTCCATGGTTCCTTCACCTTTCTTGATTTTGTTGATCAGGCGATAGAGCAGTTGCGTTCCGTTCTTACACGGTGCACACTGTCCGCAGGATTCGTGACGGAAGAAGCGTAAGATGCTCCAAAGTATGTCAACTATGCTTTGGTGCTCGTTCATGACGAGGATGGCACCGGAGCCTAAGACGGCTGAATATTCGTCCAAGCTCACAAGGTCCATATTCACGTCGAGAAGACGGTCGGAGAGAATCACACCGGCTGCGCCACCAACGAGTGCGGCTTTGAACTTAAAGCCTTTCTTCATGCCACCGGCATAGTCGTTGATGATGGTGCGCAGAGGCGTTCCCATATCCACTTCGCAGAGACCGGGATAGGCGACGTCGCCAAGGATGGTATAGACCTTGGTTCCGCTGCATTCAGGCGTGCCGTGTTTCTTGAATTCATCTGCGCCATTGGCGATGATGTAGGGCACGTTGGCAAGGGTTTCGACGTTATTTACCACCGTCGGTGCTTGCCACAATCCTTTCACTCCGGGGAAGGGCGGTTTCCAGCGTGGATGTCCGCGGTTTCCTTCCAGTGATTCGATGAGTGCGGTCTCTTCTCCGCAGACATAAGCGCCGGCGCCGATCTTGATTTCGATATCCAGATCAAAGCCGCTGTCGAAGATATTCTCGCCGATTATGCCATAGGCACGGCATTGATCGATGGCTTTTTGCAGGCGCATGATGCAGAGTTTATATTCCCCGCGGATGTAGATATATGCCTTTGTTGCGCCGATTGCGCGAGCACAGATCATCGTTCCTTCGAGGAGTTGATGTGGGTCTCCTTCCATGATGAGGCGATCCTTAAAAGTACCAGGTTCACCTTCATCAGCGTTTACTACGACATACTTTTGCTTTGCTTCAAGCGGTGCGGTGAAGCTCCACTTGAGTCCGACGGGGAATCCTGCCCCGCCGCGACCTCTGAGACCGGAAGCTTTTACTTCTTCCACGATCTGCTGGGGCTGCATGTTCAAGAGTGCTTTTTCCCAAGCTTCATAGCCGCCGGTACCGAGGTAGGCGTCTATGCTCTCGGGGTCGATGAGTCCTGAATTGCGCAAAACAATGCGTTTTTTATAATTGAATTGGGGTTGGAATTTGCTCGATGCTTCCAGGATGAGCCTGGGGACAGGACGCCCTTTGAGGAAGTGTTCTTCCACGAGCTCCTGCACATCTTCTATTTTCACGTTTTCATAGTGGATATTCTCCGGGTAAACGGTGAGGCAGATTCCTTTGCCAAAGAAACCTAAAGGCCCTGTTTCCAGAAGGTTTATTTCATCGCTGAGACCGACCTTGCCGAGCTCTTTTCTTAGTGCTAAGATAAAGCCTTGCACGTCGGCAGCAATCGAAGTTTCGTTGATTCCTATCAAGATGTGAGAGCGATAGTATTTCATTACTGCCTCCCTCTGATGCTTTCGATGATTTCTTCAACTTTTTCTTCCGAGAGATCGCCATAGACGTCTTCGTTGATCATCATAACGGGCGCATTACCACACACGCCAAGACAGGCACATAGTTCCAAGGTGAACATGCCGTCTTTGGTGGTTTCTCCGACCTCGACTCCGAGTATTATACCCAGCTTTCTGAGGATGTTTTCACTTCCTTTGATGTAGCAAGGCGGTGATTCGCAGAGGCGTATGATATGTTTGCCTCTGGGAGTTGTGGAATACATGGAATAGAAGGTCATCACGCCGTAGATGTGGTTTTCCGGCAATTTGAGATAATCGGATACGGCAAGCACAGCCTCTTTCGAGATGTAGTGCTGCGGCTCTGCATCCTGTATCTCATGCAGGATATAGATGAGGTTGTCCTTGGTTGGGGCGTATTTAGAGCAGATTTCTTTGTACATATTTTCCCCTTATCTGTCTTGTTTAATCGTCATTCCTTTTAGCGGCTTTTGCCATTTCTTTTTGACGTTCAACTATTTCGGGGTGCATTCCGGGGATCTTTTCGACTGCTTTCACAGGGCATACATCGAAGCAGTTTCCGCACTTTATGCAATCAACTTGATGGATGGTATATTTGTCTTCGCGTGAGCCGCTAATGCAGTTTGTGGGGCATTTACGGGCGCAGAGCGAGCAACCAATACATCTTTCTTTGTCGATATTGAAGTGCATGAGATCCAGACAGACTTTGCTGTTGCAACTTTGATCCCTGATGTGGCTCTCATATTCATCGCGGAAATAGCGAATGGTGGAAAGCACGGGGTTGGGAGCAGTCTGTCCGAGTCCGCAAAGTGAAAGCTTGCTGACGGATTCGCCGAGACGGAGAAGCTCATCGATATCGCCTTCTTTGCCTTTTCCGGAAGTGATGCGTTCCAAGATTTCGAGCATCTGCTTGAGTCCGATGCGGCAGGGTGAACACTTTCCGCAGGATTCTTCGACGCAGAAATCCATGAAGAACTTTGCAACGTTTACCATACATTTTTCTTCGTTCATGACGATAATTCCGCCAGAACCCATCATGGCACCGCGAGCTTTAAGATTTTCATAGTCCACGGGGGTGTCGAGATGGTCAGCCGTGAGGCAACCACCTGAGGGCCCGCCGAGCTGAACAGCTTTGAATTTGTGATCGCCGATCATGCCACCGCCGACGTCGAAGATGAGTTCACGCAGGGTGATTCCCATGGGAACTTCTACGAGTCCGGTGTTTCTGATGTCGCCGGTGAGAGCAAAGACTTTCGTGCCCTTTGATTTCTCGGTTCCCATAGATGCGAACCATTCTGCACCGCGACTGATGATGGTGGGGATATTGCCCAAGGTCTCAACGTTGTTAACAACTGTGGGCTTGCCCCAGAGTCCTTGCACGGCAGGATAAGGAGGCTTGGGAGTGGGATTACCGCGTTGTCCTTCGATGGAGCTGATGAGAGCCATCTCTTCTCCACAGACGAATGCGCCGGCTCCGGTTCTCACTTCAGCGTCAAAGCAGAAGTCAGTTCCAAAGACGTTTTGTCCCATGAGTCCCAGTTCCTTTGCCTGTTCGATCGCCTGCTTGATGCGGGTGATGGCAAGGGGATACTCGGCACGGATATAGAAGAATCCTTCAGATGCGCCCATGCAATATGCAGCGATCATCATTCCTTCGAGGATGCGATGGGGATCGCCTTCGAGCAAAGAGCGGTCCATGAATGCACCGGGGTCACCCTCGTCACCGTTACAGATGATATATTTCACCTTTTCTTGGGTGTTGTCATGAACCATCTGCCATTTGATGTGAGTGGGGAAGCCACCGCCGCCGCGTCCGCGCAATCCGGATTCTTTGATGATATTGATAGCTTCTTGAGGGGTCATTTCGAGCAGAACTCTGCCCAGAGCCTCATATCCGCCGGTTGCGATATATTCTTCCAAACTATCAGGATTGATATAGCCGCAGTTTTCGAGTGCGACTTTGATCTGTTTGTGATAGAAGGGCACGTCTTTCTGGATTTGAATTGTTTTATCTTTATCCTGAAGCATGAGGCGTGTGACAGGTCTGCCTTTGAGGAAGTGCTCTTTTACGATGTCTTCCACATCTTCAGGTGTAACTTTTTGATAGAAGATTCCTTCAGGATAGATCACCATAACCGGGCCGTAGTCGCAAGGACCCATGCAACCGGTTTCGATAATGTTTACTTCATTTGTGATATTATTTTCTGCTAACACTTCGTGAAAGCGTTCCTTGATTTTCAGTGCTCCTGCCGAGACGCATCCGGAGCCACAGCAAATCAAGAGGTCAATTCTTTTTAATGACATTTATTTCCTCCTCTCCAATTAGTTGCCGGTTTGGACAACATAGTCGGAGACAATTCTTCCATTGACAATGTGTTCGGCTATTACTTTTTTAACTTTATCCGGAGTCATATTTCCATAGGTAATTGAATCTTTACCTTCTTCTATGACGTCCACCACAGGCTCAATCGACGAGAGCCCTTTTTCACCGGTCTGCGTGACCAATACGTCGGTGAGATTCCTTGTAGCAATCTCTTCCAAAAATGTTTTCATTACTTCACGTGCGCCCATCGCGATTCCGGATGTTCCCATCCCCACCACGATTTTCACGCGTGTGTTGCCGCTACGAAGCTTTAAGTCTTCCTGGGCTTTTTCACGGATCTTTTTTAGGTCTGCGAGTGTTTTCATCAGACATCCTCCATGTTTGTTTTTTGTATTCCTTCATATAAAGATTGATCGATGTATTCGATAACATCGGGATAGGTGAGCGGTATATCGCCCAATTCTTCCCGAATAGCCTTAGTGTCGAAATGAAAGCAGAGTTCCATGACTTTGTCGCGGTAGAGCAGATGGATAAAGAAATCCAGATCAGGGTGACCAATGATTGAATTCAGAAGCGTGTCTTTGAGGTTTCCCAAGGGCATCCTGTCGATGTGATCCAAGGGGAAGTCAACCGTTAGAACCGTTCCAAATCCGGGTTCGCTCGCCATCCTGAAAGCTCCGCCTACCTGCTCTGCATTTTGTTTGAAAAGTGGTATCCCCAAGCCGACCTTCTTCACTCGCTCTTCTTTGGAGGTATAGAATGGGTCCTGAGCTTTTTGCAAAGTGTGAGAATCCATCCCCGTTCCATCATCTTCAACTATGATGCGCAGGCGGTTTTTCACCACATTCTGGAGAACGCGCACTTTTACGCATTTCGCCTGAGCGCGAACTGAGTTTTCGATGATATCCAAGAGGTGTAAAGAAATGTCCTGCACGACTAATTACTCGTATCGCTTAATGATCTCTTTGACCTTGTCTGCCGTGTCGATTCTACCAAAGGTATCCTCGCCGATGACAAACACGGGCGCCAGCGAGCATGCACCAACGCATCTCACGGCACTCATGGTGAAAAGACCGTCTTCTGTGGTTTCACCCATACCTACGCCGAGTTCATCGGAAAGCATCTGAATCAGGCGGGGCGCGCCTTTCACGAAGCATGCCGTTCCCGTGCATACGTTGAGGGTATATTTACCACGTGGCGTCATTGAGAAAAAGTTGTAGAACGTGACCACGCCATATATTTTGCTGGCGGGCATGTTCATCTTTTCTGCGATAAACTCCTGCACCTCGATGGGCAGGTATCCAAAAATTTCTTGCGCAATGCGCAGGATTTCGATCAGCGGGTTCCGCAGATCTTTCTTTTCTTCGATTACTTCTGCCAGGCGATCGTATAGCCTGTTCTTGTTTTGAGCTATGGATCCCATAACTCCTCCTTCTCTATTATTCGTTTTGTCCTAAATCTATGATTAGTCTGCCTTCGAGCTCTTGAGCCGCTTTAATCAGCTCCGAGACCGAGGCGTCCAAAACTCTAATTATGCAAGTTTCATGCCTAAGATCATTCAGATAGTGCGCATCGCTGGCTCTCATAAAAGATTTGCCCGCGAGACCGGGATTCGAGCCCAGAAAACTTTCCAAATCCAGCCCCGCTGTGATCCCCAAAATTGGGAACTCCGGCGAGGGCGGAAGGAAGCCAAGCTGGGATATGATACTATTTATCTCGGCATCCACATGGGCTGGAATTGCAAAGCCACCAAAGCTTTGAACCATGTTTACTGCCATATCAAGCTCCCAACTCGATGAGTTTATCAAGGCTCTTGTTTCCATCCGAATAATATTTTCATTTTCGTCAACAACAACTTGATCTCCAAAGAAATCTGGATCGTTATCTATCGGCAAAAGTGAGCGATATAATTCCGCATCGAAAGCCCTTGCTTTGTCAGAATCATCAAAATATGCCAATAGATGGATTTCTTCAATGGTCTGGATTTCCACGCCCCAAGTGAAAGCGAGACCGCTCTTTTTTGCATGAGACTCAAAAGCGGGACAATTTGCCATGCTATTATGATCGGTGATGGCAAACCACTCTATCCCAAGCTCTTTCAGCCTCTGCGTCACCGCAAGGGGGGACATCTCCAAACCTCCACAGGGAGATAACACACTATGAATATGCAAGTCTGCGCGATAGTTGCGCATGATACAATTCTTACTTCTTCAAGAGTTTATAAAGCATTCCTGCCAAGGTGAAGGTGTCCAATTTGCTGCTGATCAGGCAAACCCCTTCTTCCAAGGCCTTATCACAAACGTTTTCGTCAGGGATATTATTCTTTGAGAAAACAATAGCGGGTATCCCTGCCATGGATGCCACAGCGATGACATTCAGGTGTTTCATGATCGTGATCCAAACCTGATCCGGCTGAGCAGAGCCCATCACATCGCTGAGCATATCGCACACATAAGCTCCGGATATCTCGATATTCCCGGGATCCAGCGCCGGAGTGTGATTGCTACCGTCGATGGCGGCAATAAATTCAGAAAGTTTCAACATAATATCAACCTCTTTTTTAGTCTTGATCGCTATCTGGACAGCGTCTTCGCAGTATGATGCAATCATCTATTGTAGCTTGCCCCATCACGATATCTTCTGCCAGGGCATAGCAACTGGGGCTGCCACAGGCACTACAATTTAACCCGGGCAACATCGTTAAAAATTCATTGATTTTCTTCATCTTTTTGATGGCTTTTTTTATATCCTTATCCAGCTCCATGATGGGGCGTGGGGCAAGGGGAGAAACCGAAAATTCGCCTTGAGCGTGCAATTCTTCTAATTCATGCAATTGTATCTCAGAGCTCTTGCCTTCTTTGGTCATTTTCTTGATTCTACTCATGGCAACGAAGGGGTTTTCCACGTTTAAACATCCTCCCACGCATCCATTTGTACAGCTTCTGAGCACTATATAGTCATATTGATCGAGATAGTGGTCTTCCACGCGAGAAAGGATGTCCATCACGTTGTCCACGCCGTTTACAGATAGCGCACGGATATCATCGGTATCTACCAGTTCTGCCTGGACTCCGGATAGAGCCCAAGTAAGCCCTTGTGGATAGGTATCCATGGGCATGGGATTATTTTGCACGTTTTTGATGATTTCGCGCACTTTGCCGTAGATCATACCAGACGAGAATGCACCATCTTGCAGATGCTTATATGCTCCTTCCGGCTGATGGACAGCAGTGACATGTGCTACACAAGGAACTATCACAAATATCCCTATCTCATTATCTTCAAAATCCTGTTCTCGCGATATTTTTTCTCTAAAATAGCGGGTGAGAATACTCATGGGTGCTTCTCTATGAAAAAGATTAGCTAAGAGCGAAGGATATTTCACCTGAATGAGCCGCACCACTGCGGGACAATTGCTGCTGAGTATGGGCCTTTTATCTCGATTTTCACGAATATATTGACGAATGATATTTATCATAAAATCCGTGATCATCGCTTCTTCGGCAACCTCATCAAAACCCAATTGCAATACCGCTTGTTTGGCATTTGCATAGGTGATATCTTCGCTAAATTGACCAAAAAAACTACTTGAGATGATGGCTATCTTATATTTGAAGCGTTTAATGCTTTCAAGGGAATCGCTAGAAGGGATGATGGCATGAAATTCGCAAACACTTACGCAATTTCCACAATCTACACATCTATTTGGATCTATGCTGGCCATGCGAGAGCGAACTCGGATAGCCTCCGTGGGGCAAACCCGAACGCAAGCCGTGCAACCGGTGCAGTTTTCCTCTATGATCTGTATGGCGTGGAAATATTTGCTATCTTTTTTATTCATAGGCATCAACCAAAATAGATGATAAATTCCAGCAATGTGGGCGAGTCCTTTGCGGATCTGATGTGCATGGCATCGCAATTTTTTTTGATATTTGGGAGTCCTAAGCCTGCGCCAAACCCTAGCTCGCGCACGAGTTCGTCTGCCGTGGAATATCCGGGAACCATGGCTTGGTCGATATTTTCTATACCTGGGCCAATGTCTTCAAAGCGAACGTGAATATGATCATCATAGACCTCGCTAATCATCTTTCCACCACGAGAATGAGCAGCCATATTGATCTCGGCTTCATAAGCGGAAACTGCCACGCGCCTGAGGATATCTGATTCCACGCCAAGGCGTTTGAGTAGATTTTTGGTCTCAGAGGAGCCTTTGCCGGCAGAATTGAAATCTTTTTCCATGACCTCAAATTCGAGATCAACTTCTACCACCGGCGCTAGAGCGAGATACTCTTTGATCCGCTGTTCAAATCCTTCTCTGATATACCAATAATCTTGCATAATCACTGAATTTTGCAGCTCCTGAGTCCAGCATTGTATAAGAGGCCGCTACATCTATAGAGACTGAATTTTGTGGTAATGATGGGCAAGCCTCTTTCTTCGGCCATTTCGATAACGTCTTCAAGCGGCTTTTTGCCGCGCACAAATACGATTCCAACGATGTCTATCATATCGCTCACGCGAATTATTTGGTTGTTTGTAAGTCCTGTCAAAAGTAGGGTAGGTTCTTTTGTGCACATAAGAATGTCTGAGATCATGTCTGAAGCAAATGCGCAGGGCACTTCCCTGTCGAGATCGACTTCAGGGTATAATATTTCGCCTTCAAGCAAGGTTAGGATATCTCTTAGATTCATTGACAATCACCTTGTTTCATTAATAGCCCAAGATCATCACAACTAGATATTTAGTCAAGTAAAATCAATCGATATTCATTTATCGTTTTCTAACTCTTTGAACCTCATAGCATATACTGGATTCGATATTAAAAAAACGATTGCTTTTCTCTCTTAAATAGAACATGAACAAGACTAGCTGTCTGGGGATCTTTTTACCGCTGCATGCACGGCGCATGGGTTAGCAAAATTGGCGAAAAAACTCAAGACAAGGCCCGGCTACAGCTACAGTCACAAACGCGCTAGCAAAGATAGCTTCCCTTTGGCATCCACGGTATGCTAATCCTTATAATTTCACAAATTTTACACGATTATACACATATAAAAGAACTATAGAGCATTTGCTACTATCATTAGAAATTCTTGATTTTGTAGTAGCACTTTCTACTATCACGTAGGGAATCAAATTCATTTTTTATGGTTCAATTTCAATTATGATGGATAAGGATATGAAAAAAAACTAAGCTCTTCCTTGAAGCTTCCGCTGATGATACGGTCATGATACGCTCATAGGCATGAGCGTATCTATGGTGCAAACTAAGCTGTATCCTATAAGAAAGCAATAGCTTAGCACCTATAGTCCCGAGATGTGGCTTTTGCAAAGGCAAATATGCTGAATCACTCATAAATAGAAAGGGGTTTTGCAGACCGCAGAACCCCTATGATTGTCATACATTTTCACTATACAGCCAGAGAAATACTTTATTTCTTAATCGTAATCACTCCCTTTTTGCTTGCCGATGCTGGCTTCTCATTATCTTGATCATGTTCAGGATGATATTTTCCATAAGGAAGAGCGTGTTGCATAGTCTTGATATTTGCCTCTCTTGTATTCGGAAAATAATCTTCGGAAGCCGTTTTGACCGCTGATTCTAGCACGGCAAATAATAAGTTGTCGCTGGAAGAATCAAGCGAGATTTCTATTGTCGTCTCATAATCCCAAATAGTTTCCATTGTGAGCGTGCTTACCAGGGCCAGCGATGATTCTACTATCAGTGATCCTTCGATGAGGAACCATTTTTTATCCCACTTATTAATTGTAGAATATAGCACAGCATCAGCTCCAAAATGCTTCTTGAGGTTTGTCAAAACAACAGGGGTGATGGTTTCTGTATCATACATCCCTTCTTCGCGAAGTATAGAAAATACAGCTTCAACCGGCAGGGGGTAGTAGCCCACCAAAGCCAAGGCTTCAGCCAAAGAACAGGCAAAATATTCCTTAGCATCTGCAGCGCCGCTATTATTTATCGGAGGTAAGATCAAGATTGACACAGGCTTTTCCGTGTATATATCAGGATAAACGCTTTGTCTTGTTTGAGAGGAAATTGCGCATCCGCCGAGGGTGATCAGCAGGGCAAACAACAGCCATAACATTCTATTATTCACAATGTTTACTCCTTATATCTTGCCAAAATAGCGCATTAGCATGAAGTTTATCAAAGCAGTTGATTCTTCAAAGTTTTGTTTTTCTTTTTCGAAATACTCGCGAGCTTTTGCTTCCTGATTTTCGCGCATCAAGATCATCGCATAATCACAATACAGCCCCGGAGCCACTTTCCTACCCGCTTTTTCTTCTTTATAAAATAGGTTTTCCAAGCTTATTTTGTAGGTGTCCAAAGACTTTTCATCTCCAAATTTTACGGCCCTATAATAGTAATGTGATGTGTTTCCATAATGATATAGGCTAGTTTGCTGTGCACAAGCCGTCATTAGGATGAATATCAATAATATTGAGGCGTATTTCACGGTATGCTCACCTCAATAGTATTGCCTACTATAATCATTATTTTCCTCTTGAGAATCTGCTTATTTGCATCATTGATCACCAAGTCGTAAGTCCCAGATTTTAGTGCTAATCTATGTTTGGGATTCACCGTCACCGGCTGATTGTTTAACATGATGGACTTGCCGGATAAATCACCATTAAACTGCAGATATCCCAAATCTTCGATAATGGTGTTTTGTTCTGAATACTTTTGCACGCTACAAGAAGATGCCACCATCAAGATTATGATGGTTGTGATTAAGAGATGTAATTTCATTTTGCGCCTCACTTATCACTGATATAAAGATTTTCGAGATCCGATGGCAAAAAATCTCCGCTGATCGAAGTCGCAAAGGATAGCTCGGTAAGTTCATTCCCCGGGATAAGTTGAACGATTTTTATTTTGCCGACCTGCGTTCCGGGAAGCTCGACATCTATGCCAGTTTGGGGATTTTTTACCATCTTACCTTTTTCATATACATAGAATTCATCTCCGATGTTTATCCCTTGCAAGGCACCTCCAGAAATGACGAATTTGTCATGGTCATAGCTCAAAATGTATGACCTCCAGTCTTCATCACTGAGTTTATTGATAAGATTATTTATCACAGCGCTGATTGCGGCATCGATAGCCTTATCGCCAAGAGTGTCGTCATATCCACCTGTGGTTCCCATGCCAAAGGTCGTGCCCGTTTCAGAGCTAGATTCGCCGCTCCCTTCTTCTCCATAGATCACGATCCCTGTGCGCGTATCCACGATTCTGAGATTTACCTTTGCATAGGCGGTTTGAGTTTTTGATCTTCCCACCAATCCAACATTCCCTTTTGTATTGCGGCCAAATTCGGATATCGAACCCAAAATCAGGTAGTCAGCAGGGATTTTTAAGCTTTGAACGCCCGATAGTTGTTGTTCTTGATTTAAGTCAATCGTATCCTGCCTCTCGATGAGGAGAAACTTATTTGACATTGCCAGCTTGGAGCTGAGAATGTCATTTGCTGCGCGGGATAGCGCTATGCTGCTTTCCCCACCTTCATTTAGAAAACTTGTGGCTGCACGAGTATCATTGGTAAATCTTCCAATTGCTACTTTTCGTTTTAATCCATAGTTATTGCTGTTCACGATTTGGGATTGTAAGGGTTCAATAATCGATGTTTGCGTAGGTCTTTCAGGCTGAAATCCTGCGCATCCGGCTAATAATACTATGCTCGCACACAGTAATGAAAAACGAAATTTCATGATAAATCCTCCTGTCATATTCCGTCTCTACATAATATTGGAAATTGTATATCCAAATTCTTTGATTCAGAGATGCTGTGGATATATTAATAGCACTCAATATTCATGCTACACATACATTTAACTTCTGTCCCCAGTATCCTGCAATCTATGCATAAGTCAAGTACTATTTTGAGGACTTACTTGCTTGCTACAAGGAGATGAGATGGATTATGTGACTTAGACAAAATACTCTATTCTTTAAGGTGGTTTTTTCATGGTTTTTGAAAAATCTGGGCTTTGATGATTAAAATCCAGCTCAAGATATTCCTATTTTGAAAGCATATCCAATGCTTTCACTTCCTCAGGCTCGCCCTCGAAAATATATGTTCCGGTATCTTTATCCCAATCTCCATTTTCACAACGATGTATTCTGTTCCTTTGCCTGTTTTTAGCTCGTCTTTAAAGAGTATCTTAGTTGGCTGCCATCGTCCTGAGATTTTCTTTACCTCAGATACTTTATAGGTCTTGAGCAATTTGCCGTTTTTGGCATACCATTCTTCATAAAGGGGGATGTAGCGCTCTTTATCCACATAAGTTTTTCGCATTTGATAGCTTACATCATTTCGCTTTGCGCTTAGTTTCAAGATCCATACCTCACGTCCGTCATACTTACTTTCCTCCAAAATTTCTGCATTATAATCCTTTGCATAATCGGTATCTTCGGTCATATCTTCATAAGATAGATCGCTGCCCATTACGGATTGTTTTAGCATATTTCCGGAGATTTGAATAGTGCGATCCGACGTGGGGTCATATATCCATAATTGATTGTCTAGCTTGAGCATCTTCGTGCCTTTTTCGCGTGGTGGCGAGAGGTATTCGCTAAATGATTTATCTTTTCCTGAGGAATAGTTCAGCATTTCCATGGTTCGTGATGATCTACGAGAATGCACCACCATCTTCGTGGTTGCTTTAGTATTCTCTGTCACCAAGTTTTTACTCATTTCTCTTATTATATCTGCCGCGTTAGGTTTTTGCGCAAAAAGAACCATGCAAAAAAGCATGATGCCCAAGGTGATTATATGTTTTTTCATGTTTCAAGCTCCTTAAATAGTTGTGAGATTTGTCTTTTATAGATAGCCGTTCCTGCAAGAGCAGAGCCTAGTATGGAAGCAAAAAGTCCTGTGAGCGAACCCGTGATGATGGCACGCGGATTCAATACTGTGTACAAGACGTTTTCACTCATCATATTGGTAGATTTATTATACAGACTCAGATCCATCCCCACTTTGTTAAAAGAATTGCAAAATAGGATTCCCAGCGCTATGCCGAGGACGCAGCCTGCAATGCCGATGATCAGTGCTTCCATCAGAAGAGAGGCATACACCTGCCCTTTGCTTTCGCCTATCGCCAGTCTGATCCCATTTTCGGAATATCTGCGGATGCCATTTAAAAGCCCCATATTCCATAAAACAATACCTATGATAACTATAAAGCCAATGGACATCCAGAATTGTGAGTGATCATAGAGGCTAAGGATGGAGCCAAGGCTACCTTGATCGTGCAAACTAAGCATAAGAGGCGAAAACTCATCTTCTTCATCGCTATAACGACTATTAAAATCATTTGCTATCTGTGTCACGGTTTTGAGATCGTATTCCTCATCTTTGAGATAACAGAAGATCTCGCTCTTTGCATCTTGCATATCTAGCATTTCACGCACGTCTTCAAGCTCTGCCAAGACCGCACCGCGATCCAAAGCTGGGATACCAAATTCCACGGTTCCCACCACCTCAAAATTACGTAAAGTCATAACTCCAAACATGGTAGAACCCATCAAGGTAATGCTATCTCCTAGGTCTGCTTCAATCTTTTCCGCCACGAGATCGCTGAGCAATATCTGCCCTCTAGCTTGCGGTAAATGTCCCTTTCTTAGTGCTTGTGTTAATTGCAGGCGATCAATTTCAGCCGAATCTTCATCGAGATCTACCGCCATGCCTATCACATCTACTTGTGTCTTTGTTTCGCCAAATTCATCCGGAACGTCCAGAAGCGCGCCAAAATTGATGCGCTCAAACCATTCCAATTGCGGATATCTCATCTTCCACTTTTCAAATTCTTCCTCAATATCCATCAGCGCGAGATCGTAGTGTTTCATATCCAAAACTTCGGCATAAGCTCTGCTCACCACCTTGGCGTGTCCGTTGCTAAATCTTGCTGATTGCCTTATATAGCTAAGCTGAAATCCACTGATGAAGGCAGAAAAAAAGATCATGATAGCCACCGAAAACATCACAATCAAGATAGGGAAAAACCAGCGATGTCTATCCCTGAATATACCTTTGAGCAAAAACTTCAACATCTTTAGTCCACCTTCCCTCGTAGGGCGTCCACTGGATCTAGCTTTGAGATTTTACGTGCCGGTAACCAGCTTACAAATGCCGTCAATACAAGGATCACAGCAAAAATCACCAAAATCTCACCGATGGGATATTCATACATGATGGGCTCCACAAAACCGGGTAAACCAAAGGAATCAAAGCCTTCTAGCACGGGAAAGCCTTTTGTGGCAAAATACCAGAAAAGCGGAAAGCCAAGTATGGGGGTGAGGAAGATGGCAAAAGCCGTGTAGAGCACTCCTTCCAATGTAAATAGACTGATTATCTTGCCCTTGGTGAGCCCCATTGCAGAGAGGGTTCCTATCTCTTTTCTTCGCCTAAAAACCGCTAAAGCCTGGGTATCGAAGATGCTGAGCATTGCCAAAAACACCAGTAGTCCATAAATCGTTGTCTGCTGCAGGCTTGAGGCATCCATCATCTCATATAAGTCCGCAAAATATTCATTTCTATCCACAAAGCGGAAGTCCTCAGTTTCCTTGCCAAAATATTTGCTATTTCTCATTACAAAATAGCTCGCCATATCCGGTGCATTGCGCAATTTTTGCAACAAGTCAAAATCCATCCAGATCGTGCCTATATCTGCTGATGGCGCAGGAATCTGCAAAACTTCTTTCACGATTGCGTCTATGGCATTAAAAGAGCCCGTGATCTCACGAACGCGGATGGTGAATATATCGCCCTCTTGCAGGCGACTGCTTTTTGCCATCACTTGACCTATGAGCACCGGCACCAAATCCCCTTCTTCATGATCTAGCTTTTCGGAAGGGAAGACCACCACATCCTGGTTTTGAGGAATACCTTTGAGCACCGCAGCTTGCATGCGCATTTGTGGATATATCGAGGCGGGGGAGAGCAGTATCGGGATGAGATCACCTTCTAGGATGCCTGTTTGATATTCTGAGGGAATCTTTGCGTGGCTTTCGTCAAAGCTAAGGGGATCAAAAGGATCATAGTTGCGCGCTCTGAGTATACCTTCTCCATATTCCCACAATCCTTGCTGAATCTCCGCCTGCGTAATCCAACTATGGTATGTGGCTTGCATCCAAATGATGATGATCAAAACTATGCTCAAAATCAAAATATTGATGAGGCTTCGCCAGCCATTGTTCAATATATTTCTAAGTGCTAATTTGAATATCATCACAGCTTACCTCGCCATCGGTTAGGGTTATAATGCGTTTTAGATAAGAGATCACTTTTTGATCGTGTGTAGAAAATATGAAGGTGGTGCCTAATTCTTTGTTGAGATTTTGCATGGTATCCAAGATCATGTAAGAATTTTCAGAATCAAGATTTGCGGTGGGTTCATCTGCCAAAACCAATTCGGGTCTTTTCACCATCGCTCGGGCTATCGCTACGCGTTGACACTGTCCTCCAGAAAGCTGATTAGGCCTGCTTTTGATCTTGTCTTCCAGCCCTACCCATTCGATAGCGTCTCTCACCATCCTATCTCGCTTTGTGGCATCCATTTTCAAAAGAAGTAGAGGAAATTCAATGTTTTCATATACGCTATATACTGGCAAAAGATTATAGGTTTGAAAGATAAACCCCAGATTTTCTGCTCTTAACTCACTGGCTTGTCTGTGGTTGAGCTTGTGAACTTGTTTTCCCAAAACCTCCACCTCGCCCTCGCTAGGCTTATCTAAGGAGCCTAGGATATTCAAGAGTGTGGTCTTGCCGCTTCCGCTAGGGCCCACTAAACCGCAAAATTCACCGCGCACAAACTCCAGATTTATATGTTTGAGAGCCCAAAAGTTTCCTTCACCCGTGGGGTAGGCTTTGCCCATATTTCTTACAGTTGCTACTTTTTCTTTCATAATTACCTCTTTTTTAAAAAAATGAACTTATTATTAGATTTATAGAGCTTCCTCTTTTTTGGGCCTTCATTAAGCCTATCTCAAACGAAAGCATATCATAAGTCCTTAACCAAGAGCTTGCTATCATATATTCTTTTTGCTTAAATGTGTGACTCATCAGCAGGCGGAAGCTATCCAAAAGCCCCAATGGATAATCCGTCATAGCCGCAAGCGCGATGTCATCATAAGTTACCTTGAAAAGATCACCATTAGAAAGTGCATGAAGCATGCATTCAGAAGTGATTGCTAAGCCATTGCCTATATCCAAAACAAAATCTGCACCTACGCTCATAAACGCACTATAGTTAATAGTTTGAGAGCTCTTGTTAAAATATGAAATGCTTGTTTCTAGCCATGAACCAATGGAGTGATCCATCCTGAGATCCATGCCCAATCTATATTCATCGCCCATGCCCAAATTTCGCTGATGATAGCAAATACCTGCATCTCCTATCAGAGTGGGATATTGAATTCTTCCGCCAAATTCTAGGGAGTTTTTATTTCCGCCAATAAATTCATTTCCCTTGGGATCTTCCGCACCACGTATTCCCCAAAGCCAGAGATTTGCGCTATTTAGCCAGTGGTGACGCCAGAGTAACGCCTCCACTCCTTTAGTCTCTTGATAGCTATCCATAGGATCAATATTATCGAACCACATAAGAGGTCTCAACACCTTTGCAGAGCCGAAGTTCAGCCTTTGCAGGCCTAATCTTATCTCGGTTTGAGGGCGATTGAGGCTAAGATAATAGCGATAGTGCTCGCCGCTCATGTCAGCGTCAAAATCCTCGCCAAAAGTGGTTTTAAGGCGTGATAGATGGGAATACTCACCGGCAAGCTCCATAAAACCTAGATCCACATTCTTGGAAAGCTCCATCATCCAATCAATGCCTGCAAGGCTATTTTTGTCTGCTATATCTGCATAAAAACTCAGACGATTCTTATTTTCAAATGCAAATACAAGGCTTGAAAAACACAGAAGCGTTAGCAAGAGGCAGGTCATAGCTTTGAATGATATTGTGTGGTGAAGCCTTGGTATGAGCATAATTTTCTCCTTCAAAATTTGTTATGTCTCAAAGGTTGGTGTAAATTCCAACTCCTTGATTTATGGTTCTATGAGGGTACTGTGTTGATCCCTCGTTAATCACATTCTATATTTTTGCAACTGATAATCCCACATTATTC
>Ga0172382_10004117_pt1 | contig 22468 bp, 26 predicted proteins | sample Leawel138RmetaG_FD_122245 | JGI IMG/M metagenome (GOLD analysis project Ga0172382, IMG submission 122245) | Leachate microbial communities from a municipal landfill in Southern Ontario, Canada - Leachate well 138R metaG | ecosystem: Engineered > Solid waste > Landfill > Unclassified | place... | reverse complement strand
CATGCTGTTCGGCAAGCTGATGCTGCAGCGCCCCAACATCATGATCATGGACGAGCCCACCAACCACCTGGACATGGAATCCATCGAGTCGCTCAACCTGGCACTGGAAAACTACGATGGCACGCTGATCTTCGTCAGTCACGACCGCGAGTTCGTTTCCTCGCTGGCGACGCGCATCATCGAGTTGACGCCCAACGGCATAGTCGACTTCAACGGTACCTATGAGGATTACCTGCGCAGTCAGGCGATCGAGTGATCTGCCGTTTCTTCTTGTGGTGCGCAAAGCATCAATAGGTCCAACCCGCAGGAGCGAATCGTAGTCGCGACAGGGGTGGCTTCGGCCGGCGGTATATCGCGGATGCGATCCGCTCCTACGTTGGCTGCCTTTTGCGCGAGCCAATTCATCGGGCGGGAGCGGCCGGTCCGGGCGCCGCTGTCGTTCGATGAATTGAGCCCCATGGTTCGTGCCCCTGGGTAGGAGCGAATCGTATTCGCGATAGGGTGGCTTCGGCCGGCGGTGTATCGCGGATGCGATCCGCTCCTACATCGGAGCGGCACGGCTGAACCTCATCGGCACGCTTGGTATACTCCCCCATCATGCCCAACACCTGGTTCGTCTACCTGCTGCGCTGCGCCGATGGCACGCTGTACACCGGCGTGACCACCGACCTTGCGCGCCGCCTCGACGAACACAATCATGACGACAAGCTGGGCGCACGCTATACCCGTGCGCGCCGCCCGGTGGCGCTGTTTCATAGCGAACCGGCCTCCGACCGCGCGGCGGCCTGCAAGCGCGAGGCGGCGATCCGCAAACTGAGCCGCGCCGCGAAACTGGCGCTGGGTACCCAGGCAGCAAAGACCTCATGAGCCAGCCCCTGCTCTACTCCATCGTCGAAGCGCCGCAACATCCCCAGTGCAGTGCACTGTATCAACGCCTCGGCTTCGATGAACTGCGTTTCGACAGCCAGCGCAAGGCGCTCGCCGCGCTGAAGAAGCAGCCGCCCGCCTATGTGGTGGCCGATTTCATCTACGCCTTCAGCACCTATTACCAGGCCACCAACATCAGCAATCTCGACGTGCTGCTGCACTCGCTGGTGAAGTACGCCCCGCAGGCGCGGGTGATCGTACTGGCCGGCAAGGAGGACCTGCCCCACGTGGACAAGCTCAACGCCATCCATCCGCTGCACGCGGTACTCACCTATCCGGTGAGCGAGGCGCAGCTGGAGGCCGTGCTGACCTCATGATCGCCGACGACACCCTCACACTGCGCTACACAGCGGAACAGGTGGAGGACTTCTGCCGCCACCTTGCCACCCATGCACCGGGCAGCGAGCAGCACCTTGCCGCGCTCACCGCGCTGCAGACCTTTCTCGCCGCCGGCGCCGATGCCGGCGAGCAGGCGCGACCGGCCTACCCGGCGGTCCGCCAGGTGCTGGAGCGCCATCTGGAACAGGCACGCGCCCTGCTGCTGCACCACAACACCCAGCGCCTGCTGCACGTCCTGCAGCAACGCGACGTCACCGCCATCGCGGCGCTCTACCGGCCGCTGTCACGCAGCGGCTTCTGGGAGATGCTGAATCACAGCGCGACGGCGCTCGATGACGCCGCACTCACCGCACTGGCCCTCTGGGCGCAGCAATGGGTGGAACAGGCCAGGCAACGCGGCGAGCAGGCCAGCGGCTACCCCGACGCCATCGACTTTCACAAGGCCGGCATCGACGTCGCCGAATACACCGCGATGACTGACGTGCAACGCTGTCTCGGGGCCTTGCTGCGATGACGCCGGGCATCAACGCCGCAAAACGTGCCGGCGTCCCCTACGCCATTCACAGCTACGAGCACGACAAGGCCGCGGCCTCCTATGGCGAGGAGGCCGCCGACAAGCTGGGACTGAGCCCCGCGCGCGTGTTCAAGACCCTGCTGGCGCAGGTGGACGGCAGGGAACTGGTGGTGGCCGTGGTGCCGGTAGCCCGGCAGCTCAATCTCAAGCAGCTCGCGACGGCCCTGCAGGCGCGCACGGCGGAGATGGCCCGGCCCGCCGATGCCGAGCGCGCCACCGGTTATGTGGTCGGCGGCATCAGCCCGCTGGGGCAGAAGAGGCGCCTGCGTACCGTCATCGATGCCAGCGCCCGCGAACATGCCACCATCTATGTCAGCGCCGGACGGCGTGGACTGGAGATCGAGCTGGCGGCGGACGACCTCGCTCAGCTCACCCAGGGCCTGTACGCTGCCATCGCCCGCTGAGCCCGGAATATATCCCCTGCACCAACGGTGGCGAAACAGCGCAGTTCGGCAAATAATGCGGTACCCCCAGGCCAGACACCACATCATGCCCACCGCTTCCTGCGACATCGCCAGCACACGCATTGCGCCCGGATTTGCCGCCGCGCTGGACAAGTTCGAGCTGAGCACGCTGGAACGCGAACCCGGCGCCGTCTACGCCCTCGATCGCGACCTGCGCCTGTGCTACTTCAACCCCGCCTGGCTCCGCTTTGCCGGCGACAATCACGGTGAGCCGGCGATCTCCACACGCTTTCCCCTGGGGACACCGCTGAAGACGGCCATCAGCGGGCCGCTGCAGCCGTTCTATCTGGAGGCCTACGCCCAGGTGCTGCACGATGGCGAGCCCTGGCAGCACGACTACGAGTGCTCCAGCGACACCGTGCTGCGCCGCTTTCACCAGCGCAGCTATCCCCTCGCCAACCGTGCCGCAGTGATCATCGTCAACAGCCTCACCATCGAACAGCCGCACCCGGCGCCCGACCAGGCCGCCAGGACACCGGATGAGGGCCGCTACCGCAACAGCCATGGCCTGCTGGTGCAGTGCAGTCACTGCCGCCGCGTCGAGCGTGCGACCCAGCCCGGCCACTGGGACTGGGTGCCGGCCTGGGTCGCAGTGCAGCCGGCCGGCACCAGCCACTCGCTGTGCCAGCCCTGCTATGACTATTACTACCGCTTCCGCCGCGCCACGCCGCCTGCGGCATCGTGATAACCTTGCCTCCACTGCAATCCAACCGCCTTCACCATGACTGCCACCGAGCTGCACAACGCCTTCATCCCCCTTGCCCGCAACCTCGCCGGCATCGACCTGCCGGTCTATGCAGACTGCGGCAAGAACCCCCTTGATCCGATCATCGGCCTGGGCGCCCCCGACGTGCGCATCGCCTTCTTCGGCCGCGACCCCGGCCGCGACGAGGTGCAGCACGGCCTGCCCTTCATCGGCGCCGGCGGCCAGAAGGTGCGCGGCCCGCTCTATCAGCATCTGTACGGCAAGCCGCTGCCCGACTTCGCCGCCTCGGTGGAGGTGGGCAGGATGTTCTTCTGGGCCAACACCGTCCCCTACAAGCCCGTCGGCAACAAGGCCTGGTCCAGCAAGGTGAAGAAGCAGTTCCAGCCCCTGGTCGCCGACCTGCTGCTGCACAGCTGGCGCGGCCAGGACATCATCACCCTCGGCCGCGAGGCCTTCCTGTGGTTTGCCATCAACCAGGACAGGGCGGTGAAGGCGCAGCTGGAAGAATTCTGGGAGTGCGACGATCGTTTCGAGACCAGCACGGCGATGACCCTCACGGCCCGCGACGGCACGCAGCGCGAGCTGCGCCTGCACCCGTTGCCGCACCCCTCGCCGCTCAATGCCACCTGGTACAAGCGCTTTCCCGACCTGCTCATCGCGCGCCTGCGGCAGCTGCAGGTAACGACCGCTAACTGGCGTATCGATTAAGGAGACCACCACCATGAGCGACAGCCTGGAAGACCTGCGCCAACGCCTCGCCCTGTTCGCCAAGGTGCGCGACTGGGAGCAGTTCCACAACCCGAAGAACCTCGCCATGGCCCTCATCGCCGAGGCCGCCGAACTGGTGGAACACTTCCAGTGGCTCAGCGCCGAACAGAGCGAAAACCTGAGCGAGGAAAAGCTGGAGGAGGTGCGCCTGGAACTGGCCGACATCCAGATCTACCTGATCCGCATCGCCGACCGTCTCAACGTCGATCTGATCCGCGCCGTGAAGGACAAGATGGCCCGCAATGAGGAGCGCTATCCGGTGGACAAGGTGAAGGGCAGTGCCAAACGGGCAGCGGAATACGAAAATTCAGATACAGGTGACAAGTGACAAGCGAACGAACTCGCTGCGCTCCTGTTTTTTTAATTCAAACCCCGTGCGCACAGCGCACACATCCACTTGTCACTTGTCACTTGCAACTTGTACCTGTCCGTTACAGATTCTTCACCGTCGCAAAAAATTCTCCCACCGGCAGGTAATGACTGCCGTCGCAGGAGAAGGTCATGCCGATGAGGCCGTTGATCAGATTCAGCGAACCGTTGCGCAGGTAGACCGACTCATCCTTGAGACGCAGGCGGGTGAACTCCGCCAGGATCGCCGGCATCGATTCGGCGGCGATGAGCGGCTTGTCGATGGCCACCACCTGGGCAAAGCCACGCAGAAAGTCCGCCGCAAACACCTCCTCGCCGACGAACACCCGGTAGCGGTAGGGGTCGTTGTACAGCCAGCAGGTGAGCTGGTTGCTGGAGAAGTGGATCTTGGCGTGGAATACGCCATGGCGGGTAAGCAGGCATCCCACCGTCGCCATCAGCTCCTCGATGCGGGCATCGAACAGGCTGGCCGTGCGCGTCTGCTCGAAGACGAAACGACGTACCGAGGGATCGCCCTTGATCTGCAGCCAGTGTTCCGTCATCGGAATTCCCCCGTTATCGCCCCATGCCAACAGCGGATTTCCCCAAGCATTTTTCGCGCCAGTCGAATGCACATGGCGTTTCCTGCGTTCTGCCGGTATCCTTCAAGGGCACGCAGCGGGAGGTAGAGCCATGTCTGAACGTATTGCAGCGCCCCATGTTGGTGCGCCCGATCCGGAAAAGCGCACCTCGCCCATCCTGGAAGAAACCGATGACCGCTACGCCGAGCGGGTACAGCAGCTCGGTGAGCAGCCAGGCTGTTACTTCAACGATATCAACTACCAGCGCGGCGCCTATGTCTGCAGCGGTGATGAACTTTTGCGCTGCCAGGACGGCCTCTGGCTGCGCCATGGGTCCTGCGACCCCAGCAACCCCTGATCAAGCACCATGAGCAGCGACAGCACGGCAAGCCACAACGAGCACGACATCGACTTCAAGGCGGTACGCCACCGCTTCCTGAAGCTGAACCACGCCCGTCTGGAGCGTGCGCGCGATGCCCTGCGCGAACGCCAGCGCGACGTGCTCGATGTGCTGCCCCTGCTGTTCCATATCAATCACCCCATGCTGCCCGGCTTTGTCTCCAAGGACACGCCAGCGGGGCTGTCCAGCCACGAACCCGCACGGCGTGAGCTGGAGGTTGCCAAACGGCTGGCACGCAGCTTCGAACACAAGCGGCAGCGCCTGCGTCAGTTCCCCATCCTCGCCCTCTACATGATCGGCAGCCCCGGCAGCATCGCCTACTCCGAAGAGAGCGACTTCGATATCTGGATCTGCCACGACCCCGCCCTCAGCGCCGAGCAGCTCGGCCAGCTGCAGCAAAAGGCCAGCGCCATCGAGGCCTGGGCGGCGACACTGGATCTGGAGGTACACTTCTATCTGGTCAACGTCGACCGTTTCCGCAGCGGCGAGGTGCTGCCACTGTCGGAGGAAAGCTCCGGCTCGGCACAGCACCACCTGCTGCTGGAGGAGTTTTACCGCACGGCGGTCCTCATCGCCGGCCAGGCCCCGCTGTGGTGGCTGGTGCCGCCAGCTCGCGAGGGCGACTATGACAACTACGTGCGCGAACTGCAGGAGAAACGTTTCCTGCACGCCCGCGATCACCTGAACTTCGGCGGCCTCAACCTGGTGCCGGCCGAGGAGTTCTTCGGCGCCGCGCTGTGGCATATCTACAAGGGCATCGATTCGCCCTACAAGGCCGCCCTCAAGCTGCTGCTGATCGAGAGCTACGCCAACGAATACCCGCACATCGATCTGCTCAGCCTGCGCTTCAAGAAGGCGCTGTATGGCGGCGAGGAAAACATCAGCCGGCTCGACCCTTACCTGATCATGCTGGACAAGGTGGAAGAGTATCTGCAGCAACAGGACGACAAGCCGCGCCTGGAATTTGCCCGCCGCGCCTTCTACTTCAAGGTCGGCGAACGCCTGAGCGAAGAGAGCCGTGACGATACCTGGCAACGCGAACTGCTGTTGCCGCTGGTGCGCGGCTGGGGCTGGCGGCAGGCCGATCTTGCGCTGATGGATTCGCGCAATACATGGAAGGTGCAGCGCGTGGCGGAAGAGCGACGCGCGCTGTTCGACGCACTGACCACCAGCTATCGCTTTCTGTCCGACTTTGCCCACCGCTATGCCGGCCTGTCGCTGCTCAGCCAGCGCGACCTCACCGTACTTGGCCGCAAGCTGTATGCCGCCTTCGAGCGCAAGGCGGGCAAGGTGGAACTGCTCAACCGCGGCATCAATGCCGACCTGCACGAGGCGGCCATCACCGTGGAGGAATTGCTGGATGAGCAGCAGCAGGCCGGCTGGCAGCTGTACCGCGGCACACTCACCAGCGAGGAGATGCGCCTGGCCACCCCGCTCAAGCGGGCCCGCAACATCATCGAGCTGGTGGCCTGGTGCTACTTCAACGGCATCGTCGACCGCCACACGGTCGTGGTGCTCTACCCCAAGATCACCCAGCTCACCGCCAATGAACTGAAGGCCATCGTCGAGCGCATGCACGCGCTGTTCCCTGCCGGCTGCCTCGATACCCGCTCGCTGGAGGAGTATGCCGGCCCGGCGCGCATCGTGCACAGCGCGCTGTTCGTCAACAATGAGCTGGACTCGTTCACCGCATTGAGCCTGGGGCAGTCCATTTCCAGCGGCCGTCCCGATGCCCTCAGCTACGGCGGCACCGGCAAGAATCTGGTGCAGAGCATGGACCTGGTGATCGTCACCAGCTGGCGCGAGGTGCTGACCTATCATTTCCGCCGCGGCAAGGGACTGATGGATTTCTTCTGCGAATACTTCAAGTGGGCGCCGCCCTCGCGCGGTGAGGCGCCGCCGCGCCTCCAGGTCTACGGCACCAGTGCCCAGCGTGGCCACATTGCAGCGCAACGCATCGACAAGCTGTTTCACGACCTGGTCTCCACCTGGTACGGCGCGCAGGCGCTGCAGAATGCCCGCTATGTCGTGGCCGTGGGGCGCGGTTACTACCTGCTCTCGTTCGACGGTGATGTACTGCAATACGAGGGGCTACCCAGCGAGAGCAGCCTGATAGCGGCCCTCGGCCGTCCTAGCGCCAGCTTTCGGCCCATTGCACTGGATCCGCAGGCCCTCGGCGACTCGGTCCTCCCACTGATCTACAGCCGCAACCGCAGCGGCTGGGTGCAGTTTTTCTACCGTCCGCTGGGCGACATGGTGGAGGTATACGTACTCGACGAGCGCGGCTCTCTGTTCCGGGAATCGGTGCCGTTCTACGATGCCAGGCTTCTGCTCAGTCAGTACAGCCGCTTCTTTGATGCCGTGCTGAACCGTATCAACTTCCTGATGCAGGAAGGCCAGCAAGTGAGCGGGGCGGAAGGCGTGGAGTTCTTCCTCATCAGCCGCGACAGTGAAACCCGCTACAAGCTGGAGCGCCAGACGCCGGAATTCCGCACCGCCTATCAGCAATATGTCAGCCTGCAGGTTATCGTCGACCATGACGAGAACGGCAAGACGATGTTTACGCTGTACTGCGGCGAACGGGAGTTCTCCACCCTGGAATACGGTGCCGATCTGTTCGCCGCCGTGGTGCGGCACGTGCTGGAATTGCGCCGCAGCGGGCAGCACTATCCCATCTACATCACCGACATCGGCATGTCACGGGCAGTGCTGGGCGAGCAGGGGGTGAACAAGGTGCAGACCGTGCACTTTCTCAGCTACAAGCGCCGCATCGAAAATGAGCTGAACCGGGTGTTGCTGGAGGAATCGTAGGAGCGAATCGTATTCGCGATAAGCCGCGCAGGTTGCGAATACGATTCGCTCCTGCATCACTCTCCCTTCCTGACCTCTTCCAGAATCGCACGGAACTCGACGCTCCAGCGCTGAAACAGCTGCTGTAGCTCGGCATTGTCGGCCAAGGCATGCAGCTCGGCCGGATTGGCAGTCACCAGCAGGGTTTCCTCGCCCTCGGCAAAGATGGTGATCGGCCAGGGCAGGTAGGGAATCAGCTGCGGATAGCGCTGCGACAGGTCGCGCAGCTCGTCCGGCCTGGCAAAGAACACCAAACGGTACATGTCGGTCTTGAAGCCGCTGTCGGTCAGGCCGATATCGACGCGCTGCACACGCGATACGGTATAGCCATGACGGGCGATGACTTCCTGCAGCGTGGCCATGGTCTCGGGGAAGGCGTGGCTGGAGCGCACCATGAACAGCTCGTCGGCTCGGCTGACCGACGTCACGCCCAGAACGAGCAGTACCAGCAGTACCAGTGATTGGCCGCACCTCATAGCGACGCCTCCTCCATGATACCCATGTAGACCTGATACATCTCCTCGCACGGCTTGTCGAGCTCCGCATTATTGAACAGTCGGCTCAAATACTTTGGATTGATGCTCATCATCTTCACCTGCCCTTCGCGCTCCACCACCGTGATGCGGCACGGCATGAACAGGCCGACGCGGGGGTCCAGCGCCAGCGCCTGGTTGATGAAGTTGAAATTGCAGAAATAGACGATGTGTGTCGTCTTGCTCTCCTGCGCCGCTGCGAACAGGCCGTTCTCCAGCGACTGCTCGCGGATGATGCGGAAGTTCTTGCCCACGGCGGCGCGCTTCACCGCCTCCACCGTTTCGGCCAGGGTGTAGGGTGAATCCATCTCCAGCATCGGCGTGTCGTCATTGCCGGGCTTCCAGCCGGCCCCCGCCGCGAAGGAGCGCACGTAGGTCACCACATCGTCGATGTCGCGCTCGCTCAGGCCCTGCTTGAGGAAAGACACCATCGGGGTGCCATCGCGACCATTCATCAACGTGGTCTTGATCATCTGGTCGGAGGCGGCGGCGAGAAAACCGGGGTTGTTGAGTGCCGGCGCAATGATGGGCAGGTCGCGCGGGCGGGAGAAGGTGACGCCGGTGCCGTGGCCACCCTCGCCATTGGCGCCGTGGCACGCCGCGCAGCGTTCGGCAAACAGGGCCTTGCCGCGCGCCGCATCCCCTTGCACCGGTTGCGCGGACAGGGTGACCACCTTGCTGCCCGGCGGCATCCAGCTGCGCAGATGGGCCACGATGGCCTGGATCTCGGCATGGCTCAATTGGGTGAAGGCCGGCATCACGCGGCCGGGGCGGCCGTGGCGGATGGTGGCGGCGAGGTAGTCGTCGCTGACGCTGGGCAGGAAACTGGGCAGGGCCAACGGCACACCCACGCCGCCGCGGCCATCGGCGCCATGGCACACGGCGCAGTTCTGGGCATACAGCTCGGCACCGGCGGGAGCCGCCGCCAGCGGCAAGACCCACAGAATCAACACTAACGACCAGACCACCCGCATCACTTCTTCCCCGTCTTTCCTTTCTGCGCCCGACTGCCGACAGGCCGTGGGCATTGAGTTATATCCCTGGGGCACCCATTGTCGAACATCAGCAACCCGGGATACAAGCCGATGAAACCCACCGCCGAATCGTGTCTGCAAAATCGTGCGCCGATCCTGGCCGTGCTGCGCGAGGTGCTGGGCGAGCGGCACCGCCTGCTCGAGATCGGCAGCGGCACCGGCCAGCATGCTGGTGTACTTCGCACCGGAACTGCCGCACCTCAGCTGGCAGACCTCCGACCTGGCGGAGAACCATCCCGCCATCCGTGCCTGGCTGGCCGACGCCGGAGCGGCAAACATCCTGCCGCCGCTGCTGCTCGACGTGCGCCACGGGCCGTGGCCCGAGGCCACGGTAGATGCCGTCTTCAGCGCCAATACCGCACACATCATGAGTTGGCCGGCCGTGGCGGCGATGTTTGCCGGGGTCGGCCGCATCCTGGAACCGGGCGGCGTGTTCGCCCTGTATGGACCATTCAACTATGGCGGGCAATATACCGCCCCGAGCAATGCCCGCTTCGACGCCTGGCTGCGTCAGCGCGACCCCGCCAGCGGCGTGCGCGACTTCGAGGCGCTGGATGAACTGGCACGCCAGGCCGGCCTGGGCCTGTGGCGCGACTATGCCATGCCGGCGGACAACCACACCCTGATCTGGCTCAAGCCTCCCCGGTAGGCGCGAATAGCGTTCGTGACCCCGGGTGATTCCGCCCGGCACTCCATCGCGAATACGATTCGCTTACAGCGACACGCGCTCGCCGCATTGCGTGGCGAGGATTTCCTCCAGCACCGGCAGCAGCCCGGCACCATCGCTGTCGCGCACCCAGGCCTGTGCCGCCTCATCCCAGTCGAAGTGAAAGCCGCCGCTGCGCGCCGCCAGCCACAACTGGCGCACCGGCGTCTGCCGGTTGAGGATCAGCTGCGAGCCGTTGACGCAGTGCAGGGTGAGGATGCCGCCGCTGCTCTCATAATCGAGGTCGGCACCAGCAGCATCCAGGGCCTCCTCGATGGCGCGCAGGGTGTCGTCGATGCGGCGGTTGAAGGTGGATTCACTCATGGTCTCCATGGGAGATGGCTCCTGAAATCAATGGTCTGTTGCAGGTATACTAGCGACTTTCCGTCACCAAGGCCTATCCGTCATGCGCTTTTGCTGGGGACAATACGCCCTGTGGGCCGTCATCGCCGTACTCGGCATCGCCAGCATGCAGAGCGGCTGCGGTGCGCGCGGGGATCTCTATCTGCCGCCAGACAACGGACAACAGCAATCCCGATAATTCCAGCGAGATCATGAACCACTTCAATTCCCGCGACGGCCGCCTGTATGCCGAAGAGATCGCCGTAACCACCCTGGCGGAGCGCTATGGCACGCCCTGCTACGTCTATTCCCGCGCCACCATCGAGCGCCACTACCGCGCCTTTGACGCCGCCCTGGCCGGCGTCGAGCATCTGGTGTGTTACGCGGTGAAGGCCAACTCCAATCTCGGCGTGCTCAATGTGCTGGCGCGCCTCGGTGCCGGCTTCGACATCGTGTCGGTGGGCGAGCTGGAGCGCGTCCTCGCCGCCGGCGGCGATCCGGCCAAGGTGGTGTTCTCCGGCGTCGGCAAGCGCGCCGACGAAATGCGCCGGGCGCTGGAGGTGGGTATCCACTGCTTCAATGTCGAATCGGAGGCCGAACTGGAGCGGCTCAATCAGGTGGCCGGCGAGATGGGCCTGCGTGCGCCGGTATCGCTGCGCGTCAACCCGGATGTGGATGCCCAGACCCACCCCTACATCTCCACCGGCCTGAAGGAAAACAAGTTCGGCGTCGACATCGAAACCGCGCCGGAGGTCTACGCCCGCGCCGCCGAGATGCCGCATCTCGAGGTCATCGGCGTGGACTGCCACATCGGCTCGCAGATCACCGAAACCCGTCCCTTCGTCGACGCGCTGGAGCGCGTGCTCGCGCTGGTGGACACCCTGTGCCAGCGCGGCATCGCCGTGCGTCACCTCGACCTCGGCGGCGGCCTTGGCATCACCTACCGCGACGAGACCCCGCCGCTGCCCGGTGACTATGCCGCACCGCTGCTGGATCGCCTGGCCGGCCGCGACCTCAAGGTGATCATCGAGCCGGGCCGCGCCATCATCGGCAACGCCGGCATCCTGCTCACCCGCGTCGAATACCTCAAGCACACCCCGCACAAAAACTTTGCCGTAGTGGATGCCGCCATGAACGACCTGATCCGCCCCACGCTGTACGAGGCGTGGATGGATATCGTCCCGGCAATGCCGCACAGCGACGTGCCGGCGCAAACCTACGATGTGGTCGGCCCGATCTGCGAAACCGGCGACTTTCTCGGCAAGGACCGCGCGCTGGCGCTGCGCCAGGGTGATCTGCTGGCGGTACGCTCCGCCGGCGCCTACGGCTTTTCCATGAGCTCCAACTACAACACCCGGCCGCGTGCCGCCGAGGTGATGGTGGACGGCAGCCAGAGCTTCCTGGTGCGCCAGCGCGAGACCCTGGCGGCGCTGTACGCCGGCGAAAGCCTGCTGCCGGAGTAATGCAGGATGGGTGGAGCGCCGCGCAACCCGTCTGCCGCGCCGCTGGATCCGAACCGGTGAGATGATGGAGCGTATCCCCGAACCCGAGCTGATGGATGAAGCGGCCCAGGCACGCGCCTACGCCGAGGCCGACTTCAGCGCGCCGCACCAGCGCTTCATCGAACTGTTCCGCGAGCGGTTCCCCGGCTCGCCGCCACAGGGCACGGTGCTCGACCTCGGCTGTGGCCCCGGCGACATCACGCGCCGCTTCGCCGGCGCCTTTCCCTCCTGCCGCGTGCACGGCGTCGACGGTGCCGCCACCATGCTGCGCCACGCCGAAGAGCTGCAACGGGGCAGCGGCCTGGAGGGACGTATCCGCTACATCCACGGCTACCTGCCCGCAGCCGAGCTGCCCCTGCCCCGCTACGATGTGGTGATCAGCAACAGCCTGCTGCATCACCTGGCCGAGCCGCAGGTGCTGTGGCACAGCATACTCAAACATGGCGCCCCTGGCGCCGCGGTGTTCGTCATGGACCTGATGCGTCCGCACAGCCGGGCAGCCGCGGAGGCCATGGTGGAACAGTACGCCGCCAGCGCGCCGGAGGTGCTGCGCCATGATTTCTTCCACTCCCTGCTCGCTGCCTACACGCCGGACGAGGTCGCTGCACAGCTTGCCGCCGCCGGCCTGGACCTCGCCGTTACCGTAGTGAGCGATCGCCACTTCACCATCAGCGGATATCTGCCATGACCAGCCGTTTCGAGAACCCCTCCCACGAGGAGATCTGCGCCCGCCTGCGCCAGCTCCGCACCGTCGCCGTGGTCGGCCTGTCGCCCAAGGCCGCGCGGCCCAGCTATGTGGTCGCGCAGGCCCTGCAGCGCTTCGGCTGCCGCATCGTGCCGGTGCGCCCGGCTATAGACGAGGTGCTGGGTGAACGCGCCTACCCGACGCTGGGCGACCTGCCCGGACCGGTGGATCTGGTGGACGTGTTCCGCGCCCCCGAACATGTCGACGAGATCGTGGATGCCTGCATCGCCCGCAAGGTGCCGGCACTCTGGCTGCAGGAAGGCGTGGTCAATGAAACGGCCGCGCTGCGTGCCCGTGCCGCCGGCATCTGGGTGGTGATGGACCGCTGCATCTACAAGGACTGGCTGGGCTGCGGCGCCGCCCTTTCCAATGACGCCGACTAGGGGTAACCTGAATCGCCATGCGCCTTCCCTTCGTCAAGATGCACGGTCTCGGCAATGACTTCGTGGTCATCGATGCCTTCCGCCGCACCGTCTCGCTCAGCACCGCACAGGTCCGCTTCCTCGCCGATCGCCGCTTCGGCATCGGCTGCGATCAGTTGTTGCTGGTGGAACAGCCCGGCCAGGCCGGCGTCGACTTCCGCTACCGCATCTTCAATGCCGACGGCAGCGAGGTGGAACAGTGCGGCAACGGCGCCCGCTGTTTCGCCCGCTTCGTGCGTGACGAAGGGCTGACCGACAAGGATGCCATCGTGGTGGAAACAGCCTCCGGCATCATCACCCTGTATGTGGAGAGTGACGGCCAGGTCCGCGTCAACATGGGTGCGCCGCGCTTCGACCCGGCACAGCTGCCGTTCACCGCAGAGGCCGAGGCGGACAAGTATCCGCTGGAGGCCGGCAACGAGCCGCTGGCCATCGGCGCGGTGTCCATGGGCAATCCCCATGCGGTACTGCAGGTGGAGAGCGTGGCCAGTGCCGCGGTGGAGCGTCTCGGTCCGCTGCTGGAAGCGCACCCGCGCTTTCCGCGCCGCGTCAACGTCGGCTTCATGGAGGTGGTCAGTCGCAAACATATCCGCCTGCGCGTCTACGAGCGCGGCGCCGGCGAAACCCTGGCCTGCGGCACCGGCGCCTGCGCCGCCGTCGCGGTGGGCCGGCGTTGGGGCGTGCTGGATGACACGGTACGCGTCGACCTGCCGGGCGGCAGCCTCACCATCCGCTGGGAGGGCGGCGCTGCACCGCTGTGGATGACAGGACCGGCGACACGGGTATTTGAGGGGGAGATCGAGCTGTGAGCACACAACAACTGGACGCAAACGCCACCACGCTGAGCGACGCCAGCGTCGCCGACTACCTGCGCCAGCATCCCGACTTCTTTCTCCGTCACGATTACCTGCTGAGCGGGCTGGAACTGCCCCACGACGCCAAGGGGGCGGTGTCCCTCATCGAGCGCCAGGTGGCGGTACTGCGCGAGCAGCGCCAGGACCTCAAGCGCAAGCTGCAGCACCTGACCCAGACCGCGCGCGACAACGAACACCTGCTGGAACGCATCGAACAGCTGATCCTCGGTCTGCTGGAGAGCCGCGGCAGCGAGGCGCTGCTGGCGCGGCTGCGCGAAGGCCTGCGCGAGGATTTTCATGCCGATGCGGTGGAGTTGAAACTGTTCGGGGGCAGCGGCGGCATCGAGCCGGCCCAGTTCGACAGGATCATCAGCCGCGGCGAACCGGTGTGCGGCCACATCGCACCGGCCCAGGCACAGCTGCTGTTCGGCAAGGCGGCGGACGAGCTGGCCTCCGGGGCGGTGATACCCCTGTACGCACCCGGCAGCACGCAATGCATCGGCATGCTCGGCATCGGCAGCGTCGACCCGCGCCGCTTCCACGCCGAGATGGGCACCACCTTCCTGCGCTATCTCGGTGCCGTGGTGACGCGGCTGCTGCGCCAGGGCCCGGCGAGCTAGCCCGATGCAGGACGCGGCGCTGGACTGGATCGAGCGCTACGCGCAACACCTGCGCCACGAGCGCCGCCTCTCGCCCCACACCCTCGACAACTACCTGCGCGACCTGCGCCATCTGGGCGAATTCTGCGACCGCCAGGGCATCGCTGACTGGAGCGCCCTGCAGGCGCCGCAGGTACGCGCCTACGTGGCCTGGCGCCACCGTTCCGGCATCGGCGGCAACAGCCTGCAGCGGGAACTCTCCGCCATCCGCAGTTTCTTCAACTACCTGCTGCGTGAAGGCGTCGCCGGCCACAATCCGGCCCAGGACATCCCGGCACCGAAAACGCCGCGCAAGCTGCCGCAGACCCTCGATGTGGATCAGACCGCACGGCTGCTGGAGATCCCCGGCGATGACGACGATGCCGTGCGCGACCGCGCCATCATGGAGCTGATGTACTCCTCCGGCCTGCGCCTGGCCGAGCTGGTCGGCCTCGACTGTCCCGACGTGGACCTGAAGGATGCCACCGTGCGCGTCACCGGCAAGGGCGCCAAGACCCGCGTGCTGCCCGTCGGCCGCAAGGCCATCGAAGCCCTGCACGCCTGGCTGCGGCGGCGCCACCTGCAGGCCGGCGCCGCCGGCAGCAGCGCCCTGTTCCTGGGGCGCGGCGGCAGGCGCGTTGCTGCCCGCACCGTGCAGGAGCGGCTGCGCCGCTGGGCACTGCTCCAGGGGCTCGCCGTGCCCGTCCACCCGCACATGCTGCGTCACTCCTTCGCCAGCCACATGCTGGAGTCCAGCGGCGACCTGCGCGCCGTGCAGGAGCTCCTCGGCCACGCCAATATCGCCACCACCCAGATCTACACCCACCTCGACTTCCAGCACCTCGCCAAGGTATATGACGCCGCCCATCCACGGGCGAGGAAGAAAGGGAGCGGGGACTGAGTTGGTCGCTGGTTCCCAACCCTGCACCATGGCATCATAACCACTGCTTACATACCGGATTTCTCACCGATGAAACGACTGTTCCCCGCGGTGCTGCTGTGCAGCGCGCTTGCCATCCCGTCCGCATTCGCCGCCAGTGGCGGCGGCGCCGCCACCGGGCCGTATCTGGCCCTGGAACCGGCCATCGTGGTCAATCTGCGCGGCGAGGGACGCGTGCGCTTCATGCAGGTCAAGGTGGAAGCCATGAGCCGCGATCCGGCGGTGCTGAGCGCATTGAAGGAACACACCGGGCCGGTGCGTCACGCCCTCATCACCCTGCTGTCGGCGCAGACCCAGGAGCGGATGTACGACATGCAGGTACGCGAAGAGGTGCGCCTGCAGGCCCTGGAGGAATTGCGTACGGTGCTGGAAACCCATGCCGGCCTCAAGCGCGAGGCGCTGGAGGCCGTCCTGTTTACCAACTTCGTCATCCAGTAGGCGCGGACTGCGCTACGGCACCGAGACGGCGCCGCGAACACGATTCAATCCTGTAAACGACAAAGGCCGGGGTTTCCCGGCCTTTGTCGTTGATGCGATGGCGGCTACAGCTATTCGCCGCCGCTCACCTCGAACATCACGCTGGCGGCATCCGGCACCACCGTCGGCATGCCCAGCACCTTCCACATCTGCATGCCGCCGCGGTAGTAGTGGATGCGCTCCTTCGGGTAACCGAGGTTCACCAGATTCTTGATCGCGCGCGGCGACTGGCCGCACCAGGGGCCGTTACACCACAGCACGATCTCCTTGGCATCGGTGAAATCCCAATACGCCGTCTTGTGCTTGGCGCCGAACCAGCCCCAGTCGGCAAAGTTGCGCTCCAGCGTACGGCGGAAGCCACCAACATTGGGGCGCCGCACGGCACCGAGCAGGTTGAAGGCCTTTTCCACATCGGCCGCAGTGGGGATCTCGCCGAACACGGTGAAGGGGATGTTGACCGAACCGGGGATGGTGCCGGCCATGTACCAGGACGGCAGGCGCGAATCGATCAGCACGCCCTTGCCGGTATTGACGAACTTCTCCATGAAGTCCAGCACCTCCAGCTCACCCACCGCGTGTATGCCGGGCAGCGGCACATTGGGCTGCAGGCAGAAGGGCGGGCACTTGCGCGAGGTCTTGCCCCAGGCCACATCGACCACGTGGCCGGGGTCCTGTTCGCGCTGGATTACAAAGGGTTTACCGTGGTGCTGCACCGTCACCGTTTCGCGGTCTTCGGTGATCTTCACATCCAGCGCCTGGGCATTGCCCCACAGCACGCCCAGCAGCATGACCGCACCCACACGCATAAAATATCGCATCTTTTCCATCGTCATTCCCCAGACCTTGTCCCGCTACTCTTTCTTCAGCAGGCTGGTCGTCGTATCGCGAATGTTGGATATCTGAGCGTTGCTCTGATAGGCCTGGTAGACCGTGGACTTATCCGCCGCACCCAGTTTGTTATAGAACACATACGTACCGAAGTAACTGCTTTTCAGCGCTGCCTCAAACTGCTCCTGCGACAAATTGGGCGGCAATTCCTCGACCAAACCCTGCCCCGCCGCCGACCATCCCTGTTGCGGCTTTGTTTCCGCTGCCGGAGGAGCCGTTCCTGCCGCCTCGCCACCGGTTATGGCCTGGGTTTCCGCCTTGAGCGCCTTGAGATAGTCGTCATCCGCGCCATGGGAAACGGTCATCATCCCGATGCCGGCCAGCAACACCAGCAGTTGCCCTGCCGCAGTCTTCCGCATGTCCGCCCCTCCTCCTGTATGAACGATCTAACACTAAAGCCCGCAATATTTTTACGCAATATTATTAGTAACTAGCCAAATGCTAAATCAGAGAAAGGGCCCCGCATGCAGCACTTATGTCATTTTACCGGGCAAAAACAAAGGGCCGGTTAACTCCTGCCGCATCTGCCGTCCGGCGCGTGCCGTTTATTGATGGTAGACCGCACTCAACTGGTGCACCGCCTCGACGAAGGCGGCGGCGTGTTCGGGGTTCACATGCTGATGGATGCCGTGCCCCAGATTGAACACATGGCCGGAACCCTGGCCATAGGCGGCGAGGATGGCGGCCACCTCGGCACGGATGCGCTCGGGGGAGGCATACAGCACGCAGGGGTCCATGTTGCCCTGCAGGGCGACCTTGCCGCCGACACGCGCACGCGCCGCGCCGATGTCCACCGTCCAGTCCAGGCCCAGGGCGTCGGCACCGGCCTCGGCCATCGCCTCCAGCCACAGCCCACCGCCCTTGGTGAACAGCACCACCGGCACCTTGCGGCCGTCGGCCTCGCGCTTGAGGCCGGCAACAATCCGCGCCATGTAGCGCAGGGAGAATTCCTGGTAGTCGCGCGGGGTGAGCGCGCCGCCCCAGGTATCGAAGATCATCAGCGCCTGGGCGCCGGCATCCACCTGGGCGTTGAGATACTGCGTCACCGCCTCTGCGGTCACGTCGAGCAGCTTGTGCATCAGGGCCGGCTGGTCGTACAGCATGCCCTTCACATGGGCAAATTCCTTGGACGAGCCGCCTTCCACCATGTAGGTGGCCAGGGTCCACGGGCTGCCGGAGAAGCCGATCAGCGGCACGCGGCCGCTCAGCTCGCGGCGGATGGTGCGCACCGCGTCCATCACATACTTCAGCTCGCCTTCCGGATCGGGCACGAACAGCCGGTCGACGTCGGCCGCCGTGCGCACCGGGCGATCGAAGATCGGCCCCTCGCCCTCGGCGAAGCGCAGGCCGAGTCCCATGGCGTCGGGCACGGTGAGGATGTCGGAAAACAGGATGGCGGCGTCGAGCGGGAACCGCTCCAGCGGCTGGATGGTGACCTCGCAGGCCAGCTCCGGATTCTTGCACAGATCCATGAAGCTGCCGGCCTTGGTGCGGGTGGCGCGGTACTCCGGCAGGTAACGCCCGGCCTGGCGCATCATCCACACCGGGGTCACGTCCACCGGCTCTTTGAGCAGGGCGCGCAGGAAACGATCGTTCTTCAGTTCAGTCATGGAAAAATCCAGTGCTTGTAAACACAAAAAGCGCAGAGGTCGCAGAGTGGGTTGCGGATTTCTCCGTGGGCTCTGCGTCTCTGCGCCTCGCGTCAGCCGGTACTATCAGACCTGGAGATAATCCAGGATGCCCTCGGCGGCCTGGCGGCCTTCCCACACGGCGGTGACCACCAGGTCGGAGCCGCGTACCATGTCGCCGCCGGCGAATACCTTGGCGTTGGTCGTCTGGTACTTGTACTGGCCGTTGGCCGGCGCCTTGACGCGGCCGCGCTCGTCCACCTCGATGCCGTGCTGGGCGAACCAGGGCTGCGGATTGGGGCGGAAGCCGAAGGCGATCAGCACGCGGTCGGCGGGGATGATCTCCTCGGAGCCGGCCACCACCTGCGGCGTGCGGCGGCCGCGCGCATCCGGCGGTCCCATCTCGGTGGTCACCACCTTGACGCCCTCGACGCGGCCCTCGCCGACGATCTCCACCGGCTGGCGGTTCCACAGGAACTGCACGCCCTCTTCCCTGGCGTTGGCCACCTCGCGCTTGGAGCCAGGCATGTTGGCCTCGTCGCGGCGGTAGGCGCAGGTGACCGCCTTGGCGCCCTGGCGGATGGAGGTGCGGTTGCAGTCCATCGCCGTGTCGCCGCCGCCCAGCACGACGACGCGCTGGCCCTTCATGTTGATGTAGTCGGCGGGGTTCTTCTCGTAGCCGTGGCAGTGGTTGACGTTGGCGATGAGGAAGTCCAATGCGGCATGCACGCCGGGCAGGTCCTCGCCGGGGAAGCCGCCCTTCATGTAGTTGTAGGTGCCCATGCCGAGGAACACGGCATCGTATTCGCCCAGCAACGCCTCGAAGGTGATGTCCTTGCCCACCTCGACGCCGAGGCGGAACTCGATGCCCATCCCCTCCATCACCTCGCGGCGCCGTTTGATGACGGTCTTTTCCAGCTTGAATTCGGGGATGCCGAAGGTGAGCAGGCCGCCGATCTCCGGATGGCGGTCGTATACCACCGCCTTGACGCCGTTGCGCGTCAGCACGTCGGCGCAACCGAGGCCGGCGGGGCCGGCACCAATCACCGCCACGCGCTTGCCCGTGTCCTTGACCTTGGACAGGTCCGGGCGCCAGCCCTGGGCAAAGGCATTGTCGGTGATGTAGCGCTCCACTGCACCGATGGTCACCGCACCGAAGCCGTCATTCAGGGTGCAGGCGCCTTCGCACAGGCGATCCTGCGGGCAGACGCGACCGCACACCTCGGGCAGCGAGTTGGTGCGATGACACAGCTCGGCGGCCTCGATGAGGTTGCCCTCCGCCACCAGCTTGAGCCAGTGCGGGATGTAGTTGTGCACCGGGCACTTCCACGAGCAGTACGGATTGCCGCAGGCCAGGCAGCGGTCGGCCTGCGACGCGGCGCCGTCCTGGTCGAACTGGCCGTAGATCTCGGCGTATTCCTTGATGCGCACCTCGACGGCCTTCTTCTCCGGGTCGATGCGCGGCACTTGCAGAAATTGGAAAACGTTACCCATGACTATTCGCTAATCCTGTATCAGTTACGCCGCATTCAACAGCGTGCCCAGCAGGCTGTCGATCTCCGAGGCCTTGGGCTTCACCAGCCAGAACTTGCCCACCATGTCCGCGAAGTTGTCCAGGATGTGCTGGCCCCAGGCGCTGCCGGTCTCCGCCACGAAGGACTCGAGCATCTGGCGCAGATGGGCGCGGTGGGCCTCGGTCTTCTCGGTGCCGACGCGATGGATATCGATCAGCTCGTGGTTGTAGCGATCGACGAAGCCGTTATCGAGGTCCAGCACGTAGGCGAAGCCGCCGGTCATGCCGGCGCCGAAGTTGAGGCCGGTCTGGCCCAGCACCATCACCACGCCGCCGGTCATGTATTCGCAACCGTGATCGCCGACGCCTTCCACCACCGCATGGGCGCCGGAGTTGCGCACGGCGAAGCGCTCGCCGGCGAGGCCCGCGGCATACAGCGTGCCGCCGGTGGCGCCGTACAGGCAGGTGTTGCCGATGATGCTGGTCTCCTGCGTCTTGAACACGCTGCCCTTGGGCGGGTAGATCACCAGCTTGCCACCGGCCATACCCTTGCCGACGTAGTCGTTGGCATCGCCTTCCAGCACCATGTTGAGGCCGCCGGCATTCCACACGCCGAAGCTCTGGCCGGCGGTGCCGGTGAGGCGCAGGGTGATGGGGGCGTCATTCATGCCCAGGTTGCCGTAACGCTTGGCGATCTCGCCGGACAGGCGCGCGCCGATGGAGCGGTTGACGTTCTTCACCGCGTAATGGAATTCGCCACCCTTGCGGCCGTCGATGGCGGGCAGGCAGTCACGCACCATCTGCTCGGCCAGCTCGGCCTTGTCGAAGGGCTGATTCTTCGGCGCGGTGCAGAAGCGCGGCTTGTCGGCCGGTACGCCGCCGTCGGACAGCAGCGGCTGCAGGTTGAGGCGCTGCTGCTTGGCGGTAGCGCCCTGCATGATCTCCAGCAGGTCGGTGCGGCCGATGAGATCTTCCATGGAGCGCACGCCGAGCCGGGCCATCCACTCGCGCGTCTCGCGGGCGATGAACTTGAAGTAGTTCATCACCATCTCGGGCATGCCGATGAAGTGCTCGGAGCGCAGCACCTTGTCCTGGGTGGCGATGCCGGTGGCGCAGTTGTTGAGATGGCAGATGCGCAGGAACTTGCAGCCCAGCGCCACCATCGGACCGGTGCCGAAGCCGAAGCTCTCGGCGCCCAGCATCGCCGCCTTGACCACGTCGAGGCCGGTCTTCAGGCCGCCGTCGGTCTGCACGCGCACCTTGTCGCGCAGGTCGTTGGCACGCAGGATCTGGTGCGTCTCGGTCATGCCCAGTTCCCACGGCGAACCAGCGTACTTCACCGAGGCCAGCGGGCTCGCACCGGTACCGCCGTCGTAACCGGAGATGGTGATCAGATCCGCATAGGCCTTGGCCACGCCGGCGGCGATGGTGCCGACACCGGCCTCGGCCACCAGCTTCACCGACACCAGCGCCTGCGGATTGACCTGCTTGAGGTCGAAGATCAGCTGCGCCAGGTCCTCGATGGAATAGATGTCGTGATGCGGCGGCGGCGAGATCAGCGCCACGCCGGGCATGGCGTAGCGCAGCTTGGCGATCAGCTTGTCCACCTTGTCGCCGGGCAGCTGACCACCCTCGCCGGGCTTGGCGCCCTGCGCCACCTTGATCTGCAACACTTCGGCATTGACCAGGTAGTGCGGCGTGACGCCGAAGCGGCCGGAGGCCACCTGCTTGATCTTCGACATCTTCTCGGTGCCGTAGCGCGCCGGGTCTTCACCGCCCTCACCGGAGTTGGAACGGCCGCCCAGGCGGTTCATCGCCATGGCCAGCGCCTCATGCGCCTCGGGCGACAGCGCGCCCAGCGACATGCCGGCGGAGTCGAAACGCTTCATGATCGCCGCTTCCGATTCCACCTCGTCGATGCTGATCGGCTTGAGGTCGCCGCGCACCTTGAGCATGTCGCGCAGCATCGCCACCGGACGCTCGTTCACATGCCGGGCGTATTCCAGATAGTCGGCATAATCGCCGCTGCGTACCGCCTTGTGCAGCGCCTGCACCACGTCCGGGTTGTAGGCGTGGTACTCGCCGTTGTGCAGGTACTTGAGCAGGCCGCCCTGCTGGATGGTCTTGCGCGGATTCCACGCCTCCTTCGCCAGCAGTTGCTGCTCATCTTCCAGATCGGCGAAGTGGGTGCCGGACAGGCGGTTGGTGGTGCCCTTGAAGCACAGCTCCACCACGTCCTCGTGCAGGCCGACGGACTCGAACAGCTGCGAGCCGCGGTAGCTGGCGATG